>JGI10216J12902_100271165_pt1 | contig 11873 bp, 10 predicted proteins | sample KanNatreferecore_FD_12902 | JGI IMG/M metagenome (IMG submission 12902)
CCCGGCTCTCCGATCGGAGCTCGCATGAAACTCATCAAAGCCATCATTCGTCCGAACAAGGTCGACGAGCTGAAAGACGCGTTCGCCAAGATCCAGATTGCCGGCATGACCGTCACCGAGGTTCGCGGCCACGGCCGGCAGAAAGGTCACACGGCGGTATACCGGGGGCGGGAGTACGAAGTCACGCTCCTGCCGAAGATGCAGATCGAGACGGTCGTTCCGGACGAACTCGTCGAACCGGCGCTGCAAGCCATCCGGGAGGCCGCGAGGACGGGAGAGATCGGCGACGGCCGTGTGTTCATCTGCCCCGTCGAGCAGGCCTATAACATCAGGACAGGAGAACGGGATTACGCGTAAGGACTTGTAAAAAGGCGAAGAAGGAAGAAGGACAAGGAAACGCCGCGCTCGTCGCGCTATTCGGTTTTCGTTTTTCCTTTTTCCTTGCGATTTCCACAAGCCCCCCAGGCCCACAGTGCAACCGACCACTGCTGCTTCTGGTTGCGGTGGACCACAGCACGTGCAGTATCGGTCCGGCCGCGGCGGTCGAGGGACAGGCAGAGGCGGAAATTGTCGCCGTTGGAGATCTGGCGTTCGGCCGAGAGGACGTCAAGGAGCGTGATCGCCCGGTCGCTGCGATTCTTCTTTTTCTGATCGCCGAGCGCGAAGTTGAGGGCCGTCTTGACCTCGCGATCGTCCGTCGCCACGGCGCGATAGGCGTTGGTACGAAGCGCCGGCGGCCGTGGCGACGACTGCCCGGCGGTCTCGAAAAGCACCGTGGCAGCGGCCACAAACGCGACGCCGCCGACTATCCATCGGCCCGTACGAAGTGTGCTCGACGGCATGAGGGGTGGCGATCATACCACCCCTGCCGAGCGCAGGGAAACGACTGGCGGCCGCAGCCCTACCTCCAGGGCACTTCGGTCGAGTAGTCCTTTCCTTTCACATCTTTGCCCTTCAGCTCGACGGATCGGGCCTTGACCACGCGCGGGCTGAACGGCGTTCCGTCCCGGCCGAGGAAATCCCCGAGCATCACGTTTCGTGATTCGGAGTTTTCCAGGCGCCCGATGAACTTGTTGAAGACCGTCTGACGGCCGACCGGAACGATGGCGACCGTGACGTCGCTGAGCGGAGCCCCCGAGTCGTTTCGAACGGTGACATACATTTGCGAGGTCACGATTTTCACCGGGGCGTTGTCATCCTGGGCCGCGGGCTGCTCGGAGCAGCCGAGGGTGAACAGGGCCAGCGCGACGAGTAAGCAGCAGCGCATGCCGTCCTCCTTAGAGATGAACTTGGCGGGACTGCCGGGACTGTAGCGCTGTCGCTTTTTCGAGTCAAGAAGTGTGATGAGATGTTATAATTCGCCAGTTTCGCGGCCAGGTTCTACCTCGCGTCCGAAACCCTCCAAAACAAAACTCGTGTAAGGAGCACTGATGCGGTTTCCGATCAGGCCCGGTAAGGTTACGTGCGCAGGTATCGTTGCTATCTTCATGGTGCTGCCCAACAGCATCTGGAAGGGACCCGACGCGAGGGTGGCGCCAGTATCAAAGCCGGCGTTTGCGAAACCCGCGAAGGGTCCAGCCCTGGACAGTCCGCGCGTGAAATCGCGGAAAGTGCCGCGCTGACGATCAATCCAGCGGCTTCACCACGACGTACCCGTCAACGTAGGTATACGGCGTAACGCCCGCAACCTTGTTGAGGCCCTCGGTGAGCCGTATGGTCGCGCCCCAGGGATCGGTCAGCGTGGCCGACATCAGTCCGAGCTCGGGATCTTTCCCGTAAGGCACATCGAACTTCACGCCATTTGCCGCGATCCTGTCGACGTACGCCTTGAGGTTCGCGACGTCGAATCCGATGCTGTCCATGAGCCGCCCTTTCATCGGCACGCCGGGTACTTTCTGGCTGCCGAGCGGGGCGAACGTCAGATTCATCCCGGGCAGGTCTCCGGAATCATAGGGTCCGCGCATCGTGGGCTCGAGGAGGAGCTTCTGCACGTACCATTTCTTGACCTCGCGCGGCTGCTCGAGCCAGTAGTGGAGATGGTGGCTCACCACCGGAGCAGGAATGCGTGAGTCTTCGACGAGCTCCATGCGAAACGTGTCCGGACCCGTCACGTAGGTCTGCGGCGTCGTTTCCCGTCCGATGCGAGGCGGGTCGTACTTCAGGCCCGCCTTGTCGAAGCGCGCCGTGTACTCCGACAGCTTGTTCAGCTTCAGTCCCACGTGATTGATCGTCGTGCCTTCGCTCGGGCCGGTCCGCTGTTGGACGCGGAAGAGCACCACGAGGCCAGGGATGGCGATCCCCTCGAGTTTGCCGACGGTGATCGGCTTGGCGTCGAACTGTTTGGTCCAGAACTCACGATGTGGCGCGACCTCGCTGACGTTCAGGAGCACGTGCCCCATCGTCATCTCGGCGTCCGCGGCCGGAAAGAGCTGCCCGCTTACCGTCGCACGCGCAACCAGACCGGTAACCGCCACCGCGATGACGAGCGCCGTGCGAGATCGAATATTGGTCACATGGCCTCCCGGGAAGTCGGCTCAGTATACCGCCGGCGTATTTATGAGATACTTATATACCGAATTGCCGTCGTCAGGCTGACAGCTTCTGTAAGAGCACTCGCTTGAGCTGCGCGCCCGACGCAATCGTCGTCACATCGAGACGGCTTTCGGTCAACGCATCCAGCAACGCGCGAATCACTTCGGCGCGGGTCAGGCTTGCTCCGGTCTTGCTGCGGATGGCGGTGGTCAGTCGGTCGAGTTCGAGCACCTGCCGCTCGAACATGACGACCGAGACCTTCGTCCACGCCTCGCGGTGAGTACGGGGACGGCCTCGGCGGGCGCGAGGGCTGATGGTACGGCGTGCGGTGCGCGTGGCCATGTAAATTTCCATTTTATCGAAAGTTGTTGCTAGCACAAACGCAAATGCGAACGTCTGCCCGCTCGAGAAGCAAGTTGACGAACGGAAGAGTTGGACGCCCGCCCGCCGGCGACGGCGGCGCGCGAGTCAAGGACTACCCGCAGGTCAGTTTCCGGCTACCCACGGAAATCCGCGACAAGCTCGCTGCGCTGAGTAAAGTGCGCAAACAGCCGCAATGGCGGCTCGTCGTCGAGTCGGTCGAGTGCTACCTGCGCGATCTGCCGCGGCAGGAGCAGATACAGATCGGCCGTCTCGTCCCTCGCACACGTAGAAGTTCACTGCAATAAGACAGCCGGATTCTATTTGAGCGGGAATTGCCGCTGCAGTTCGGCAATCAGCGCGAGACGAACGTCGCGCAAATCCTGAACGTCGTGGACGGCCGGGTTCGTGCGTGTCAGGAAACCAAGATTCGTCTCGCCGCCGCTCAGCAGGAAGTCTGGCAACGCGACAGTGTATCGGGCGGAGACATCAAGAGGCTTCCCCGCGATCGTCCACTGCCCGCGATCGTTCGTGGCGCCCCTCGCGTGGAGAAAGCCGCCATTGCCGCGGTTGGCGAGCCCGATATCCAGCACGGATTTCAGCAGCCCGCCGTCCATGGCCGCCCGCGCCACCTTTCCGCCGTACGGGAGAATCCTCAGCACGTCGTATTCGGTGACAGGTCCCGGCTGCACGATGTCGTCGAGCCGGATGGACCCGCCGTTCATGATCGCCACGTCAACGCCGCCCGCTTCACGATCGAACGCCGCGGTCATCAGATCCGGCAGCCGGCCGGGCTGATTTCGCACCGTCCATTCGCGGCCATCGAGCGGTTCGTCGATCATCGCGACTCTCCGTTCGAGATCGAACCCGTTCGCGCGGAACGCATCGAAAGCGAGCGTCATCCATTTCCGTATGACTGCCTGGACATCTGACGCCGGCTCCGTGCGGTCATCGATGATCTCGAGGTGTGACGACACGAGCGGGCGCGTGTTGGCGGCGCCGAACGTGAGAGTCACCACCGCAGCCGATCTGACGTTGGCGTCCGCCTTGATGATAGGCGTGAAGCGCGGCCCACGGCGAAGCAGCCAGTTCTCGTGCTCGTGTCCGCCGAGCACGACATCGATGTCGGGAAACACCGACACCAGTTCCTCATCCGCTTCCAGCGTGAGATGCGTGAGCGCCACGATCGCATCGACCTTCCCCCTGAGATGGGAGATGTGCTCGCGTGCCGCATCGAGGTGCGGAGAGTAAGTCACCCACGGACGGACGGTCGACGGCATCGTCAACCCGATGAGTCCCAGGCGAATCACCCGGCCGCCTGTCTTCGCCGGAATGACGGCCGAGCGTACCGTGCCCTCGAACGGCCGGCCATTCACGTCCGAGACGTTACTGGCGACCACACGGAACCGGCTCTCAGCCAGCCTCGACCGGAAGGCCGACTCCGAGACGTCGAACTCGTGGTTCCCGAACACCGCCCAATCGAGGCCTACGTGGTTCAGCACGTCCACCATTTGCCGGCCGGCCAGCGGCTCGCCGTCGACGACCGCGGAGGCGATTGCGGCCGGCGACAGGTAATCGCCGCCGAGCGTCATGATGACCGGTGCCTGCGTGCGTTCGAGCCTGCGCAGCACGGTCGCCGTGCGGCCCAGGCCGCCGGCGCTCCCGCCCTGGATGCCGTCTATTTCGTAGATGTCGTTGATGTGAAAAATGGTGACCGTCGCGCTGGACTGAGCTGCGGCGCGATCGTACGCGACCGTGATGACCGCCACCGCGCACGAAAGGATTGCGGCGACGAGCCGTCTGCGCACCTGGTCATTCTACGGTAGATCGCCGCGTGGAACCCTGCGATCAGAACGTCACGATCGCGGCAAGGTGCAAACGCCGTGGAGGCGCAAATGCGTTGCCCAAACTGAAGAACGGGTTCGGCTGCTGATACGGAAGAATGTACGGCGGCGTGGATTGCGTTTGAAGATCCAGGTACTTCTGTGAGTCGGTTCCAAGCTGTGTCTGGTTGTCGAAGACGTTCAACAACCGCGCCTCGAACGAGACGTTCGCCCGAACGTCGAGCGGAAGACGATAGCTGGCCATCAGGTCGAGGTTGGTCCACGTCGGATTGCGGTGACTGCCAGCCGGCTCGAGATAGTTCAAGACGACATTGAAGTCCCGCCCTCGAGCGGCCCAGGGCGTCCCGGCCTGCGTCCGCAGGTAACCCGCCAGCCTGATCCGGCTCGTCACCTCGTATGACGTGAACAGCTTGAGGATGTGCGGCCGATCCTCGAAGAGCGGGCCGAGGCGATAGGGATCCTCGACGTTGGCGCCCGGCGAGTCCTGGATGAATGACGATGTATTGAAGACGGCGACGGTCGAGTAATCGAGGTCGAAATTTCCTTCGAAGCGGCTCCAGGTGTAGTTGACGTTGCCCATCCAGCGGTTCGCAAACCGCCTGCGCAGGTCCACCGTCAGCGCACGGTACGAGCGACGCGCATCGGCTGCCTGGCACGATGCGAAGCGCGAGCACGGAAGGTTGGCCGCCACGAATGGTCCGGCGTCTGGCGCGGTCCCGCTGATGCGCGACGGTACATCCTCGATGAAATTGTTCATCTTGCGGAACATGAAAAACACATCGAGGCTGTAGCCTTCTGCCAGCGGCGTGGCATAGCCGACGAGCACCTCGTCCGAGTAGATCGGCTTGATGTCGGGGTCGATCAGCTTGCCGGTCGTGGATGCCAGCGGGCCGCTCGACAGCACGTTGCCAGCCAGATCGAAGACGGTCTGCGTCTGGAAGATCCGCCGAGGCGCCAGGCTGCGGGCGCTCGATTTCTGATCCAGGTTGTAGTAGCGGCCCCAGTGTGCGTAGGCCTTGTCGCCCTTTTTCTCGGTGAGTTGATACGTCAGCCCCACCCGTGGCTGGACCTCCTGCGGGAAGCCGAAACGGAGAAACGTGCACGTATCGCCGTCCGATTCGTACACGGCCGAGCCTCCCTGCAGGATCACGGCGGGACACCCGTTGCTGCCGTCCACGCGTTGCGACATGGCGTCGCGATTCAGCAGCAGTCCGAGATTGAGTGACGTCCGCGTGCCGAGGACGATATCGTCCTGCACGAACAACCCGTAGGTGTGCGTCAGCCCGAACTGCGGCGATTGCGGTGTGTAGTAGCGCGTGCGCAGCGCCGGAACACCGCTCTGGGTGATGTTGACGATGGCGCCCCATCCGTTTGCCGTGCGGGCGAATACCTCTTCCGAGAACTCGTAGCCGAAACCCGACTTGAATGTGTGATTCGTTTTTCCGATGTCAAAGAACTGCGTAAAGGTGCCGCGCACTTCGTGCCGCTGGTAGTTCTGCACGTTGGCGAACGCGCCGCCTCCGATCATCAGATTGGCCTGCGACGCATCGGTATACTGCCCCATCGCTGACAGATTGCGCGGATCGAACGTCGGCAGATATCCCAGGTCGTTGACGGGCTCGTCTTCGTTCTTCTCCTTCATGTAGAGGTAGCGCACGTTGAGCGACTGACGCGTGCCGATGAAATTCGCCCATTCCGCCGTCGCGATCCGGGCGCTGTTATCGGTCCGCGATGCGACGCTCGGCGCGAAGTCCGCACCGATTCCGGCATTCTCGACGTGATTGGGCCGGTGACGGTAGGTCGCCGTCAGCTGGTGCTGCACGGCGGCAGAAAAGTTGAGCTTCCCGAAAAACTCAGGACCCGTCCTGACTTCGTCAGGCAGCGGCGTCCCGGCCCGGTTGAACCTGTCCCATTTCGTCTCCCGCGAGTGTCGCGCGGAGGCGTAGAAAAACATGCGGTTGCGGACGATCGGCCCCCCGATGCCGACAGCCGGCATCATCTGCGTCATCAGCAGCGGATCGCGGAACACGCCGGGTTTGACGCCGGCATCCAGGAGGTCATCGGGAAGTTCGTAGGCGCCAACCAGCGCGTGGGACAGCCAGTCGACGCGGCCCACACCCGAGAAGCGGTTCGAACCGCTGCGGCTGACGGCGTTGACGACCGTTCCGGCCGTCCGGCCGAATTCTGCGCTGATGCCACCTCGCTTGATGTTCACTTCGGCGACATCGAGCTCGTTGATCTCGGTGCTCAGGTAACCGAACGCCGGGCTCGTGATGTTGGCCCCGTCGATGAGATACGTGTTGTCCTGCCGGCTTCCGCCCGCAGCAGGCCCAATCGTGCTCCGGTTGTCGGCCACGCCGGGAATCAGCTGGAAGAGACCACGATAGGTGCGCTCGAGCGGAAGGCTGTTGAGCGTGTCTTCTCTGAAATTGAATCCGATCTCCGCCGATCGGACATCGACGACGGGCCGCGCGGCGCTGACCGTCACCTGTTCCTGAACCGTCAGGCCGAGGATGAACTCGACCTGCGTATCCCTGCCTACCTCGACAACGGCGACCCGCGTCGCACGGCCGATGCCGGTCTTTTCGACCTCGACGACGTATTCGCCGGGGATCAAGTACTGGAACTGGTAGAGGCCGTTCGCGCCGGTTTGCGCGGTTCTGCCGATCGGCAGCGGCGCGCCCGAGATCTTGACGGCTGCGTCGGCAATCGGCTGCCCGCCCTGATCGAACACGGCGCCGGAAACAGTTCCGGTGTCGGCCGCGATGGCGGACACCGTGAACAGCACGACCAGTTTTATCGCAAGGACGAGCGGGCGTATCGCCGCGCGCATGAACCACTCCCTCTGCCGGAATGCAGACGGGAGAATCGTAGCATGCGGGTTTTCATATCCCTTATTCGGCCAGGCGCTCGAACCCGACGAGCTTCCAACCGCCCTGGTCGAGCCGGAAATACATGCTCACCGGCTTCTCCCACGCCGTGTGGACGGTGCCCACGGCGTTCACTTCGATTTTGACAAACGACCCCTTGGTGCGCGGAAGGTCTTCGGGCGCCGGCAGTTGCGCGCTCGCCGCCGACGTCTCGTTGAACAGCTGGGCTTCGTGGGTCGCATTGTCGAACGTCGACCAGGCCGCCAGATATCCGCGCGGCACTCGCGCAAAGTCCGCCTCGACTGCCGCGTTGGTGAACGTCAGCACGCCCGCCTCGTCGAGCGCCGGGGCGGTCACAGGATTGACCGCCGTCAGGTACGTGCGGCCGATGATGTCGCGCCGCTCGGCGAGCGCGCGGACCAGGAACGATTCCACGGCTGGATCCCCGAACTCGCCGGCACGAACCGCGGCGCGAATCATGTTGGTCGTGAGCGCCACGAGCTTCTGCGCCGCCCAGAACTTGTCATCCGCTCGCGCGTGCAGGAACGCCTGGTTCGGTACCCGCGGCTTCCACTGTTCGGGATCGAAGTCTGCGCTGTTCCTCGGCAGGCGGCCCATCGCACGCGCCTCGTAGAACGGTGTCGTCCGCCACTTCGGCACGCTGAAGCCGAACGCCACCATTTGCCTGGCGACGTCACGCGGCTGCACGAGGTACTCGGAGCCCGCCCAATAGTCCGCCGGCGCAACTCCGCCACTGCCGAGCGCCGAACCGAAATCGATCAGGTAGTGACGGACGAAGGACTTGCCGTTCTGCGAGACGAGCACATCGAGAGAATTGATGGCTTTGGCGTCGACGTGGTTCAGCCACGCGGCGAACACGCCATACGCCCGCAGCTCGCGGCGATCCTGGTGCGGCACGAGGTCGTTCGGATCGTCGGGACGCGTATCCACGAACCTGACGCGTCCCACAGGCTTGCCCGGCAGCGCCATGCTGGCGACGGCTCGGTACGAGCCGTCCTGCTCGCGATTCGCGCGCTGCAGCAGGTTGTCGATGTCGCTCTCCTTCATCGCGCGCGGCTTTCGTCCTGCCGGCGTGAACGTCGCGCCCTCGCCGACCACGAGCTGCTCGCGGCGCAGGTACGCGATGTGGTTTTCGGGAACGTTGTAGCCAAGCGCCCACATCAGTTTCGTGACGGTGACTTCGGTGCCCGTCGCCATTGCGCGATGACCGGGCGGATCGAACTTGAGGAACCAGCGCCGGCCGGTCCGATCCTTGACCGTGAAGCCCGGCGTGATCCCGTCGCTCTTGGAAGCGGTGACCGTCCATGCGCCGTCGGCGGGCCCGTCTGTCGTATCCGGACCGATTGCGATCTCCTCTGCCGTCATCGGCCGGTAGCCGAGGCGATTGGTGAACCAGCTCGAATCCGGCACCTCATCGACCGTGTTGATGTTGCCTGCGCGGCCGGCGGCCGGCGCGTGCCTCCCGGTGACCAGGTTGGAGGCGAGATCCACGAAGAGGTCGATCTCGAGAGGCTTGATGGTCGACGCATCCTGCGTGTCATGCTCGATCCAGACGGGATCGTCGGCGTAGAACTTCGGAGACGCCGCCGATGTCAGCATCGTCCCCGCTACCGCCATCGTCACGGCGCCTGCGACGGCGCCCAGCAATCTGCTTGTTGTCGCTCTCATCGGTCGAATCTCCTTAGAAGCTCGGGCTGAACGAGAACACCAGGGCGGTTCCTTCGCCGGTGCGCGCCACTTCAATGCGCGTAATCGTGCTGACCGGCGTGTGGAACGACATCCCCAGTCCGTAACTCTTCTTGAAATCGTGAAGTCTGACGTCGGCGAGCCGCGGCGCGACCTGGCCTGCGTCGAAGAACAGCGCCATGTCGACGAAGTGCCCCGCCTTCCAGCGGTACTCGCCCGTCACGGCCATCCGGCTGCGATCGCGAAACCGCCAGCTCGGATATCCGCGCAACGTGTGGCTGCCGCCGAGGTCGGGCAGCAGCACGACCGGTACGTTCTCTCCCACCGCAGTATTCGTCGTCGACGCGAGCGCTCTGAACGCCAGCACCGAGTTCTCGCGAAGAATCGGGACGAAGTGCTGAATTTCCGTATCGAGACGGGTGAAGCTGTTCGAACCGGCGTTCAACTGGCCGTAGTCGAACCATTCGATTCGATAGAGGCCGCCGCGGCTGGCGTAGCCGGTCGACGGGCGCCAATCGAACTCCGCGAACACGCTGCTTCGGCGATACGACGGATCGACCGATGCGATCTGCAAATCTGGCACGCCGGTTTCCATCTGGATCGCATCGAACCCTCCACCCACGCCGAGGAATCGCGTGGCCTGCACGCGCGTCGACACGCCGACGGTCGTCGCACGGTAAAACAGGTTGCCGCGTGCGCTTTTCAGCGAGTCGTTGCCGTTGGGATAGAACGCGATCTTCGGCGCATCGAGCCAGCTCCCGTTCACGTCGACACGGATGCGGCCCTCGGCAAACGTCGGCAGTTTCACGGTGCCGGCGACGATCTTGAAGTTCCGGGACGACCGCGCACCGTACACGTCGTAGTGGCCGGTATCACCGAATCGCTTCGTATGGCCGACGCCAAGCGCGGGGCCGCCCCCGGAGAACACGCTCCCGACGAACGGATAGATCGGCCGCTTCTGCGCGTTGAGCAGGCTGCCGATGCGCTCGATCCGGCGTTCCAGCTGCGTGGGCTCGTAGGGTTGAAGCTGCGCGGCCTTCTGCGCCTGCCGGGCCGCCCTTTCCTCTTCGCGCGTTTCCTGCGCGAACGCGGAGGAGGCGACGGCCAGGATCGCCAGCGCCATCGCCCCGCGCGCGAGCGGTTGCAGCGCCAGCCGTGGACGCGCGGGCGACGTGCGCGGGCCGAGAATCGCGAGCGCCACGCCGATCCACGCGAGCGTCAGCACGATGTTCGCAACGGCGAACTGCTCGACCGTCAGGTGCAGCATGCGCGACCCGACGTAGACCACCACGGCTGACAGGACATCGCCGCCGCGCATGAAGAAGGCGTCGATGGCCTGCTTCGCCTTGTATTTCTCTTCGCGGCTCGTCGGCAGCCACAGAAGCTGCCTGGCCGTATTCATGATCGAGTAGTCCGTTGCGTTCTCTACGGTTTTGACCCAGCGGACGACCGAGAGGCCGACGCCCGCCGCGATGATGGCGTAGCCACCGAGCGCGACGAGCGGCAGTGCGAGCAGCGCTCCGCGCAGGCCGCGATACTTGATCAGGCGGGAGCTGACGAATGCCTGCAGCAGCAGCGCCAGCACGTTGACCGAGAACTGATAGTCGCCGGTGAAACCGCCGATATACGCGAGCTTGTCGAACGCGGCGTTGCCCGCCGCGAGCTCGTTGGCGTGAATCGTCAGCAGCCGCGCGACGACATATTCGCCGGTCGTATTCACGACGTTGAGCAGGACGATGAGCACGGCGATGAGCCTGAGGTAGGGGTTCGCAAGGACGAGACCGAAGCCGTCCGCTGCCGACATCATCTGCTCCGGCGCTCCGGCCCGCTGTTCGTGGCGCTTGTTGATCCACAGATAGATCGCAACGCTCGCGACGAGCAGCGCCGCCGAGATCTGGAGGATGACGTTGGGCGTGACGCCGAGCTTGAACAAGCGGCCCGCGATGAACGATCCGAGCGGCGCGCCGGCAGTCATGCCGATGACGATGATCGGAAAGAGGCGTTCGCCGGCGTCCTTCGAATAGATGTCGTTGGCCAGGGACCAGAATTGCGCGATGAGCGACACGTTGAAGATGCCGACCCAGATGAAGAAGGCGACGCCGATGTACGGCACGCGGGCGGCCACTGCCATGGCGAACAGCTCGATGCAGGCCACGAAGAACAGCGTGACAACGACGAGCAGCTTCACGCGATCCACGCGGCTCGCGAACCAGCTGTAGAGCGGCACGAACCCGATCAGCAGGAGCGCCTGCCCGGCGGCCGCGTACGACCGGACCTCTGCGCCACCGCCCAGAAGAATGAGCGGTTCGCGCACGGTCTTGATCACCGAGTAGCAGACCAGGAGAAGAAAGATGTTCGCGAGCATGAGCGCCGCCGTTGCCCCTTCGCCGGCTCTCACATCTGCAAAGAGCGAGAGGCTCCGGTCCAGCCAGGACTTTTCGACGGATTGGTTTTCGGTGTATCGAAACATGGAATATCTCCTAGTCGTGCGTCTGCATGTAAACGCGACAACCCGGGGAGAACACCGCAAGGTGGTAGGTGGTAGGTGGTAGGTGGTAGG
>JGI10216J12902_104207005_pt1 | contig 11872 bp, 10 predicted proteins | sample KanNatreferecore_FD_12902 | JGI IMG/M metagenome (IMG submission 12902)
GCCTTCGGCAAGCTGATCAAAGGCGACGACGTGCTGGAAAAGATCGCGACCACCAAGACCGGCGCCCAAGATCGTCCGGCGACTCGCCAGGGTGTGACGAGCGTGAAGATCGTTCCGCGCAGTGAAGTAAAATAAGGCGCGCCGATTCGCCGGTTTGATACAAATTGCGGGCCGGTCGTGATAAACGTCCGGCCCGTTTTTTTCGTTTTAACCCTTCCACTCAAAGCCATGTCGAAAGTGAAACTCGGACTCGTGCAGATGACCTGCGCCGCGGACCCCGCGGCCAATGTAGCGAAGGCCATCGAGCGCATTCATGCAGCCGCCGACAAAGGAGCGCAGATTATCTGTCTTCAGGAACTGTTTACGTCGCAATACTTTTGCCAGATCGAGGATCACAAGTACTTCAAGCTCGCCGAGGAAATCCCCGGACCGACGACGGACAAACTCGGCGAAGTCGCCAAGAAGCGTGGAGTGGTCATTGTTGCCTCGATGTTCGAAAAGCGGGCGGCCGGTGTATATCACAACACAGCCGCGATTATCGACGCGGATGGCCGCTATCTTGGGAAGTACCGCAAGATGCACATCCCTGACGATCCGCTGTTCTACGAGAAGTTTTACTTCACCCCTGGAGACCTGGGGTTTCTCGCGTGGCAAACAAAATACGCGCGTATCGGCGTATGCGTATGCTGGGACCAGTGGTATCCGGAATCCGCGCGATTAACCGCATTGCGTGGAGCGCAGATTCTCTTCTTCCCTACGGCGATCGGCTGGCATCCGACTGAGAAAGCCGAGCATGGACAGCGGCAGCACAGTTCATGGGAAACAATCCAGCGTTCGCATGCGATCGCAAATGGCTGCTACGTGGCGGTGCCAAATCGCGTCGGGCATGAAGCCCCCGACGGTGGAGATGGCATCGAATTCTGGGGACAAAGTTTTGTCGCCGATCCGAGCGGGCAAATTATTTCAAAAGCTTCGGAGGCCGACGAAGAGATTCTGATCACCGAGGTCGACCTTGACACACTGGATACCCAACGCACCCACTGGCCATTTTTTCGGGATCGCCGCATTGACGCCTACGGCGAGATTACGAAACGCTTGGTGGACTGATCGCTCCTGCCCATGAGTACGTCGACTGCCTCCGTGGAATCCCTGTCTCGACAGGGTTATCGCATGCCAGCGGAATGGGAACCGCATGCCGCGACCTGGTTATCGTGGCCCCGGCCCGACGGGATTAGCTTTCCCGATGCCTACGATCGGGTGCAACCAGCACTAGCAGCAATGGTCGATGCGCTGGCGGATTCGGAACCGGTGAATGTCAACGTTTGTGACGGAGCTCATGAAAAAGTGGTTCGTAAGATCCTGCAAAAACACCAGGCCCGTGCCAACCATGTAACCTTCCATCACATCCCGATTAACGAACCGTGGTGTCGCGATCATGGTCCGATCTTCGTCACCCGTGAGACAGAGCCACAGGTTGCGATTCTTGACTGGGGCTACAACGCGTGGGGTTGGAAATATCCGCCGTTCGATAGTGACGACGTAGTTCCCACGAGGATCGCGGAGAAACTTCAACTTCCCTTGCATGAACCGGGCATGGTGCTGGAAGGGGGCTCAATTGACGTCAACGGAACGGGATCTCTCCTGACAACCAAATCCTGTTTGCTGAATCCAAATCGCAACCCCGAACTGACACAGCTTGAAATTGAACAACGTCTGCGAGATTTCCTGGGAGTGAGCAAGATTCTCTGGCTCGGCGACGGGATCGAAGGGGACGACACTGACGGCCATGTAGATGACCTGACCAGATTTATCGCACATCACACGGTTGTGACTGTCATCGAGGAAGACGAAAACGACTCGAACCATGATCCACTCAAGCACAACCTCGAGTTGCTCCACGGAATGACAGTGGAGGACGAGACGCCCCTCGAAGTCCACACCCTGCCGATGCCGGGAAAGATCGTACGCGACGGCCAGCGCCTTCCTGCGAGTTACGCCAACTTTTACATCGCGAATCGTGTGGTGCTGCTACCAATTTTTCAAGATACGAACGACCGCTGGGCAAAAGCTGTGCTTGAAAAGGCATTTCCCGATCGCAAGATACTGGGAATTGACTGCCGCGAGCTCATTTGGGGTCTCGGGGCATTTCACTGTCTTACCCAGCAGCAACCCAAGGAACAGTAACCCCTCCCCTGGTCATGCAAGCCTTCCGCATCATTCTGGCCGCCGCCTGCCTCTCGGTCACCTCTTACGCTCAGACCGCTTTCGACACAGTCTTTGCGCATCCGCAGCTCTGGTCGCTGGACCAGGATGGATTTGAAAAGGCGACGCCCGGACTCCGATTTGAATGGACGTCGAGCGCTCGCGATTCTGCGCGCGCGGCTTCCCGAAGCGGAATGACGCTTTTCGGCCGTCCGGTTTATGAGGTGGTTGCCCGCTTTGATGGTGGCGACAAGCTAAGCATGATATCTGTGAATTTTTATGCTCGCGGCGACGCAGGAGAGATTACTGAACCGGCCTTTGAAGCTCTGCGCACTGGAACCATTGAAACGCTCACTAAGGCAACTGCACAAAAGCCGGTCGTACGCGGGAGAGATCCAACTAGCGCGGTAAAGGCGGAAGGCATGACTTGGACGACCGCGAAGTCCCAATACCTGCTGGAGTCCAGCTACACACGGGAAATCAAAACGAGGAACATTCCATTTCGCGCGGAGTTTGTGCGGCTCGAAGTTCGACCGGCAGCACAGAAGCAGGGGCTGATTGCAGCCTCCCTGTCATCGACAAAAAAGGAAAAGTTCAGTGGTCCCACTCACGTAAAAAAGGATGCGGCCACCGGCGATGTCTGGGTGGAAGGCGTTCCGATGGTGGACCAGGGACAGAAAGGCTATTGCGTTGTGGCGAGCACTGAACGCGTCATGCGGTATTACGGCAATGACGTTGACGCTAATGAACTCGCGCAGGTGGCTAACTCCGATGCAGCCGGGGGAACGAACTCACTCGCAATGCGTGCTGCCCTCAAGAAGTTGGCGGCGCGTTTAAAGGTTCGGGTGCGGGAACACGAGTCAATCGAAGTAAAACAGGTCTTGGCCATGATCCGGGATTACAATCGAAACGCCAAGCGCTCCGGACAGGCCGAGATTCCTGATCCCGGCTACATGATCGACATTGGAATGATTTATCGCTCGATGGACGGTGCCGTTTTGAAGGAGGCGCGAACGAAGAACAAATCGGACATGAGCCGATTCCAGCGCGACGTGCAGAGCTACATCGATATCGGAATTCCGCTGCTCTGGAGCGTCCAGCTTGGTTTGGTCCCCGAGCCTGGTCTTCCGCAAGGCGGTGGCGGACACATGCGCCTGATCATCGGCTACAATCCGAAGACGCAGGAGATCCTTTATTCGGATTCTTGGGGCGCGGGCCACGAACAAAAGCGAATGAAAGCCGACGATGCGTGGACAATCACGACGCAACTCGTCACGATCGAGCCCCTTTAGAATCCATTGGTTTCGTTACTTGCGGAGCATTTCCGCAAACCGAGTCGCAGCGCCGGGGTCGGGAATAAAATCTACTTTGGTCAAGGCTTCCTGCCCGGGAACTTGGACCATGACCTCCATCACCTTTCTGACCGAGCCAGTCGGTTTACCCGCCGTAACTAGAAGGAGGGGCCGCGTCATGGGCCATTTGTGAGAGTGAAATGTCTCGGCAGTCGGTAACAGTTCCGTTCCGTCGGCATTTCGAATCGGCAATGCGATCACTCGTTTGCCGTCAGCCCAACGCGGGGGGGCGATCGAAATGGAGCCCAGATTGAATTCAACGGAGTCACGGGCGAGTTGATGGGTGCCCACCTTCTCCCAACGCTTGCCGAGCGGGGCTTTTCGGACGTCGCCGTAGAGCCAGGTAACGAAGAGTTCCCAAACGCCCTGACCGGGTTCGGGGTTGTAGAACTTCACCGCGCGATCCCCCCCGCCAAGTTTGTTCCAATTTGTAATATCACCCTCGTACATTGCGACAAACTCCTCTTTATTGATCGACTTTACTCCAGCGTCCCACGTCTCGCGGGAGACGACCGGCACGAGGATTTGGACGCCGATCTCCAGGTCGAATAGTGGGCGCTTCGGGGACTCGGCTCGATCTTCCTGCCGGATCTCCCTTGTTACCATCGCCAGGTCGGCCGAGCCATCGATGGCCGCCAGCAGCGCGGGTGTGCTTCCACCGAGCGTTTCGAACCGCAAATCTGCACCCGTTTGTTCTTTAATCGCCGGCGCCGCTGCTTGCAAAGCCTGACCCATGGTAGCAGATCCTTTCACACGGACGACATCGGCATGAACCTGGGCGGCAATTGCTGACAGGAAAAGAAAGAAACGGGGCAGCATGAGTGGGTACTGGATTCGCCTAGAAACCCTGCTTCATCAATTCCTTCTCAAGTGCGGCCTGAAACTCTATGAGGTCATTCTGTGCGGGGCGATACCCAGGCTCCGGCGGTACCATTCCAAGCCGACCGTATTGATCGAGATACCAATCGACTTTTTTTCCGTCGGACATCGTTGCATGACCACTCACCATTGCCCCCGGTCTTGTGATGCTGTCCACCTGGACGTCCACCTTACTCGCACCCGCTTCTCCTTCCGCAAGGAATGGGATTCCTTCCTCCATGACCTTTTGGGGTTGAGCGCCGGCTTCATCAGGCAAGGGGTTCTCAGGAAAATCAGTTGCCGCACCTTCCGCGGGGCTCTCGACCGGTGGGGGCGTCGGATCTTTTGGCATCACCTTCAGATCATCGATGAGGAATCGGACTTCCATGTAGGTCACCCGCAAGTTGAATTCGGCTTCCAGCCGCGATTGCACATCGGCGGGTTTTGCACCGTCTTCAATCCAATCGGCTACCTTCTGCTTCTGTTCTTCGGTCAATGACATGGTCGGATCACCAATTAAGCCCGGGCGATGGAATGCATCAAGGGCGCATGCAATATTGAACCACTTCGCGGGACGTTCACGCGCCGGCGGCTGGCGCACCAAGTCGGCGTGCCAGATTCATCAACTTATCAGCGGGCACCAGACCCTCCAGGAAACGGTTTGGCATCCCTGACAAACCAACCTGCGCACCCACCAACGCACCTGTGAGAATTGCACGCGTCTGACTCTGGCCACCTTCATTGAGGGCGTGCAGGACTGCTTATTCGAAATCACCAAGAAAGCTGGCAGCCAGGTAGCATGCGACGGGATCCGGTGATAAATTGCGCTCGGCATTCCGTAGGTGATGGAGACTTTCCACGTCCGTTCGTTCTTGATGTCGGAATCAATTACAATCTCCGCCATATACGACGGGGTAAGCAGAGAGCCGGGCGAAGCAAAACGCCCCGCGCGCAGCAAGCCGGGACCGTTAGAAGCCTATTGCGAATTGAACGCGATTCCGGCATTTCGGCAGGACGATGACCAATCAAGTAATGCTCGACCTTGAGACCCTTGGGAACAAGCCCGGGTCCGTGATTGTGGCGATCGGTGCGGTAAAGTTCGGTGAGGGTAAGATCCTCGACACATTCTACGAGAGGGTGGACGCAAAAAGTTGCGTCGAGGTCGGCCTGAAGATGGACCCCGACACCGTAATGTGGTGGCTGGGACAGGGAGATGCCGCGCGACTCGAGATTACGAAACCGGGTGCCCCGCTGGTCACGGTTCTCACCATCTTCGCGATTTGGCTGGGTGAAAATGCGGAAGTTTGGGGAAACGGCGCGACGTTCGACAACGTGCTGCTGGCAGATGCGTATGACATTACCGGGCTTCCGCGTCCGTGGAGGTTTTCACGCGATCGATGCTTTCGAACGGTGAGCGCCCTGCGACCAGACATCGCGATCATCCGCGGCGGAACTCATCACAACGCCTTGGACGACGCGAAAACCCAGGCGGAACACTTGATGAAAGTGCTGGCAGCGATCAATCCCCCCGCTCCACTGCCCCCAACACCAGTGACAACTGTAGGGTGCTCGGCCTAGTCCGATCGTCCATAGCACTGTGCCCGACGCGGCGCCCTAGTCACCCATCGCCAGTCTAGTGGCACGATCTGCGGCATGCGGAAGATGCATCATGGCCGCTATCATTCCGCCATTGAAATACGCCCCGGGTAGTCATTCTCGAGATCCCCTTCAGCTTAGAGAAAATCATTCCAACTCTTCCGAAGGCTGGCGCCGCGGTGTAATCATGCTTTTCTACGCCCCCTTCCCGTGTCTGCACCGCGTAAATTGCTCGTTGTTCAACTCGCTGCACTTGGTTGGAGCCTCGTCCGTAACAGGACAGATTTCCAACCGGTGCAAACGCTCTTCCCCGCGCTTACCTGTACCTTCCAGGCGGGTTTCCGAACCTGCACCCAGGCGGGAACGCACGGGATGATCGCCAATGGGCTGTTCTTTCCGGACCTCGCGAAGGTACTCTTCTGGGAGCAAAGTCATTCGCTCGTCGAGGGGCCGCGCATATGGGACGATTTCAGGGCAAGGGGAGGCAAGGTGGGTTTGATGTTCTGGCAACAGAGCATGGGCGAGGCGGCGGACCTGATCGTAACCCCAGCGCCTATCCACAAACACAGCGGCGGCATGATCCAAAGTTGTTACTCCCAACCACCGGGACTGGAGCAGTACCTCACAGAGCAAATCGGCCGTAAATTCAATCTGATGAATTACTGGGGGCCACTCGCGAATCACAAGTCGAGCGACTGGATTGTGGACGCCATTTGCGCGTCGGTCCGCTCGCGCCAGTATTCACCGGACATTCTGTTCACATACGTACCACACCTCGATTACGACTTGCAGCGATACGGTCCGCAGAGTCCCCAAGCTAACAAGGCACTCGATGTCCTGCTTGGGTACCTTTCGCGAATTAAGGCCGCCTGTGCTGAGGCGGGATGGGACTGGCTGTTTGTCGGCGATTACGCGATCGAACAGGTCACCCGCGCCGCGGTATTTCCGAACCGCGCGTTGCGGGAGGCGGGACTTTTCGCCACTCGTGATATTGCAGGGATGGACTACACGGATTTTTTCACCAGCCGGGCGTTTGCAGTGGTCGATCACCAGGTCGCCAACGTTCATTGCCGGGACAAGGATTCGCGGACGGCAGCTGCGGAGGTACTCGCAAATCTCCCTGGCGTTGCGGAGGTGTTGGATCGGCCCGCGCAAAATGCCCGCAGCGTCGCGAGCAAGCGGGCCGGCGATCTGATCATCGTAGCAGAACGGGGTGCGTGGTTTGCATATCCCTGGTTCGAAAAGAAGCGCGCCCCCGACTACGCGACTCATGTCGATATTCACAACAAGCCCGGCTACGATCCATGCGAGTTGTTCTTTGGGTGGCCTCCTCTAAGCGTAAGTTTTGACACGACAAAAATCAACGGCGCCCACGGCCGCGTTGGCGAAGGATATGAGGTCGCGTGGAGTTCGTCGCTGAACTTTGAAACCGAGCCCGCGGACGTGCTCGACCTTTCGCGGCGTGTTCAATCCTGGATGTCCAACCGCGCCTGACATGAAGGCTACGCACGTCGTCCAACAACGAATCACGGTTGAGTGGGACTTCCCGGTCGTGTTCACCCACGGACTTTTCCGGTGCGACAATCCCGTTCTGCTCGATGTCCTCGACCGGAAAGCCGAACATCGGCAGCACCGCGCGCTCGTATACGTCGACGCCAACACTGCTGCCGCGCATCCAAAGCTGGGAGATCTGGTGCGCGAATATTTTGCTGCAAGACCAGACCGCATCACGCTGGCCGACGATCTGCAGGTCGTTCCGGGCGGGGAATCCATCAAAAACAACTTCGCTCTGATCGATGGCTTTATGCGCCAGATGCTCGAGCGGCATATGGACCGGCAATCGTTCATTATTATTATTGGCGGTGGCGCGGTGATGGATGGGGTGGGGCTCGCGGCGGCGCTCGTTCATCGAGGCCTTCGCCAAGTGCGGGTGCCGACGACAGTTCTTGGCCAGAACGATGCGGGAGTCGGTCTCAAGAACGGCGTAAACTTTGTCGGTGGCAAAAACGCGCTCGGGACGTTTGCACCGCCGTTCGCCGTGCTGAATGATTTCGAGTTTCTGCGGACGTTGCCAGAGCGCGACTGGCTGTGTGGGGTAGCCGAGGCTTGGAAGGTTTCGATCATTCGCGATCGTGCTTTTTTTGACTGGCTCTGCGCTCACGCGGATCGTTTTCCTAGGCGCGATGAGTCGGCGATGGAAGCGCTCGTCCGCCGTTGCGCGGAGATTCACCTGGAGCACATCCGCACGAATGGCGATCCATTCGAGTACGGACGCGCACGGCCCCTCGATTTTGGGCACTGGAGTGCGCACAAGCTTGAGCTCCTCTCGAACTTTCGCATCTCCCATGGCGAAGCAGTCGCGAACGGGGTCCTACTGGACTCAATCTATGCGGCACGGAAAGGTTGGATTACCGAGGGTGAGGTCGATCGGATTGAGAGCGGCCTCCGTGCCAGTGGATTCAAGCTCTGGTTCGAAGAACTCGACCAACTCCTGCCCAATGGGAAACGTGCCATCTTTTCTGGTCTGGAGGACTTCCGGGAGCACCTGGGCGGCGAGTTGACGGTGACTTTCCCGAAGGGAATCGGCGCTCGCCAGGAGGTGCATGAGGTTGAAATTGAACAAATGGAGCAAGCATTGCTGGCGTTGAGGCAGGCTTTTAGCTAGTCGCGACACTCTCTCAATGATCCTTCAGCACCGTCCACCCCTGCATCTGACGTACTGCCTGAATATCCACCCAGGCGAAAGCTGGTCGGATAATATTGCCGCGATTCGCGACAAGGCGGTGGCCGTAAAGCAGCGGATTGCGCCAGATCAATGGTTTGGATTGGGGTTGCGGATATCCCAGTTTGCCGCCCAGCGGCTGGCCTCAGACGAATCTTTGGTTGAGGAAGCGCGTGAGCTTTTCAACGCCAATCAACTCTATCCTTTTTCTGTAAATGCGTTTCCATACGGTCGATTCCACGCGAGTGCGGTGAAGGAGCAGGTATACAACCCGGACTGGCGTGCACCTGAGCGGCGCGACTACACGATGCAGGTCGCGGACGCGTTCTCGCATTTCCTACCGCCGTCGGTCGATGGCTCGATCAGTACGGTGCCAGGTTCGTACAAACCCTGGATCGATAGCGAGGCGGACAAACTCCTCATCGCCAAGAACCTCGCCGTCGTCGTGGCATACCTGTCCGCCATTCGAGACGATACCGGGCAGGAGATTCACATCGGGCTTGAACCCGAGCCGGATTGTTTCCTCGAGACCACCGGAGAGACGATCAGCTTTTTCAAAGACGTTCTTTTTGCGGTCGGCGTTGACGAAGTCGCGCGGCTCCTGCGCTGCGAGCGCCCGCTGGCGGAGGAAGTCATGCGGCGTCATCTCGGGGTATGCCTCGACACTTGCCACGTCGCATTGCAGTACGAAGACCCCCTGGCCGCTCTGCGCGCCTACAAATCCGAAGGTATTCGTATCTCAAAGATCCAACTCAGCGCTGCACTCGTCGCGCCGGGCGAACCGGAAACCTGGCAGGAATTAAAGAGGTTCAACGAACCCGTTTACTTGCATCAGACGAAGGCATTACTCAAAGATGGCTCGCTTGGAGCGTGGTACGATTTGCCGGACGCGATTCGCGAAGGTAGCAAACGCAAGGATGTGGAGGAAGTGCGGGTGCATTTCCACGTTCCCCTCTTTTTCAATGGCGCTGGCGTCCTCGGCTCGACTTCGGTTCTATTGACGCCAGAGTTTTTTCACGAGTTGCGAAGCGGCATCTCCTCACACCTTGAAATCGAGACGTACACCTTCGATGTGTTGCCGGAAGATCTTAGGAGCGGCGATGTGGTGAAGAGCATTTGCCGCGAATACTCGTGGGTGCTCGACCAACTGGGAGCTCACTAGCATCCGGCGCACGTCTTCAGCTTCATCATCGCACCAGCCAAAAGGGGGATGATGACGAGAGAATCTGACAAATCCTTTACAACATCCGCATCGATCTCCGCGGATGATTGATGCAACCTGCGGGCACGTCCGCCATGCGCAAAAGCCTTTGGATCTTCCTCCTCGCCGTACTCGTTCCGAGCGCGGTCCTTGGCTGGCTGGCCCTAAGGAGCGCGGAGGAACAAAAGATCATCCTCGAGCGACGTACCCTCGAGCTATATCAGAACGAGACGCAAGCGCTGGCCAACGCAGCTCGCAGCGTTGTCGATGAACAACGCCGGAGCTTCAACGATACCGTGCGAAATATGCTGGCGCAGTCGAAGCCGACGGATCTTGCGGTAAACTTCTCGGCCGAATTGCCACAGGCGTGGCCCGTCAAGGCGATCGGCTTTACGATTGGGCACGACGGCCAATTGCTATCCCCTTCCCCGCGGGCCGCAGCGAGCCAGCCCGACTGGCAAAAGTTTCTCTGGGACCAAGGATCCTTCCTCGGTGGCGACATCAAGGCCACGGTCTACACCGTGCCGGTAGAGGCATTGGCGCAATCGAACGCCGTTTGGAACGCCAAACGAATGTCGACCGACGCTTACGTTGCCCCTGAAGGAAAATCGCGATCATACACGTCCACACGCCAGGAGCAGGCACCCACCAGGGAGTCGTCTAAATCGAGCAACTTCGCCGTCAAGAAAGTCGCCCCAGCGCAAGCTCCCAACGAGAAGGATGTGCTGGAGATGAAAATGAAGTTTCCGGAAGCGAAACCTGAGGAGAAGCTTCAGCCGGAGCCGAGCGCACCCGCGGTCGCAACTCGTAGCAGGAGTGCGCAATTGTCGGCCGGGGCAACCACTCCTGCCGCTCCCGCCCCCGCGGCTCCAAAATCGGAGATTCAGCCAAACAACGTCCCAGACACTTCCCCCAGCCAGACCCTTCAACTCGATGAGACGGAGGTTCAGCGCAGCGCGGAGAGCCAAAATTCTCAACTGCGGCAGGTGCAGCCCCAGCAGATGTACTCGCAGACAATCCAACCGGCCTGGTCCGCCATCGCGCCTGAAACAACGGAGTTCCGACTCCTGTGTGAAGGTTTAGAAGAAGGCATCGTCACTAGATTTGTGCAGGACAAGCTCGCCTTGATCTTCTGGCTGCGCCCACCTCAAGCCCCCAATTTGATCTTCGGGTGCGTCCTGGACGCCGGCGATCTAAAGGGATTCTGGCCAAGGATTATGCCGGAGCCGCACCTCAATGCAAAAGGGGCACCTGAATTCGTCCTAGCGTTGCTGGACGACAAAATCCGGCCCGTGTCGACCTCGCCCGCCGACCAGAACAGCCGGGATTGGAAGCGTCCCTTTGTGGCCAATGAAATCGGAGAAGCACTTCCGCATTGGGAGGCGGCTCTGTATCTCATGCGCCCGGAACAACTGCAAGAGAGCGCCGTCGGTCTCCGGCGCACGCTCACCTTCCTGATCGTAGGAATGCTCGGCGCAATCGCTTTGGGCGGCTGGCTGGTGGTCGCGGATGCGCGCCGTCAATTTGCCCTGGCGCAGCAGAAGACGGATTTCGTTTCGAATGTCTCGCACGAACTCAAAACCCCACTCACGAGCATTCGAATGTTCGCTGAACTAATGCTCGGCGGTCGCGAAGAGACGAAGGCCAAGTCGCCGCAATACCTACGAATTATCATGGTGGAGGCGGAGCGACTCACCCGTCTGATTAACAACGTGCTCGATTTCGCCAAGCTCGAGCGGCGCCAAAAGCGCTTCGACAAGAAACCGCTGGATCTTCACGCGATGATCGAGCGAATTTGGGAAAGTAACGAATTGCACCTGCGCGAAAGCGGATTCACAACGAGGTGGCAAGCCGCTGCTCCGCCCTACCCTGTCATCGGAGACGAGGACGCTCTTGCGCAGATCCTCGTCAATCTCCTTTCAAACGCCGAGAAATACAGCG
>JGI10216J12902_101385237_pt1 | contig 11871 bp, 9 predicted proteins | sample KanNatreferecore_FD_12902 | JGI IMG/M metagenome (IMG submission 12902)
CAAGGTCTGCTGAGCTATGGCAGCTTCGACACGTTCGACGCGGAGGTCTCCGCCGGCTACGAGGCTGGAGGATGGACGCAGAACTATTTCGTCGGCTATCGCAGCAGCGAGGGCTGGCGCGACCATTCCGACTCCGACAAGTACTCCATCGCGGGCAAGTGGTTCTACACGCCGCAGAGCGCGAACTGGCGCGTGGGCCTGACGCTTCGCCACTTCGAGCACGACGCGCAGGAGCCCGGCTATCTCACCTACGCCGACTCGCGCGACGATCCCGATCAGTCCTACGCCTTCTCCGAAACCGACGGGGGCGAGCGCGAGATCACGCAAGGCGCGCTCCACCTCGACACGCTGCTGTCGGATCAGCTGTCCTGGTCGGTGAAGAGCTATCTGAACCTGTTCGAGGACCGGCGCTTCGTCAAGTTCTCCGCCGCGGTCTCGCAGCAGGAGCGCTACGCCGACGAGCGCCAGATCGGCCTGCTGTCGAGCCTGACCTGGCGCCCGCAGGTGTCGGGCCTGCACGCCCTGGCGATCGAGGCGGGATTCGACGTCGAGCGGCAGGACAACGTCAGCGAGCGCTATCTCACGGTGGAGCGCGTGCGCCAGTCCCAGACGCGCGATCAGGATTTCGACCAGGAGGTCTACGGCATCTACGCGCAAGCCATCATCAAGCCGACGGCCCGCCTGACCGTGGTGCCGGCCTATCGCATCGACTGGGTGGACGGCAGCTTCACCAACGAGTTGAACGGCACGCAATACCCCATCAACGACTACGGCGCGATCCATCAGCCGAAGATCAGCGTCATCTTCGCGCCGACGAACCAGTACAGCGTGTATGCGAACTGGGGCCGCACCTTCCAGATCGGTGTCGGCGCGGGTGCCTACAAGATTCCGCCGCGCACCACCGACCTGGATCCGTCGATCAACGACGGCTGGGAAGTGGGACTGAAGTTCGTGCCGGCGAAGTGGCTGGACGGGCGCGTGGCCTACTGGCAGCAAACCGCCTCGGACGAAGTGCGACGCAAGCTCAACGATCCGCTGGGCGACTTCGACAACCTTGGAGAGACCCGGCGCCGCGGCGTGGACGTGCAAGCCAACGTGCGTCCGACGCAGCGCGTGGAACTGTGGTTCGCCTACGCGTTTCAGGACGCCGAGATCGTCGATCCCGGACCGACCAACGCGGCCAATGCCGGCAACCAGATCGACCACGTCCCGCATCACGTCTTCACCGGCGGGGTGAACGTCCGGCCGATTCCGCCGCTGCGCCTGTCGGCCTGGGCCAGCGCGCAGAGCGATTACTACCTGGAGCAGACCAACAGCACCGGTAAATTCGGCGAGTTCCTCCTGTTCAACGCGTCGGCGTCGTACCAGTTCACGCCACGGGTCAGCGTCGACCTGCAGCTGCGCAACATCACCGACGAGTACACCGAGTACGTGTGGTGGGACGGCACGCAAACGTTGCACTCGCCCGGTCCCGGGCGCAGCGCCTACGCGAGCCTCACCGTGCGCTTCTGAGGCCACATCCCCGCGCGGTACGGCGCCGCGCGGGAATCGAGACCATGCGCAAGCTGTTGCTCAAGATCCATCTGTATGCCGGGCTGACCGCGGGCGCGGTGTTCGTGCTCGCCGCGCTCACCGGCAGCCTGCTGGTGTTCTACGTCCAGATCGACGCGCTGCTCGCGCCCGAACTGCGCGGACCCACGCCGAAGGCCGCCCAGCGCGCGTCCTTGGAGACGGTGTACCAGTCGCTGCGTGCCGCACATCCCGACCGAACGCGGCACTGGCGGATCGAAGTGCCGGCCGATCCGGACGCGATGCTGTCCGCGCGCTACATGAAAGCCGAGGAGACGGCGCACCTCACGTTCGCGCCGCTGATCGTCATGGTCGATCCCTTCACCGCCGACGTGCGCAGCAGCCGGTTCTGGGGCGAGTTCGCAATGACCTGGATCTACGACCTGCATTACACGCTGCTGCTCGATCGCAGCGGGCGCATCGTCATGGCGCTGATCGGCGGCGCGCTGACGCTTTCCCTGAGCATCGGCGTCTACCTCTGGTGGCCGGCGCGGGGCAAGTGGCGCAACGCGCTGCGCTTCAAGCGCAATGCCAGCCGCGAGCGCTTCACCTTCGACCTGCACAAGCTCGCCGGTGTCTATGGCCTGGTGCTGCTGCTCGTGCTGTGCGTGACCGGGGTCCTGCTGGAGGTGCCCCAGTATGCCAATCCGGTGATCGCCCGGCTCTCGCCCCTGTTCCAGGCACCAGCACCGCGATCCACACCTGTCGATGGCGCGCGCCGGATCCCGCTGGACGACGCAGTACGCATCGCGCAGACGCGCTTTCCCGGCGCGCCGGCGCGCTGGATCGAGACGCCAGACGGGGTCGAGGGCGTGTACCGCATCCAGCTGCACCAGCCCGGCGAGCCGAGCGAGCGCTTTCCGCGCACGACGGTGTGGGTCGATCAGTACTCGGGGGCTGTGCTGGCGCAGCGCGATCCGCGCATCCAGTCGGCGGGCGACACGCTCCTGGCATGGCTGCACCCGCTGCACAGCGGAGAAGCGTTCGGGCTGCCCGGGCGGCTCCTGATTCTCTTCACTGGCATACTGCCGCCCGTCCTGTTCGTGACGGGAGCGATACGGTGGGGGCAGAAGCGAAAGGCACGCAGGGTGAGGTAGGCCGGTACCTGCTGGTTCTGACCGGCCTGTTCGCGCTGCTGTGGATCGCGCTGGCAATCGCGCCATGGCACCGCAGCGACTGGGTGCTCGAGAACGTGCTGGTCGGGGCCTTCGTCGTCGCGCTGGCGCTCGGCTACCGGCATTTTCCGCTCTCGCCCGCCTCGTACACGCTGATCTTCCTGTTCCTGTGCCTGCACGAGGTGGGCGCGCACTACACCTATTCGGAAGTGCCCTACGACCGGTGGTTCGAGTCGTTCACGGGCACGACACTCAATTCGGTGCTGGGATGGGAGCGCAACAACTTCGACCGCGTCGTTCACTTCGGCTACGGCCTGCTGCTGGCCTACCCGGTGCGGGAGGTGTTCCTGCGGCTGACCGCGTTCCGAGGATTCTGGAGCTATTTCCTGCCGCTCGACCTGACCATGTCCACCTCCATGATGTATGAACTGATCGAGTGGGGCGCGGCGGCGGCATTCGGCGGGGACCTGGGCGAGGCCTACCTCGGGACCCAGGGCGACGTGTGGGACGCCCACAAGGACATGGCGCTGGCGACGCTGGGCGCAGTGATGGCGATGATCACCGCGTTTTCGGTCAACCGCGCGACGGGTCACGACGCCGCGCACGACTGGGCACAACGCACGCGTCGGTGACGCGCAGCGCCAGTTCCAGGCCGGCGCCTCACTACGACTTCGCGAAACGAGTAAAATCCGCGCTCACGCGGGCGTAGTTCAATGGTAGAACGAAAGCTTCCCAAGCTTTAGACACGGGTTCGATTCCCGTCGCCCGCTCCATAGAAGAGCTAACGCTCTGCCCGATCAGGGGCTGCGGCCAGGCAGCATTCGCGGTTGAGCCTCCATGAACGCCAAGGCCGCCCTCACGAAGCTCTCATGATTTTGGAATATCCCCCCATGCTTGGCATCCTGATTGAGGATAAGTTCGGCATTGGGCAAGCGGCGTGCAAGATCGACGGAGTTGCTGCTGGAGCCTCCACAGTGTCAATCGGTGGGATGCAGAGCCATCGGATTGGCGGTGAGACAGCGTGGGTTAGGCTTTCAATGTTGCCAGGCGATGGTGTGGCCCTATCGCCGCTTCGCGTCCGCTCTCGCACGCGCCAACCTGATCAAAGCTTCCCTAGCTCACAGTGACAACGATCTTCCCGATCTGGGCATTCGATTCCAGATATCGATGGGCTTCGACGATGCTGTCGAATGGGAAGGTCTTGGCGATAACCGGTTTCAAGGCACCCGCTTCCAAGCCCTTTGTGATGAAGGCGATCGCTGCTTCGCGGCGAGATTTGTCGCCAAGAATCTCGAAGATCAAATAGCCTCTGAGACTGAGGCCTTTCATGAAAGCTGGGGCGACTGGGAAGATGGTTGGCTCGAGGCTCAAGCCGCCGTACAGGAAAAGGGTGCCCCCCGGCGACATGGCTTGCGCGAGTTTGTCGACGCCCTGACCGCCGATCGGGTCGAATACAATCCGAGCGCCTTTGCCGTTTGTGATCGTATTGATCGACTCGACCAAGTCCTGGTCATCGGTCACCACGACATGAGCGGCACCTGCTGACTTCAACGCGGATACTTTGGCGTTCGTGCGCGTCGTCGCAATCGAGATTGCCCCAACACTATTGACGATTTGGATGGCGGCCAGCCCTACACTCGACGATGCCGCCGTAATGACTACGGCATCTCCCTTCCCGATCTTTGCGATGTCTATGAGTGCGCCGTAGGCGGTCACGTAGGCCATCCAAACCGCAGCGGCTTCGACTGCGGTCAACCCCTTGGGACGCTTGACCACCGCGTAGGCTGGCACCACCGCGACTTCGGCGTAGACGCCATAGTCGTTGAGGGAAAAATTCGGGATGACGCTGATCGGCTCACCGACGCTGAACCCGCTGACGCCGGGACCTACTTCCATCACGATTGCCGATGCCTCGTAGCCGTTGAGCGACGGCAGGACCGGTGCCTGCAAATAGACTCCGGCCCGGAACATTTGCTCGGCGCGATTGAGGCCAATCGCTTCGACGCGCACACGCAGCTCGCCTTCTTTCAAGGCTCGGTCGGCAATTTCTTCGATCTGCAGGACTTCAGGGCCGCCAAGGCGGTGAAAGCGGACGACTCGACTCATTCTTGATCTCCTGGTTGACTTGCGCGACGAAATCCTGGGCGCGGCCAGAAACAAGCTGCTCCAGTAACGTAATGTTCATGCGAGCGCGACTGCGCACGACCGGCTGACCTCATTCAGCGAGGAGCCGATCGCCAGAACACCAGCACGGACAGCGCCAAGCTGGCCACCAGAACGATGCTGAAGGCCAGATCGGCGGGCACCGGCAGCGTGGCGGCAACTCCGATGGCCAGAGCCGCGCAGCCCATCTGCAAGAAGCCGAGCAGAGCTGAGGCGGCGCCTGCCTGCTTCCCGAAGGGCTGCAGCGTGATCGCGGTACCTAGCGGATTGATCAGCCCCATGCCCAGCAAGAACATCGTCAGTGCCGCCGAGAAGTAGTAGGCGTTCTCCCGGCCGACCAGCAGCGCGATGCTTCCTGCGAGCGCGATGACGATCCCCGCCCTGGCCGCCCGAGTCGTTCCCCAACGATGCGCCAGTCGTGGCGCGAGGAAGCCCGCGCCGAACACTACGAAGACGGTGGATGCGAAGAACAGTGCCAGACCGAATGGCGAGAAACCGAACCCTTCCATCAGGATGGCTGGCGCCATCGCGAAGAACATGTACAGGGAGCCAATGACGAGGCTCACCGACAGGGCCGGGGCGATGAAGCGGCGGTCGAACAATAGTTGCCCATAGCTGCCTGCCACGGCCGAGACGGAGAGTGCCACGCGCCGGTCTATACCATGCGTCTCGCCGAGACGGATCATGTAGTGGATGCCCAGCAGCACTGCCAGCACGCCAACCACGCCGAAGGTCGCCCGCCAGCCCAGCAAGCTGTTGAACGCGCCGCCCAGCAGGGGTGAGAAGCCCGGCGCTGCGGCCATGGCCACCATCACGAGTGACAGTGCACGGGCGAGCGCTTCGCCTTCGAACAAGTCGCGCGCGATGGCCCGAGAAAGCACGGACGTGGCGCACACGCCGAGGGCTTGCACGATGCGCCCGATGATCAGTTGATGCAGGTCCGTCGACAGCGCACACACTACACTGCCCGCCACGAACGCGACGAGGCCGCACACGACCAGCCACCTGCGGCCGAACCGATCGGATAGCGGACCGACGAAAAGCTGACCTACGGCGAAGGCCACGAAGAAGGTGCCCAGCGTCGCGCTCAGGCCTTTCACCGAAGTACCCAGGTCAGCCCCCATCGCCGGAAAGGCAGGCAGGATGATGTTGGTGGCAAGCGACCCAAGCGCGGCCAGGCCTGCAAGCAACAGCAGCAACTCACCCGTCAACGGGCTTTGAAGACTACGCGGCTGCTGCATCGTCGGAATCGTCATCCAGGCATTCGATGCAGGCATCCAGCAGCTCATGCAGCGCGACCACGCGCTGCAGCCCGAAGCGCTCGTTGAGTGCCGTCTGCGCCGCTTTCCAGGCGCGCTGTCCTTCCACGCGCTTCGCCAGCCCCGCCGGGGTCGCTTCAACCAGCCGGCTTCGCGCATCCTCGCCCTCGCCGACCGTTAGCCATCCCTGTGCCGCCAGTAGCTGCAAGTTTCGCGTGAGCGTCGAGGCATCCATCTGCATGCGCTTCGCGAGATCGCCCGGCCGGATGGGGCCGAGTTTCACGACGTGTGATAGCAGCGCGTACTGCGTGTTTTTCAGGCCAACCTCAGCGACGTAGCGGTCGTAGTGCCGCGTCACCATTCGACCGAGCTGGCGCAGCTTCAGATTGGTGCATCCCTGTGGCTTGATCACGGTTTTCATGTGCTACATTGTACCTACAACTATTGTACATGCAACTTTTTTAAGGGAGGTGCCAATGACCGTGGATCAGGTGATCGAGGGTTGGAGAGCGGACGAGGCTGCGGTGTGCGCCCGCTTGCTAAAAGCCGATGTAGCGAATCAGGAACAGGTCGCGGGGCGATCGGGCATGGAGGTCTTCGAGGCGATCTTTGCAGGCGAAATTCCTCCGGCGCCGATTGGCGATACGCTCGACTTCGTGCCGATTCACGTGGCGGCTGGCGAGGCCGTGTTCCAGGGACGGCCGCAACGCCGGCACTACAACCCATTGGGTACGGTGCATGGCGGCTGGTTCGCAACCTTGCTCGACTCGGCTCTCGGCTGTGCGATTCACGCCACTCTGCCCGCGGGCAAGGGCTTCACCACCCTGGAACTCAAGGTGAATATGGTGCGGGCCCTCGACGAAAGCGTGCCGCTGGTACGGGCCGAGGGCAAGGTGGTCCATGCAGGACGCCAGGTGGCAACGGCCGAGGGCCGCATGGTCGGCCCCGACGGCAAGCTGTACGCCCATGCAACCACGACCTGTCTGATCTTTGACCATCCTGAACGCGTCAAGAAGCGCTCATGAGCAAGGCCGATTTCGCCTTTGAAGGGCTCGCCGTCACACTTCGGAACGGGGCACATACCGCCTCGCACCGCTGCCGCTGAACTGGGCTTGGACCGCAGGTTGCTGCCTGACCCACGAATGGTGTTCCGTGCAAAAGTGGATCTGGGGCCCGTATGCCCAATCCGTTCAGTACCTTGCCAGACTTAAGGGGTAAGACAACATGACCGAATTCGATCCCGCGAGGCGAAGGCTCCTCAAAGCAGGGGCCGCGGCCGGCGCAGTCGTCGCCACCTCAGCGTTGGCGGAGGCTAAGGCTCCTGCAGGCGGGGACACTGCGGCACAGGCGCAACACGCGGCCCCGCCGTCCGTCGATGTTCTTCTGCAAGTGAATGGATCGGAACACCGCATCTTGGTGGATCCTCGCATCACGCTTCTCGACGCACTTCGCGAACGACTCCGACTGACCGGTCCGAAGAAGGGCTGCGACCAGGGGCAGTGCGGAGCATGCACGGTGATCGTCGATGGACGTCGAATCCTCTCGTGCCTCACGCTCGCTGTAATGCAGGAAGGGCGTCGCATCACCACCATCGAGGGCCTTGGAACGCCCGCAAGTCTGCATCCCATGCAGTCCGCGTTCATTCGGTATGACGGGTTCCAGTGCGGCTTCTGCACACCGGGACAGATCTGCTCGGCCGTCGCCATGCTGGAAGAAGTGAAGGCAGGAATCCCGAGCCACGTCACTGCGGATCTGACGGTGGGGCCCAAGCCCACGGACGTGGAACTGCGCGAACGCATGAGCGGGAATATCTGCCGTTGCGGCGCGTATTCCAACATTCAGGAGGCAATCGCGGAGGCGGCAGGGGTGAGGCAATGAGGTCATTCACGTATCAACGAGCTCATTCACCGGAAGAAGCAGCCGCGGCGGTCGAGCGCGTGCAAGGCGCGAAATTCATTGCCGGTGGGACGAACCTGCTGGACCTGATGAAGCTGCAGATCGAGACTCCCGCGCACCTCGTCGACGTGAACGACCTGGGACTCGACAAGATCGAGCCCACGCCCGAAGGGGGCCTGAGGATCGGTGCGCTGGTGCGTAACACCGATCTTGCCGCCGACGCGCGAGTTCGGCGCGACTATGGCGTGCTAACACGCGCGCTGGTCGCCGGTGCGTCGCCGCAGCTTCGCAACCAGGCGACCACCGCCGGCAACCTGCTACAGCGCACCCGTTGCCCGTACTTCTACGACACGAACATGCCCTGCAACAAGCGGCGGCCCGGTAGCGGCTGCAGCGCGCAGGGCGGCTTCACACGACATCACGCCATCGTCGGAACCAGCGAGGCATGCATCGCGACGCATCCGAGCGATATGGCAGTCGCCATGAGAGTCCTGGACGCGAAGGTCGAGACGCTGCGCTCGAGTGGAGCGCGACGCACGATTCCGATCGCGGATTTCCATCGCTTGCCGGGGAACACCCCGCATGTGGAGAACGCGCTCGAGTCCGGGGAACTCATCACCGCAGTGACGCTGCCTGTGCCGCCCGGCGGCAGGCACTTCTATCGCAAGGTTCGCGATCGTGCCTCCTATGCATTTGCGCTCGTCTCCGTGGCGGCGATCGTACAGCCCGACGGGTCGGGCCACGTCGCCCTTGGGGGCGTCGCGCACAGACCGTGGCGCATGGAGGCCGCCGAAAGTGAGATGCGGCAAGGTGCCAAGTCGGTCGCAGCCGTGCTCCTGGCAGAGGCACGCACGACGCAGCACAACGCATTCAAGGTCCCGCTGGTCGAGCGCACGCTCGCCTCGGTCTTTGCCGAAGCTAAAGGTTGAGAGATGAAATTCAACGAACCTGCCACCCGCAACGCAATCGACCAGCTCAAGGTCGTGGGGCAGCCCTCCGACCGCATTGACGGCGCACTCAAGACGACCGGCACCGCTGCCTATGCCTACGACCGTCACGACGTAATCAGCAATCCGGCGGTCGGATACATCGTCGGATCGGCGATCGCCAAGGGCCGCATCACACGCATGGACCTGTCGGCCGCCCAGTCCTTGCCCGGCGTGATTGCCATCGTCACACACCAGAATGCGGGCAAGGTCTCGAAGGGGAACCGCAATACGGCGTTGCTGCTCGGTGGCCCCGAAATACAGCACTACCACCAAGCTATCGCCTTGGTCGTCGCGGAAACGTTCGAGCAAGCCCGTGCGGCGGCTGCGCTGGTACGAGTGGAGTACTCCAAGGCGAAGGGCGAATTCGATCTCGAAGCCATTGAGAAAACGGCGCCACTGGCGGGCAAGATCTCTGGCGGGGGCGTAGCCGAGTCTCGTGTGGGGGACTTCGAAGCGGCGTTTGCATCGGCTCCGGTGCAGCTCGATGCCACCTACCGCACAGCGTATGAATCGCATTCCATGATGGAACCGCACGCCACCATCGCAGCTTGGGAGCACGATCGGCTCACCGTCTGGACCTCGAACCAGATGATTGCGTGGACGGTGGACGATCTCGCACGAACGCTTGGCATGCCGAAGGAGAACGTTCGCGTGATGTCGCCTTTCATTGGCGGCGGCTTCGGCGGCAAGCTCTTCCTCCGTGCCGATGTCGTGATGGCCGCGCTGGGCGCGCGTGCGGCGGGCCGGCCCGTTAAGGTATCCCTGCCCCGTGCATTGATGCCCAACAATACTACGCATCGCGCGGCGACGATCCAGCGCCTCCGCATCGGCGCAACGAAGGCGGGCAAGATCGCCGCCATTGCGCACGACAGCGTTTCGGGCGACCTTCCGGGCGGACGACCGGAGGCAGGTGCGATGCAGACGCGGTCGCTCTATGCGGGCGAACACCGCATGACCGCCAACCGGCTCGGCGTGCTGGACCTGCCGGAGGCGAGCGCCATGCGCGCGCCGGGCGAGGCACCCGGCATGGCCGCACTCGAGATCGCGATGGACGAGATGGCGGAGAAACTAGGTCTCGATCCGATCGAGTTTCGCGTCCTCAACGATACGCAAGTCGTCCCTGACAATCCCGCCCAGGCGCCTTCCCAAGACCCACAATCGCGGAAGCCCGAGGCGGGAGAGAAGCACGACCCGAATCCGCCATTCTCCAAGAGACAATTGGTCGAATGCTTCAGAGTCGGCGCACAGCGTTTTGGGTGGGAGAAGCGCAGTTCGCGGCCGGGCCAGGTACGGGATGGACGCTGGCTCGTGGGAATGGGCGTGGCATCTGCATTCCGCGACAACTTGCTGACGAAATCAGCCGCACGTGTGCGCCTCGATCGCCGAGGCATCGTGACCGTCGAGACGGACATGACAGACATTGGAACCGGCAGTTACACGATCATTGCGCAGACCGCAGCGGAGATGATGGGAGTTTCTCTAGAGGACGTCGTTGTCCGTCTCGGCGACTCGACGTTCCCGGTTTCCTGCGGCTCCGGTGGTCAATGGGGTGGCAATAACTCGACGTCGGGTGTCTATGCGGCATGCGTCAAGCTGCGAGAAGCGGTGGCACAACGCGCCGGGATCGACTCCGCAGAGGCCGTGTTCGTCGACGGGACAGTTCGGTCGGGCTCGCGAAGCGTGCGGCTTGCCGACGCAGCGGGCGACCGCGGACTCATGGCGGAGGACCTCATCGAATACGGGGACCTCGACAAGCGCTTCCAGCAATCGACCTTCGGCGCGCACTTCGTAGAGGTGGGGGTGGATGCCGCAACGGGCGAGACGCGCGTGCGCCGCATGCTTGCGGTTTGCGCATGCGGGAGAATCCTCAATCCAAAGACGGCGCGCAGCCAGGTGATCGGCGCGATGGTGATGGGCGTCGGCGCCGCATTGATGGAGGAACTCGCCGTGGACGATCGCTTCGGCTTCTTCGTGAATCATGACCTCGCGATGTACGAGGTCCCAGTGCATGCGGACATACCGCACCAGGAAGTGATCTTCCTCGACGAGACCGATCCCATCTCCTCGCCCATGAAAGCCAAGGGCGTGGCAGAGCTTGGAATCTGCGGCGTGGCTGCCGCGGTAGCGAATGCCATCTACAACGCGACCGGCGTGCGGGTGCGCGACTATCCCATCACCCTCGACAAACTTCTCGGTGATCTGCCGTCAGTCGCTTGAAGTGATGGCGGGGGTATCGTCCGGCGACACCCCAGGGAGATGCAGACATGTGTCCGGCAACACTCCGCCGCTCCCGAGCCCGTCTCGACCCTCGGCAGCGATGACCAGAACCCTGACCGGATAACGGAACTCCGCCCGGCGCGCATCCAGCCTGGCAATACACGTCGCCACCGAACTGGCGGTCAACTCGTCCGCGATGAACAACGTGGGCCTGCGCGGCAGGAAGCGACTCAGGCGTTCGTGGGCAGCAGCATCCTCGACGAGGTATCCGCAATCCCATGGATGATCCGACTTGCGTTGTCGCCACCACGCGCAGTCCGCGACCTTCACGCGCAGCTTGAGCCTCCAACGCGCGAGTCTGCTCGTGAGCTTCGACAGTTCTTCGTTGCCGTCGAGATGGCGGGAGAACGCCTCTGCCAAGCAGGATGCTCCTGCACCCTTCGGTCCGGTCAGTACGGCGACCGAGAAGCGCTCTTCGGCTTTCGGAAGAGCCCAGGGAAGCAGAAACGGCGAAGATCCATCCCCTGCGCCGCGGTGACACCACCGCAGGATCGCATCCCACGCGTGCTGCTGCGCCGGATTCAGTAGCCCGGAGCGCGGAACTTCGGAGCAACCAGGCGCGGACGGCCGCATCGCCTCTTCGTCGTAGCGGGCGATCGCGGC
>JGI10216J12902_100359737_pt1 | contig 11865 bp, 8 predicted proteins | sample KanNatreferecore_FD_12902 | JGI IMG/M metagenome (IMG submission 12902)
GACGACGAGGTTACAACTCAAAAGGAAACCTTTGCAATTGTTTATCCTAAAGAGTTGAAACCACGCTTTCAGCTATTCAAAATTGAATCGCCAAAAATTGGTACCCAGCCAGATAAGCGCGAATCAATGACATGGACATTTGAGAACATCAAGCCGCTTAAGTTTGAAAGATTGAGCCCAAACACCGACAAAGTAGTTCCGAATATAAAACTTGGGCCCGGACTTTTTGACTATGATGGCTATGCGGGAGACATGGGCAGCTGGACACAATATGGGCAATGGATAGCACAGCTTAACAATGGCCGTGACGTGCTCCCGGAAACTACCAAACAAAAAGTTCGTGAACTCACGAAGGATTTAAAAACAACGGAAGAGAAAACCAGGGCGTTGTATACATATCTACAGGGCAAGACTCGCTACGTTAGTATTCAACTTGGCATAGGAGGTTTACAACCATTTAATGCAACCACGGTTGACCAGACCGGCTACGGCGATTGCAAAGCACTTTCAAACTATATGGTCGCTCTCCTGAAAGAGGCGGGGGTAAAAGGATACTACGCTACGATATTGGCCGGAGACAATGCTCCCGATGTAACCGTCGACTTTCCTGGACATCAGGCAAATCATGCAATAGTAGCTGTTCCAAATAACAAAGACACCCTTTGGCTGGAATGCACTAACCAAACTGTTCCGTTCGCATACCTTGGACTATTTACCGGTGATCGAAAAGCGCTACTGATAACTGAAAGTGGTGGAAAGCTTGTCCACACCACACGTTACCCAGGCAATCAAAATTTGCAGACACGATCGGCCGTCGTAGATCTGACCAGAACGGGCGATGCAAAGGCCAAGGTTAAAACAACCTATTCGGGACTGCAATACGAAAATGGCGACCTCAATTTTATTCTAAACAACCAATATGACGAGCAAAAGAAGTGGATCCAGAAGAATACGTCGATTCCAAACTTCGATGTGACATCATTCGCAATGACAAACAAGAAGGATAAGGTTCCTTCCGCCATTGTAAAAGCTGACTTTGATCTGCGACGTTTCGCGACTGTCAGCGGAAAACGGATCTTTGTTACTCCAAACTTAATGAATCGTTCAACAGCTATTCCAGAAAAACTTGAAACACGACGTACGCCTGTCGTGTGGAAATCCGCATACTCCCATATTGATACAATCCGATATAACTTACCTGAGGGAATCTATCCGGAGTTCATGCCATCGCCAATAAAATTTAGTTCGCGGTTTGGCGATTATGAAGCAACGTTCACGCTAGATCAGGATAACCTGGTTTATATAAGAAGGCTGAAAATCAATAGCGGAGAATTTCCTCCGGAGTCGTACAACGAACTAGTGGAATTTTATCGCAATCTCAACAAAGCCGATAATACAAAGATGGTCTTCCTTAGCAAGACCTAAGATCATTAGAACGGGGAGTTCGGTTCTTTGGACATCATGTAGAAAATGATCCGATCAGCCAAACCCGGCAACCATTTATTTATCAGAACTGCTAGCTTTCCCTGGGTCGTAAGGACAAGCGTACGTTTTCTCTTCACCGTTGCAGCATAAATGTATCGTGCGCATTCTTCTGCAGACATCATACTTGCTTCATCCCTTGGTGAATGTCCCTGAACGTTACCGTTTTTTGTCAGCGCCTGAATGCGAATGTTAGTGGACGTAAAGCCCGGACAAGCTGTCAATACATGTATACCCTTAGCTGAAAGCTCAAGCCTTAACGCTTCCAGAAAACCATTCAACGCAAACTTTGATGCGGAATAACCCGTGCGTCCTGGCAGACCCTGAAAACCTGCGATGGAAGAAATTCCTATGACTGAACCCTTACTGCGAATGATCTCAGGAAGGCAATGCTTGGTAGCATATAACGCACCAAAAAAATTGGTGCTCATTACTTTCTCGATCACATCTAAGTCAGCTTCCTCGAATAACGCCCTCATGCTAATACCCGCATTATTGATCAGAATGTCAATCGTACCATAACGCTGAATAGCCTCCTCTGCCATTCGCCTGTTATCATCTTCAATACTTACATCCCCCCGGAAACCGCAGACAGTTATGCCTTTTTCTTCCAACTCCCTAACTGTTTTCTCAAGATTGTAACCGTTGCGTCCCGTGATCATGATCTTCGAGCCATGCGCGCCAAATTCGGCCGCAAGCGCCCGACCGATTCCAGAGGATCCTCCTGTTATAATCACAACCTTGTCTTTCATGCAAATCTTGAGTGACTAAGTAAACAACCGTTATACTGGACAAATGGGATCGCTCTCTGGAAGTTCGTAAATGCCTCTCATACGTATTTAAGCCTACGAACTAAACGTCACCCGGTTTTAACGTATCCCAAAAATAGCAATACTTGTTTAACTTGAGCGCTTCTTTGTTTTTTATGATTTTGGTACGGTTGATTTCGAAGCTGCCATTTGGGGCCCTATACGCTATTTCAGACTTCCTCTATTTCATCGGTTACAGGTTGATCGGTTATCGTCGGAAAATGGTTTGGAAAAACCTGAAGAACTCCTTCCCCGAAAAAGGCGACATAGAATTGCGTCAAATTGAAAAGGATTTTTATCGAAATCTGTGCGACTATGCCGTCGAAACTCTCAAACTCCTTACCATTAGCAGAGACGAGCTGGAGAAAAGGCTTGTATTTACAAATCCCGATGTACTGATGAAACACGCAGCAAACGGTCAGTCCGTTCTCAACCTTGCCTCCCATCACTTCAACTGGGAATGGCTGCTGACGACTGCTTCCATTATTTTCCCTGTAGAAACAGATTTTGTGTATCAACCTGTTAACAACGCATTCTTTGAGCGCATCTCGCTGGAATCCCGCACACGTTTCGGAGCGCGGGCGATTAAACGCGACGAGGTAGCTCGTGAAATGGTAAAACGTAAAAACGTTGTGCGAAATGTCGCCCTGGTTGGGGACCAATATCCAGGATACAAGCACGATAAAAAATTCCCCACCAAATTCATGAACCAGGACACAGTGTTCTTTTATGGAAGCTATCAGGTTGCCATCCTGACACAATTTCCTATGGTTTATAATCGTGTTAGAAAGATCAAACGCGGATACTACGAAGTTACATCCCTCCAACTCGCTAACCCTCCTTATGATAAAAACGATAACAGTGTGTTAGAAAAATACATTCACGAGGTTGAAAGGGCTATACGCGAGAGGCCATCTGAATGGCTTTGGTCACATAACAGGTGGAAGAAGAGACACCTTGAAACCACCTGATCCGAGCCGGCTATTTGGCCGAATGGTACGCCGATCATTAGCAGGGTGATTATTAACATGGTGCTCTATACCACACTTCCTTGAGTCGCTAGTGCCACAAATCAACTGTAATCCGAGAAGAAGCACCGCTTGCAGGGTTCTAGCTAAGAAAATGATTGCATCCTCTAGTTATTTTAGGATGTAAAAATTATGAACTTCGACTCAATTTATAAGCATTTGCTTTTCGTAATTACGAGTAATAGCCTCCAACTGAAATGATCATCTCAAGAATTTTCTCGCAAACTGTCCTTGTTACTTTGACCTTGACAGCAAGTGCTCAGTTGCTTCCACCTGACAGCCCTGGAGTCTTCATGGAAAACATCGTGAGTACAAATCTTAATGAACGTGATATGGCCATTTCGCCGGATGGAAACGAAATGTTCTATACAATACAGGCGAACCAAAACGCCCTCTCAACGATCATCCAACTAAAAAAACTGTCGAATAATAAATGGTCCGAACCGCAAGTCGCGGCCTTTTCGGGCAAGTACTCGGACCTTGAGCCCGCGTATAGCCCCGACGGAAAAAAACTCTATTTCGTCTCCAACCGTCCGACTGAAGGCAGCAATCCAAAAGACTTCGACATCTGGTATGTTGAAAAGGCTAACGGTATATGGACAAACCCGAAGAATCTGGGCACACCTGTAAATACAAAAGCAAATGAATTTTACCCTTCAATAACAACCAACGGCAATATCTATTTCACAGCAGAGTACGATAATGGCATTGGCAAGGAAGACATTTACGTTAGTCAATGGGTTGGTGGAAACTTCAGCGTGCCAGTTCCTCTGGATACAGCAGTCAATTCCTTACTGTGGGAATTCAATGCATTTGTGACCCCGGATGACCGATACATAATTTTCACATCCTACGGAAGAAAGGGGGACAAGGGCGGCGGTGATTTATATATCAGTAGCAGGTCCCCCGATGGAAAATGGACAAAAGCAAAAAACTTAAGCTCGATTAATTCCGACAGGCTCGATTATTGTCCGTTTGTAACGGCTGATCAAAAGGTTTTTTTCTTCACCAGCGGACGCCATGATCTTTCCTCTCATGAAAAAGCAAGGACCTTCCGTGAATTGACAAAGTCTTACAACAGCGTCTACAACGGGTCTGAGAATATTTATTGGATGAGTTTTGTTAAACTACTCGAGGCAGAAAAGTAACTTAGCCTTACGCCAACATCTGCTCGATGTCTTCCTTGGTGAGTTGTTTCATAAAGCTCTCTTCAGTGGTGATCAATTCTGACGTGAGCTTGAGTTTGCGTTGCTGCAGGGTAAGGATCTTCTCTTCTACCGAGTTTCTTGTAATGAACTTGTAGGTGAATACTTTCTTCTTTTGACCAATCCTGTGTGCGCGGTCAACCGCCTGTGCTTCAACCGCGGGATTCCACCATGGATCGAGAATAAACACATAGTCGGCCTCTGTCAGGTTAAGACCAAGTCCTCCTGCTTTTATGGATATTAAGAATACTTTGAGAGTAGTTTCTCTGTTAAATCGTTCCACCTGTTCCTTGCGGTCGGTGCTTGAACCATCTAAATAAGAATAATCGATCTTGTGCGACTTTAGATATTGTCTGACCAGCTCAAGGTGTTTTACGTACTGACTGAATACAAGCACTTTGTGACCTTCAGCAATTGCATTTTCCAGCATATGCGTAATGTCTTCCATTTTACCCGAATCGCCATTATACCCTTGTTCCACCATCCGTGGGTGATTTGCAAGCTGACGCAGCTTTGTAAGCCCCTCCAGAATCATAAACCGACTGTTGCCTAGTCCTTCCTGTTCAATAAGCTTGAATATCTTTTCCCTGTAGTGCGTCTTTACTTCTTCGTAACGTCTCTCCTGCTCCGTTGTCATCGAACAATATTGGATGCTCTCCACCTTTTCAGGCAACTCGGTAGCTACTTGCGACTTGTGCCTGCGTAAGATGAACGGCTTGATAACGGCGTGAAGTTTTCTTGACCGTGATTCATCGTTTTTCTTTTCGATTGGATTCTGAAACTCGTTTCTGAAATAAGTTTGGGTACCCAATATGCCAGGATTAATGAACGACATTTGAGACCAGAGATCCATTGTGGTGTTCTCAATCGGTGTACCGGTAAGAACAAGCTTGTGTCTGGATTTTAGTTCTCTCACTGCTTTGGCAATGTTAGAAGTAGGATTCTTGATCACCTGCGACTCATCCAGAATAACGTAGTTGAAATAGAACTGACACAATAGATCCACGTCCAATCGCGTGATCCCATAAGATGTGAGCACGAGATCGTATTTCTCGAATCGTTTTACATCCTTATTCCTAAGAGTACCGGTGTAATTTAGAATCTTCAGCTGTGGCGCAAACCTGCTTGCCTCCATCTCCCAATTGTAGATCAAAGACGTCGGCATGATAAGCAAAGTCGTTCCCGCGCCTGACTCTTTCTCTGCCTGAAGCAACGAAAGAGCTTGAACTGTCTTACCGAGACCCATGTCGTCTGCAAGACAACCGCCAAGACGATACTCATTGAGGAATCTGAGCCAATTGTAGCCTGCCTTTTGATACGGTCTCAGTTGGCCGGTAAAACCCGCAGGCATTGGATAGTTCTTTATTCCACTAAATGAACTAAGTGAGCGTAACTTTTCGCTGAGGTGAACCTTGGCAAGATTACCCTCTTCCAGTTCCTTTACAAGATTCAAATGATGTTTACGGAGTACTGGCTTTTCATTCTCTCCGTCGGTTTCGCTCAGCGCAAAGAGGTCAGAATATTTTGTGAGCCACGCTTCTGGTATGATTGCAATCTCACCGTTAGGTAATTTGAATTCGACCTTCTTGCGCAGTATCAATTTCCTAAGCTCCTTGAAAGGTATCTCAAACTCACCAAACCTGATCTTTGCGTGAATATCAAACCAGTCGATATTTTCCTTTACCTCAACCTCAATTACGGCCTTTCCAACAAAGTACTTTTTATCGCGGCTTTCGGGCTGACTTACTTCAAATCCAAGGTTAAGCAGATTGACACGGTTTTCATTTAACCAGGAAAATGCTTCGGACTTTGGTATCGCGACGCGGAAACCTTTCATCGGCAAACCCAACTTTTGCAGGGTGTGAAGAAAGTTTTTTTCCTCGTCTGTTTTACGGGTTACACGGTGGAATACATATCCCTCACCTTGTTTCTCTAATGATACACTTACCGGACCAATATTATCTCCTCTGAATCTATGTTTCCCATAGCGAAAGGATAGATCGAACACTATTTTACCAACTTCTTCTGCCACATCATCCGACTGCAATTTGTCGTCAAATAGCGATGGCGTTGACGATGATTGTGCGGTGTGCAGTTCCGATAGCGTCAGGATCGGATGTGGATCATACGTGCTCTTATTTATTTCAAACCCGCTTGCCTCCACATCATCGAATGATGCAATTAGCGGAGCAACAAAACGGTTATAATACGTTTCTTCAACGTTCTTGGGAATGACCACGTATTTCTTTGTGAAGAACGGAATGAGCTTCTTGCCATCGACGTGCTTCTCAAATCCATACAACCTCCCATTCAAAACCATCCATGCCGGGCTCTTGCAGATCAGATAGGCCGAGGGATTTGGAAGGTCAATCTTTTTCCCCTGATAAAGGATCGTTGGATAGTAGTTTGTATTTTCCGCCGTGCGCATGAAATGAAATTGAATTGACGCTCGTTTGTCAAGCACTTCAATTTTTCGCCACGTCGGTTCCCCATCATTCCCCATTTCAAAGAGGATCTTGCCCTTGAGTTTATCAAGAATCTTTGCCCGCCGCTTCTCCATGTAGTCTTCAATCTGCTCTTGGACCGGTTCGCTCCCCTTTACCTTGTCGTAGGTTTTGACAAAGAATTCCTCGGGCTTCATAAACTTGGCGGAGAATTTCTTTACAATAGCCTCCTGCGACATGGAATCCATGATCTCAATCAATTCAAAATCCCTGTCGTCGAGACCTTTAGAGAATTCGCGGGCGTTCTTTGAGGAAATGTTTTGATGTTGGTAGGTCAACTTGCCTTTTTCGTCCAGATGCACGATGTAGGATTCAAACACGAATCCCAGGTACTCGTGTTGATACAGCGAATAGATGATTTGAAACGGTTGTGAGGCAGAGACTTTCATCCCAAAATCGACGTTTTGATGAAAACGGAATCTGAAAATTAGGCATTATCCGTTAGAAATAATCGGTTTTTTCCTAAAATATGGTACATAAATATTACAGGTTTTGTACCGAGGCAAAGCGGGATGCGAGGGAAGCCGGCCGGGATGAGATAAGTATTGTAACAACTGTCATCACTACAAATACATATAGGAAGTCGGTAATATCCATCTTCACTGGATAACCATCAACCACAGCAGTATCCATACCCATGGATACCAGGTTAAAATTCTGCTGTAAGACCACAATTAAGGCCCCGAAAAGTAGTCCCGAAATTGTACCAATGGCAGCAATAAGTAGTCCTTCGGTTATAAACACGCGCTGAAGGAGTTGTGAGTCCGCGCCCAAAGATGCCAACACAGTGATGTCCCTTTTTTTATCAAGAGCCAACATCATAAGGCTGAAGTATATGTTGATCGATCCGATGATCAACAGCAACACGGCGGCGATAGAAGCAAATAGTTTTTCAAGTTTAAGCACCCTGTACAAATCTTCATGCTGCTCTTCGGCATTGAGGACATTAAACTCATCACCTAACGCCGCCTGAATTCTTTCTTCAACGTTTCTTGTGCTGCGAACGTCTTCGGTTTTGATCTCCAACGAAGTACGCTTGTCAGAATAATTCAACAGCTCGGCTGCAAATGACAATGGAACGATAACATAGCTTTCATCAAAGTTCTGGATAATGGAAAATACTCCTCCTGGATAAATGTTCTTTTGGTTATACATTTTCGAGGGATCGACAGAAGGTCCCCGTTCATTCTTGACGTAGTACAACTGAAGCGGATAAAAGTCCTGATCTAATGCAATAGACAATGTACTTTTAACACCATATCCCACCAGTGCCCGATTAACCCCGTTCTTCTTCAACAACAATTCGCCTTCGACAATACTTTCTTTCGGTATCCTCTCCTGCTTTATAAAATTGTCTCCCACTCCTTTGATAGTGACTACCTGGTTCGCTCCATTATACCGGGCGATTGCAAAATCTTCTATCACCTCAGTGACAACTTTTACACCTTCTATAGCTTCAATCTTTTTTATAAGCTCATCGTTCACACGGAAAGTCTTTCCCTTCACGGCTTCAATTTTGATTTCAGGATCAAAAGAATTGTTTATGGAGTGAAGGAGGTCACCCAATCCATTGAATATGGATAGCACAATGATGATAGACGCGGAAATGATTGCTACTGCGATAACAGAAATTACCGAAATAACATTAATGAAATTCTTTTTCCGTTTGGAAAGAAGGTAACGCCGGGCAATGAAAAGGGAAAGGTTCAAAGGTAACTCAAGGTTTCAGCGGCGGAATGTTTAAATTCTTAATAAGGTCATCCATGCGGCTCGCATTCTCTTCCAGCTCATCTTTGTAAAAGATCAGTTCGGGAACGATACGCACCTGCTTTCCGATCTTTTCACCAAGCGCTCTTCGTAGTTCGCCCTTACGTTTGTTGATGTTTTCCAAGACCTTTTCTTTTTCTTTCGCCAACAACATGCTGATATAAACTTTTGCGACACTGAGGTCAGGATTCATTTTGACCTCGGCGATGGTTACGAATGCATTGTCGAGAATACCTCTCTTATCACGTTGGAAAATTTCGCTAAGCTCTTTTTGAATTAGCTTTCCATACTTCTGTTGCCGTGTTGAACCACTCATAATGACAAATATCTTTGATCAAAGAACAATTAGCAATGAACCATTGGCATTTATAAAAACCTGCCTATTTTGTGCGCAATAACAATTTTTGACTTGTTACAATACTTCAGAATCAACGATCCATACCGGCTGATTGGTCTTCTGGCGATACTTTTTATTATCGTACTCCCGCTGTTGATCGACCAACCTGGACTCACTTATCCTGAGCTTAAGAATTTCATCTCTGGTGAAAAAGTTCGCGAAGGCAATTCACTATATACGGAAATTATTGACTCCACAGCCCCTCTGGCGGCATGGTTTAACGCCTTCCTTGATATTTGCTTCGGACGTTCTCTTCTTGCCCGCCATATCTTAGCGTTTCTCCTCATTTTCCTTCAGGCTTCATATCTGGGTGTCATATTTTCCTCTCAGAAAGCGTTTGCCGAGAACACGTATATTCCCTCACTTATCTTCGCAGTTCTATCCACTTTCTCCTTTGATGCGATCTCGCTGACACCCGAACTCATGGGATCGGGGTTTTTACTGCTCGCACTAAATAACCTTTTCAAACAGCTGGAGTTTCGTGGACAAGACAATGAATCGATATTTAGCCTTGGACTCTACATCGGCATAGCATCACTTTTTGTATTGTCCTTTGCAATGTTCATCGTTGGATCCTTTCTCATCTTAATCTTCTTTACCAGAAGCAGTCCCCGACAGTACTTCCTTATGACATTCGGAGTCCTGCTTCCTCACATCCTTTTACTAAGCTCATATTACCTCATGGATGGGCTGCATCAAGTGTGGCAATACTTTTACTTAGCCAATTTCACATTTCATTCCGACCGATTTATCTCAAACCAGGCATTATGGACATTGGCGGCGTTGCCCCTGCTTTTCCTTTTCATTTCTTTAATTATGATGAACCGGGATGCGCGCTTGTCAAAATATCAAACACAACTTGTTCAAAGTATGTTCTTCTGGATGATATTTTCTGTCCTTCAGATACTTATTTCGAAAGACTTTCGCCCGCAAAACTTTATCACGCTAATTCCTAGCTTCAGTTTTTTTATCACCCATTTTCTCTTGCTCATTCGGAGAAGAAGGTTCGCAGAGATGCACATTTGGTTGCTGATCATTGGAATAGTCACTATTAGCTATTCATCAAGATATGATCTATGGAGCCGCATACCTTACAATGACCTTCTGGTGAAGGACGACAAAAATTCTTTCGAAGGGAAACGCGTGCTCGCATTGGATGATGATTACAGTTTTTATAAGGACAATAGGTTAGCATCACCCTTTTTAAGCTGGAACCTCGCAAAAGAAATTTTCGGCGAACCCGGATACTACGAGAATATAATTGTAGTGTACAACGGACTTAATTCAGATCCGCCGGAAATAATAAGGGATAAGAATGATCAATTGAAACCTTTCTTCGAACGAATACCCAAGCTTAAAGGGATGTATACGAGGGACGGAATTTATTACGTGAGAAATTCGGTCAGCAACTGATCTTTCCAACGCGGCGTGCATGTCGTCCCCCTTCGAAGGATGCCTCCAAAAAAGCATCAAGTATTTTCTCTGCCAGCTCCATGGTTATAAAACGCGCCGGTAAACAAAGCACGTTGGCATCATTATGTTGTCTTGCGAGAGATGCAAGCTCTTCATTCCAACAAATAGCAGCACGAATGCCCTGGTGCTTGTTCGCAGTAATTGCAACACCATTTGCACTCCCGCATACCAAAACTCCCAATAATGCATTTTTTTTGTCGACGTCGTTAGCCACAGGGTGAGCAAAGTCAGCATAGTCGGAAGAATCACTGTTATGTGCGCCGAAGTCTTTGACTTCATGGCCGTGTGCCTCCAACCGTTTTCTTAGCCCTTCCTTATATTCAAATCCGGCGTGATCGCTCCCAATTGCTATTTTCATGACGGTGATGATTGTTCTGAAGCAGACGATTGCTCGGCAAGTAATTCTTCAGCTTCTTCTTTGGCTTTCCTTCGCGCTACGGATGAAGAAATGAGGATACTTATTTCGAAAAGCAAATACAACGGGATTGTAATCAACATTTGGCTTAAGGGATCCGGCGGCGTTACGATTGCAGCTACAATCAATATTATGATAATCGAATGCTTTCTGTACTTTCTTAAAAATTCCGGCGTAACAATACCGACTTTAGTCAGAAAATAAATTACTACCGGCAGCTGAAACAAAAGTCCCGACCCAAACACCAGCATTACTACGGTGGAGACGTAAGACGTAATATCAAATTCATTTACCACCATTTCGCTGATACTGTAGTTTGCCAGGAAGTACACCATCCACGGGGCGATCACATAAAATCCAAACATCACACCAAAAAAGAACAAAACTGACACTGCCGCAACGGCCCCCCTGGAGTACTTTCTTTCTTTAATCTGCAGTCCCGGTTTTACAAATCTCCATATTTCCCAACAGATATATGGAAAGGCGATCATGATACCGATGATAAAAGAGGCCATGATGTGCATGGTAAACTGGCCTGTCATATTTCTGCTTTGCACTTTGAAAGGGATGTCGGTTATGCAAAGACCCTCGTAGTTGAGAGCGTTACCAATCTTGCACAATACTTTAAAAGTTGGAAAGTCTGGCCGCGCCGGAGCAAAGACTATGTTCTCAAAGATCCATCTGGCGCTTACAAAAGCTATGATGGTGAACACTATTGCTGCAATTAAGGACCGAATAAGATGCCAACGCAACTCCTCCAAATGGTCCAGGAAACTCATTTCTTT
>JGI10216J12902_100546802_pt1 | contig 11857 bp, 25 predicted proteins | sample KanNatreferecore_FD_12902 | JGI IMG/M metagenome (IMG submission 12902)
ATCATTGTCTGGGTTCCTCGTCTTCCTCTGGCGCGTTCATCGCCTCGACATTGCGCCGCGCGATCTCGCCGGTCTGCGCCGAGGCGACCTGCCTATCGTTCGCGTCGTAGACCGTCTGGGTGTTGCGCGAGCCGGTGCGCCACGGGAGGGCGCCGAGGTCTTCACGCAGTGCCGCCTCGGCCGCCTCGTAGCCGTCCTGTTCGCCTTTGGCGTGGCCGGCGTCGTAGGCGCGATCGTGGAGGGCGCGCGCCACGAGCTTCTCGCTCACAGAGAGCGTATTCCAAGCGAAGAAGCGGATCGCCTCCGTCTTGGGGAAAAGCGAGTCGTATAGCTCGCCAAAAGCTTCGTCGGTCATCTCGGTTTTCATCGGATCAACCCTTCCCTTCGGAGCACGCGCTCCTCGTCGTCTGTGAGCTCCACGGGGAACCAGCGTTGGAAGCCGCGCAACGGGCGGAACGGGAGCGCGACACGCGGACCGAGTTCGAATCCGAATTGGAACGGCATGTGCCACGGCTTGCGCGCCTCGTCGTGAGGCTTCAGCACGCCCGTGATCGTTGTTGCGCCGACGAGTCCACCGCGCTTGAGCTCCGCGAACGGCGGGAGCTCCTCCTCCGGATCGGTGAGGCGGCTATGTCCGCGCGCGGCTCGGGCGAACCGCCCGGCGTCGAGGTACTCCTGTCGCGTCATCCCGCTCGAGGCGTGAATCAGGATCGGGCCGCGCATGTGTGTGTTCCAGACCCTGTTCTCAATGTCCTTGCCGCCATGCAGGACGAGCCACGCCCAGGGCTGTCGCAGGCTCAGCGCTTTCATCTTCATCGCTTCTTGCTCCTCTTCCGCGGCGTGACACCCGCCCGCGCGAACGCGGCCTCGACCGACTTGACGACGTCGACCCGGAGCGCGGCGAGCCCATGCGCGCCGAGCGATGGCGCCTCGGCGCTCAGTCGGAGCTCTCGAGTCGCGCGGTCCCACTCGCGGGAGAGCCGCGCGAGGGTCTCGTGCTCGATCTCGCGCAGCTGCTGGCCTTGGGCGAGATTGAACGCCGCGTTGCTCAGGTGCTGCCCGATGCGGAGGACTTCGTCGATGGGCTTGCTCACGACCCGCTCCCGAGCAGCGGCGGCATCTTGCCGTTCGCGTAGGAGCTCTGCAGCTGGGGAGCGAGAAGCTCGTGGACCGTCTTCCCGTCGGGCAGGAGGATGTCGGCGAGGAACTCGCGCTCGACCGAACTCGTTCCGTCGGCGACGAGTTCGAGCTTCGCCTTCACGACCAGGAGCAGGCGCCGCCACGCCGTGCGAGCTTCCTGCTCGAGGCGCTTCTCTTCGCGTGCCGTGGGGTACTTCGCGAGCTTCGGCAGCTTCACCGCGAGGCGCACGACCCGACCGGCCATGCGGAACTGCACGATCGCCCTGCTGTTGTCGTCGTCCTGGTACACGCCGCGTTGACTGGCGCCGTGACGCGCGAGCAGCTGGTCGAGCTCGCTTCGAGTACGGTCGACCGGGACCTTGGTGTCGGCGGCGAAGCGCTTTTCGGCCATCAGCGTGTTCGCCAGATGACGCCCGGCACGCGCCCGTTCTGGTCCTCGTCGTAAAAGGGGCCATCGAGTCCCTCGTCGTACGTCCACTCGAGCACGAGCGTTCCGTCCTCGTCGCCATGAGCGCAGGAGACGCGCAGCTTGAGCTCCGCGCCTGACGCATCGTGGGCGGCGAGGGCCGGCGCCACCCGCTTTAGCCACTTGCTCACTGCCGCGTGGAGCTTGTCCTCCAGCGTCGGATCAGCTTTCGGCGTCGAGTGGAAGACGGCTCGGACGTTCTCCTTCAGCGTCGCGGCCGCCTTCAAGAGAAGCTCGGGGGCCTTGCTCTCGAGGGTGAACTCCGCGAGCACGTCCGCGTCGCCCAGCACGTTCGCCAGGCGGGCCGACAACGTCTCGCCGAGTGCCTGCGCCTTGACATCGCGATCACGCGCTTCGGCGTGCGCGATGTCGGCGTCGGCGAAGGCCGCGAGCGCCCCCTCGAGTGGTCCCCAGTCTTCCGTGCCGGGCTGGGCCTCCAGCACGTCGCTCGCCGCATTCGCGACCTGGCGCGCGGCCGCGAGCAGGGACTCGGTGGCTTCGGGGAGGGTTTTCATCGCAGCCCCAGCGCTTCCTTCAGGCTCGCGACCAGCTTCCCCTTCAGGAGTTCGTCGACCTGAGCTCGGAACGCCGACTTCGCCTGCACGAGCTCCGCCGCGAACTCGGTCTCCAGAGCCTTCGCGACCGCTGCGCGCACGGCATGCTCGACGGTCGTGCTCTCCGTCCTGTCGCCGTAGTCCGGCCGATACTTCTTCGTGAACGCCTCGTTCAGGCGCTCCCGAAGGGTGATGCGCTTGCCGGTCGGTTCGCCGTAGTGCGAGGTCTCTTGCCACCCATCGGCGAGAGCCGAACGGACCGCATCCGAGATCTGCTCGCGGCCGATCTCCTGCACGAGCTTGTCGACCTGCTCCGCGACACGCTTCCGGACCATGTCCTTCACGCGGTCTGTGAAGTCGTAGTCGGCGGAGATAGAGCGCTCCACGGCTTCGCGCACGATGTGCTTCACGGCTTGCGGCGTGATGCCCTCGATGCGGAGGGTCGCCGCGGTCGCGGCGGCCGCTTCCTGCCGCTCGTAATCCTCGTACTCCGCTTTGGTGGGTTCCGGCGGTTCTCGCATGATTCAATCCTCCTCGGGCGGTGAAGCTCCGAAGGGCGCCCGTCAGGCCGACGCGAAGGGTGGGAGTGCGTCGCGTACTGGCGGGCAGCCTTCGGAGCGGGAACCTCGGGGGCTCCCGCGCCGTTTCTCATTCAGAATCCGTATCCATCTCCTTCGTCTTCAGGCGGTCGCTCCGGTCCGCGCCTGCTGCTGCCCTGCGGAGCCTTGGCACCGTTTCCCTTGGGTGAGCCCTTGGGGTCCCACTGCCGAAGCTGTGGTTCCCGTGATGGCGCTTCCGCGGTGGCCCAATCGTCACCGCGCTTTCCACGCCAGCGCTCCGACGGAAAGAGCTTCCGCCACTCGATCCACTTGGCGAGCGTGGCGGCGAGCTTGCCGTCCTTCTCAGCCCATTCACCGCCGCTCGCAGCCGACTCCTGCTTCTTGCTGTGCCACCACTCGAGATCTTGCAGCAGCATCTCGGAGAGCCAGAAGAACCCACCCTTGCGCGGGAGACGCCCATCGAACTTGGGAGCCATCGGCACGGCCGGTCGTGGCATCGGCTCGAGTTTCGCCCGGGCCATATCGTAGATGAGTCCCAAGGCGATGCTGACGGGGAGTGACGCAAATTCATCCCTTTTCACGACGCCTGCGATAGTTCGGCCTTCCGGGCATTCAGCGCCTTCGTCAGGCGCCCTCGCTGCTCACGGCTCCACGGTTTGCCGCGGAAGCCCTCGGCTACGCGATCGATCTCTTCGAAGTTTGCGGCTGCCTTCGCGGCAGCGCATCCCGCCGCGCATTCGTCCTCGCTTGGCGCCGACACGGCGGACCCAGCAGCCCACTCGGCGAGTTGCTGGCCGATCTCCTCGCTCAGTGGTGCAGGACGGTCGAAGACGTGCAGGAACTGCTCGGGGATCTTCATCATCTCCTGCTCGCCCTGGAACGGCGATTCCCACGTCGGGATCCCGCGCGCGCCCGGGAGGAGCACGCACTTGACCATCATCTCGAAAATGAAGTCGTCGCCCGCGATTGCGCAGAAGCCCATCGGCACGACCGCGTCCATGCCTTGCTTGCGCTCCTCCTTCGTCGCGACCTTCACCTTTGGCTTCGCACGGAAGCAGAAGATCACGTTGACCGACATCTCGGTCAGGATGGAGTTGATCAGCTTTCGGCGCGCCGCCTTGGGCGGGCCCCACGCCGACATCTTCACGGCGTCGACCGAACTCTTCCACTCCTTGGCGAGCCGCTCGGCCTCCGCCTGGTGCTGCTCGAGCATGCCGCCGACGCCATCGTGCTCGTGACTAGCGCTGTCGATCACGATGATCTTCGCGCCGCGGGTCACGCAATGCTGAATCGCCGCGAGGTAGCGCAGCGAGCCGTACGGCGCCGGGAACGGGACGTGGCGGAACGCGAACTTGCCGCGTGCCGGATCGGGCTTCTCTCCCGGCAGCGGCGCGTAGTGCTTCATCCGGTTTGACTCGGTATCGATGGCGAAAATCTCGCCCCCGGTGACTCGCTGCATCCCGGTCGCGAGCCGGAGAGCGCTGTACGTCTTGCCGGTGCCGGAAGGCCCGACGATGCCCATGAGGAGGGGGGTGGCGACTCGCGCGGCAGGTGAGTCCGTGAATGTCCATTCGGTCGTTGATTCGGTCATTGGTGCCTGGTTGGTTGGTGGTTGATTGGTTGTCTAAGAGGCGAGCGCGTCTTCTCGCTCGAGATCCCACGGCTTCGCATCGGCCATCACGACCGAGCGGGTGTAAGTCGGCCATTCGTTGCTCTTGAGGCAACGGGCCCAAGTGTTCACGGCGCGGCGCCAGCGGCGCTCACCGAGCTCGCGCAGGCTCCCGTAGGCCTGGACCAGCGTGACGGCGTTGGGTTCGTCCGCCTCACAGAACGCGAAACCGAACTCGACACGCCCAGCGAGGTGCGGATACAGCGACTCAATCGCCCGCACGTACGCAGCACGTTGGATGTCGTAGCCCATCGGCACCATCTGACGAACGCAGAAGTCAGGCGCCGCGCAGCCGCCGCACTTCAGGTCCAGGATGTTGGCTGCATTCTTCGTGAGGTACAGATGGTCGAGCTGTCCGCGACACAGCACCTCGGTCCCGTCGTCGGCGAGCTCTTTCCAGACCACCACGACCTCGCTCTTGCCGCGGTCGAGTCGGATCCCCCACTCCTTCACGAGCCGGGACCGGATCCGCTCAGCGGCGTCCTTTGCTTCGATGAGCTTGTGCTTCAGGATCGGCAGCGCGCCGGCTGACCGCGCCTGGTCTCGCGCCTCTTTCGCAGCCTTCGTGCGCCAGTCCGCGGCGTCGACCAGCACCACGGGGCGGCCCTGGTTCAGCAGGAGCGCGTGTAGCAGCGTCCCACGATCCATGTCGTTCGTCGGATCGGCGCGCTTCCCGCCCAATCGCGGGTGGGCGAGCCACGCATGGGCCGGCGAGTCCTCTATCAGCACCTTCGCGATCGAGGCGGAGAGCGCCGGCACTGAGCACGGGTCGGCGTGGTACTCCTCGGGCGGGATGTCCTCGTGGAGGCCTACGTCGAGCATCACCCAGCCCTCCCCGCCCGCCGCCCAACCTCCCGCAGAATGGTGCCGCTCCGGCAGATGGTGCAGGAATCCTGGTTGTCCATCACGCTCGTCTCCACGCTTCGTTGCGCGCGATCCTGTGGATCGTCGTTATGGTTACTCCGTGCTGCCCGGCCAGAGCCGCACGGCTGGCGCCAGCAGAGAGGCGCGAGCGAATGCTGCGTACTTCTGCGACGGTTAGCTTCGCCTTTGGGCTGTCTTCACCGTGCGGAACGCGAGCCCGTCCTTTGGCGACCATGTCGCGGACGTTGTCTCCGCTGGACCCGATGAAAAGATGATCCGGCCGAACGCATGAAGGGTTGTCGCAGCGGTGGCAGACCACCACATCCGAGCTCATCAGTGGACCGTGGGTAAGCTGCCACGCGACGCGGTGTGCTCCTGTGCAATGCCCGTAATACGAGGCACGGCCATAGCCGTTGGCCCTTAGTTGGCCGGTCCATGTCCAACACTGGCCAAGGGCTGCGGACACAACCGGCCCGCTCCTGTCCACACGTGACCAGAACCGCGCATGGGTGGCGTCTTTACGCCCCGCAGAGGCGCATGCTCTCGAGCAGTAGATGGCCGCCTCTGCGCCCTTATATCGCGTGCGAGACGGGAACGCCTCGAACGTGGCCGCGCACGCGCGGCAGGTTCGGACTTGCTTGGAGCTCATCGTTGGCGCCTGTCTCTGCGGCGTCCCATGGCGAGCGTGATGACATCTTCACGCAGCGTTTCCGCCGCAGCCAAGCTCGCAGGAACGCCGCATCTCTTTTCGAAAGCGTCTAGGATGGTTCGGATCTGCATCGCGGCCTCAGCGATGTGAGCCGTATGTTCATGCCTGGGACACGACTCGAATTCATCGCATTCCCCCAAGCAAGGAGTCTGCCTGTGGTTCAGACTGAAGCGAGTCAGTATGCTCAGTGTCCCATGCGTCCCGTACTCGAGGACCATTGGCCATGGCAATTCTCCGTTATCGTCTGGGCACAGGGTGCCGCGCCAGTCCTGCTGACCGCGGGGGAAGCGCGGCGCGGGTTGGATCGCGACGGGATCCGCCTCAGCGTTTTCCGTCGGAGCCTCGGGGAGCTTGAGGGCGGGGTCAGCCATCAGGCGTCCCTCCGGCGTTCGGCAGCGTGCATCTTCGCGGCGCTCTCCGCGCAGTCTGCGATCAGCACGTCGAAGTCATGAGCGCGCGCGCCGAGCGCGAATGCACGCGCGAGCTTCAGGCACAGGGACTCGGTCGAGAAGCGGGCACCGAGGATGAACGAGCGGCGGCGGAATGTCGTCACTGGTCGGATTCCTTTCGGATGCGTTCGAGCTCTCTCGCGACCACGTCGCCGAGCGGCTCTGGGTTGCGCGTCACGACGCTCCGCTCGATGCGCACGGTCGGCTCGTCGTCCTCGTCCAAATCGGTCCAGAGTTCGTCGATGATTCCGAGCGGGAGGAGCGACGGGCGCGTCGGCGCCTCGTGCTCGTCGAACGTGCTGAGCTGGAGCGCGGCGCTCACGACGCACCGCCTTGCGCGCTGAGCCACTCGGCACGCTCAGCCTCGAGCCGCTTCTTCTCCAGCTCGTCGATCGTCTTGCCGGTGATCTTCCAGACAAGGCTGTCCGGCTTGCCGTAAAGCCCCTGGATCCGCTTGGCCGCCGCGTGCTCCGGGTAGTGCGACGCGAGGTCCCGCAGCGCCTCCAGGATCACGGCGTCATCGCTCGAGACGAGCTCGAAGCGGAACACCCGCGTCGCCCCCCGCACGAGCTCGGCCTCGTCCTCCGCCGAAACGAGCGACGGGATCGACCGGCCGCCGTGGACCACAACGAGCGCGGGCCTCATGGCGCCTCCGAGACGAGCCCAAGGCGCGCGCGGTCGTTGTCACCGAGACCGAAGCGGATCAGGTGCTGGAGGTCGGTATCGACCATCGCGTACCCGCTCGCCTGACAGTCCCAACCGGTGAAGTCGCATCCCGCAGAGACGAACGCGAACCGCCCGTCGTTCAGCTCGACGACGCAGAGCCAGTTGTACTCGTCATTCACGCCCTCGCTCACGGCAACGACGCGCATCACGTCTGCGCGGCTGAAGGCGCCCGCACGAGCGGACGATTCGATTACAGGGCTAACATTGGGCACAATGCAAAACCGGAACGCCTGCTCCCAGTCGTATCCCTCTATTTCCTTGGGAATCATGGTGCCCCCGTGGCCAGCGTCGCCTCGAGCCGCGCGATCGTGCGATCGAACAGCGCAACGAGCTCGGCGACTGAAGCCGTCTCGCAGTAAACGACGAGCGACCGCCCGTTTACGGTCGCTGGCAGGTCGTACTCGAGCTCCAGCCGCGCCGCCGCCCGCTCGATCGAGTGGAGAGCTCGACCCCGATAGATCGCCCCGAACCCGCTCCAGCGCACCGCCGTCGGGTCTTGCGGAACGACCGGGCGACCCTCTGCGTCGACTGCATACGTCAGCCGGACGAGCTCGTCGTCCTTGACGCCCGCGATGTACGCGCGGGAGTCCCGCAGAATTTCGAGGACGGCCATCACGGCACCCACCCCATCAGGACGGCATGCAGGTAGAGCTGCACGCTGACGACCGCGAACAGGCCCGCCAGGCAGAACGTATTCAGCGAATTCACGACGACACCGCCGACCGTTTGCTCTGGACCGTGTCCTCGACGTGCTTCGCCGTATCGAACATGGCAAGAACAGCCGTGTCGTCGCAGGCGTGCAGCCGAGCGACCATCACGGCGACGTCCATCAGCACCATCGCGACGACCTCACCGGGGAGGCCAGCCGAGATCGAGGCACCAGCGATCTTGCCGAGCATACTGCTCAGATCGTGCCGTGCGCTACGCTGCGACTCCGGAGCCTTCGCCGCCAGCATCGCCAGGATGTCGGCCGCGGTTTTCATCGACCGATCCTCCGAAGCTGCTTGTCGTTCCACGCCTTGAGCGCGCGCTGGCGCGGCGTCAGATCAGCCACGTTGGACGCCGCCCGAATGCGCGACGACGACTCGGGGAGCGCCTCGCACGCGGTGTCGATCACCGGGCGCGTGGAGGCAGGACCACCTGGGCGGGACGGGCGATCGGTCACGTACTCCACCGTCTCCGTCACGATCAGGATCGAACGCACGATTTTGAACATCGGAATCTCCGTGAGAGGCGAACTCGCTAGCTGCTGAGCTCGAATGAATCGGCGGCCGCGCCCAGGGGGCAGAGCACGACGGCCGACTCGTTCCAGACCAGGAACTACGCGACGTGAGGAACGGGCAAACGACGCTCGGACTCGACCTCGGCGAGCCGCGCGCGGAAGAACTCGAGCAACACCGCGAGCGTCTTGTCGCTCGGCGGCTTCAGCTTGGGGCGGCCGTGCCGCACGACGAGCCGCGTCCAGTCGTGAGCCTGCATGGACGGCAGGCGCTCAATCAGCTTGCTCAAAACGCGAGCGTCGAATGGGCCCAGGTCGTGGGCCAGCAGCTCCGAGTCGATCATCGACGTCAGGGCCGAGACCTTGCGCGACCGACCGATTTCTTCGCCGGAGCTCACGCGACCTCCGCTACCGGCACGGTCACGGGCTCATACCGCCACGTCTCCGGCTGGTCCTGATTCCACTCGGCGAGCTCTCGCGCGAACGCACTCTCGTCCGGGAACCACTGAGTCATAAAGTCCACACGGCCCGTCGGGACATGCGTCCGGCGGAAGCTGAGCGCCTCGCCCCGCGCGTGCGTCGAGCCCTCGTGCATCCGCGCTCGCGACGCGGCTTCGGCGCCACCCCAGCCCACGGCGTTCCCAAGATCTAGCTGCCCGCGCTGAACCGCGTCAGCGAGGTTGCGCATCTTGTTGGCCCCGTCGAAAGACCCGATCGCGCGGCACTGGAGCTCGATCTCGACCAGGTCCCGGAGGCAGATAGCGTCGCTCACGCCGCCCTCGCCACCGCGCGCAGCGCGTACCGGATCTCCGCGTCACGGCTCGCCGTGTGCTCGGCGAGCGCCTTGGCATCGGACCGGAACCCAGCGAGGATCGCGTGTCGGTGCTCGTTCAGCGCGTTGCTCAGGCTCAGCAGCGCCGTCTGCGCCTCATACGAGAGCGCCTGGCGCGACAGGCCGTAGACCCGCTCGCACGCGCGGGACGCCGCGGCCGGCGTCCGCAGGAGGGCAAGCAGGCGGGTGATTCGGGCGGGGGTGAGCGAGCGGCGGGAGGCTGCGTTCCTCATGACTCGCTGAACCTATGTCATTCGGAATAGAATGTCTAGTGACATACGACCGGCCACGTAAATTAGTCCGAGTGGCCGGGCCCCTAGGTCGCCTTCCGTGGCCTACCCGGTCTTCTGCGTGATGTGCTTTCTGGGCGAGCGACGAGATCCGCCAGGGTCGCGCCGAGCGCATTCGCAATCCGCACGAGAGACGTGACCGTGAGGTTCTCGTTCCCTCCTTCAACGCTGCTCACGTAGCTCACGCTGACTCTCAGGCGCTCAGCGAGTTGCTCCTGCGTCCAGCCACGACCCCGGCGGATTTCGCCAACGCGTCGACCAATTCGATCGAGTGCTGCCGCAGCGCGCAAATTCGGCACGCGCGACGTCTATCGAAGCGCGCATCACGAAAACATCGGGCTATAGCTCGTAGTTTTCTGAGGCAAGCGCGAATGGGTCGCATGTACTGGTCGGACGCGGAAGGTCACACACCTGTCATGCCTACATTCCCCAACCCACACCGGTGGTGTTATTGACACCCGTTATGGTTTCTGGGGAATTTCGGAGCTTAGCGGAAGCACTCTGCAGGGTGGGTTCGCCGGTGCGCGCCGTCGCACTCGCCAATTGCCTGATGGGAGCAGGGACGGTGCGGGTCGTGGGCGCCAACACGATCGTTCCGGAGGCTGTGCTGACCCGCGTTCACGGCACATGGCGGATCTACGTGCGGAGCGATCTGTCAGAGGAGCGAGCGACCTTCGCGGTGCTGCATGAGATCGCGCACTGGGTGCTGGGGCGCGCCGCCTCGGAGGATGCTTGCGACGCGCTCGCGACCGCAATCCTGCGCAGGCAGGGTGGCCCTATCTCGGTCGCACCGGGCGTGGCTTCGCCTCTGGCTTCAGTCGCAGCGGCGTAGGCTCCTCGGGCGCTGCGGGCGGGAGCTCGCCGCGACGTTCCGCCTCGTTCAGGCGAGCGACGCGCACGGCAGCCTCGAGCAGGTCCGCCGGCTGCTGCCTGCTGTGACTCGCGACCATCTCCCATGCGACGTCGTTTGCTGCGTCGCGGGAGATTCCTTTCAGAGGCAACGCGACCGCGAGCCAAGCTCGGTCGCGTTCGGTAATAGCGGGTCCGGTTTCCGCGTGAGTCCAATTCAGCCTTGGCGCACCGACCACGAGCCCATCCAAGGAGAGCTCGAGGTGCTTGGCGACGGCGACGATGATTTCGAAGCTTACGCTCGCCGAGCCGAACCGTAGAACCCTGGAGAGGTTGCCCTGACTCAGCCCGGTCGCGCGGGCTATCGCCGTGGGCGTAGTCCCTCGTTCCTTTATCACTTCATTCAGTCGCTCAATCGCGCGCCGCACAACAGGGTCGAGCGGCGCCTTCCCGCGCTTGGCCTTGTTCGTTTTATCTGGCAGCGACATCTGTACCCCAGGGTCGCCAGACCTATGCCACGTGACAAGTCGCAGGCCGACAATGCGACTTGACATAGAATTCCAGTTGGAATAGGTTTGCCCCGATGCCGTTCACGGATAGTCGGGCCGCCCAGTCGCTTCGGCGGAAACTCAAGGAAGTAACCCAGGTGGAGCTGTCGAAGAGGACGGGGATCTCGCAGTCACAACTGAGCCGGCTCGCAAACTGCGAAAGGTCCCTCTCGGATCGCCAGGACGGAATCGCGTTGAGGCGCGAGGCTGGCATCGAGCTCGAGTGGTGGGACGAGCCGCCGCTGCCAGAGAGCGAGCCGCCGCCAGCGCCAACGCGCACCGAGTCATCTCAGGAGCTCAAGGCCGTCGACGCGCCCCCGAGCACCGGCACGGGGGATACATGAGCGACCTCGTTGGGCGTCTGCAGTACGCACGCCTGCGTCGAGGTTTGCCAATGCACGCGCTGGCAGCGCGCGCTGGCCTCTCGACGGGCTACGTGTCGCTGCTCGAGGGCGGTACCTGGGAGGATCCTCGCTGCAGCACGGTCGCGAAACTCGCGGCGGCCCTTCAGGTCACCACGGACTGGCTGATTCTCGGCTCTGGTGAGCCTGACTGGAGTGCGCCGCTTCCGGAAGATGAACGCCCTGGCGTCTATTTCGTGAGGTCCGAAGGCGACGGGTCGGTCAAGATCGGCTTCTCGGTGCGCCCGTCGTTGCGAGTGCAGCAGCTCCGGACGAGTTCGCCGCACGCGCTGATCCTCATCGCCATCATGCCCGGCGACAAGCGCGACGAGCGCGCCCTTCACAGACGCTTCCGATCTGCCCGAATTCACGGCGAGTGGTTCCGTCCGGTGCCAGAGCTTCTGGCGTTTATTGAGGCGAAGTCGGAGGCCGCGTAAGACCATGCGACCCTCAAAGTGCGCAACGCATGCGAGCCACGCCACCGACGAACGTCGAGCGGCGGCGCTAGCCTCAACCCGGGTCGATTTCATCCGGACGCGCCGTGAACTCGGCTGGTCTCATGAAGAGACGGCTCGGTTCCT
>JGI10216J12902_100094784_pt1 | contig 11855 bp, 9 predicted proteins | sample KanNatreferecore_FD_12902 | JGI IMG/M metagenome (IMG submission 12902)
CAATTGAAGCAGTACGTCGTTGCGCTTGCGCGCGATGATGGGAAACGACAGCAGATGGCTGCGGCGGCAAGACTACGAGCGGGAAGATTCAGTCCGCAAAACTTCTTGAGTCAAATGCGGGCGCTCTTGCCCAATGATCATTGAAACTGTGTCGAAAGCCACTGAATGACGTGCCGCGTTTGATATAAGGTCCGACAGTCAGCCGGAAACCGCGGGCGGAGATCGCCCACAGACGCGATTGCAGCGAAGCCTATGCGCGCACTGCTCAAAGGATTCAAACGACGGGTGTTTGACGGCACGCCACGCGCAACGGGCGCGGCGGTTGCCGCGCGGGTCGTCGGGGAGCGCGTCAAGACTGTGCTCGACGTCGGCGCGCGATGGGGAACAGCAGGGGCGTGGTATCGACTCTCGCCTCTTGCGAAGGTGGTTGGCTTCGACCCCGATGCTGAAGAGTGTGCGCGCCTGAATCAAATGGCCGGCCCCTACGAACGGTTTGTTCCGTTAGCCCTGGGCGCTGCTCGCGAAACGGTAGCCATTCACGTCACTCGCGAGCCGGCATGTTCATCGATTTACCCCCCGGATATGAGCGTGGCGCAACGCTACGCCGGGCTGGAGATCATGACGCCCGTGCGGACCGTCACGGTCGACACCGTTCGCTTGGAAGACTGGGCGCGAGAAGAAGGCTGCACCGATGATATTGCGTTCATGAAACTCGACGTGCAGGGATATGAACTGAGCATTCTGCAAGGTGCCGGTGCAATGCTGGACCGTTGCCTGGGACTGGAGGTTGAGGTCGAATTTAACCCGTTGTACGAGGGGCAGCCGCTGTTTGCAGATGTCGATCAGTTTCTGCGGGGGCGGGGCTTTGCGCTCTGGCGCCTCGATCAACTGGTTCATTACTCAGAGCGTCCACTCCGGCAACTGTCGAGATCGGCCAGCGCGATGTATTCAGGAATCGAATCACCCTTCCAAGCCGGCGCCGGCCGGCTGTATTGGGCGAATGCGATTTATTTCAGGGACTACCGCGCACTTCCACCAAACCTGGCTGATGTGGCCAGCGAATTGACCCTGACGGCCTTATACGACGCCGCCGGCGACACCGACGCTCACCGGGCATCGCTGCAACACCTGCTCAACCGATTCGGCGATGGTCTGACGTCCGATCACCGGCGTTGCTTGCTGGAGCACCTCGACGTATTAAATCGCGAGTAGCCATCTCTAGGCGACCGTCCCATGATCGTTAATCGAAGGGTCCTTTTCCGAAGCGAAACCACATGTCTCTCAAGCAACGCGCCAGAACGTTGTTAAGGCAAAACTTACCTCTCGCCGCTGTGGTGCCGAAATGGTCGATCGAGTGGTGGCAGAGCTTCCCGGAATTCACCTTCAACTCACGGTATTACATCGGATTTTGTCACACGCATAACTGTGGCTGGCCGCCGTCGCGGATGACGGAGCGATCCGTTGAAGTAGCGTTGGCGGACCGCTGGCTTTCCACGGTCTCCGGTCCAGTGATCGAGATTGGCGCTGTCACGCCATATTACTGGCCGAATCGGCTGACGCGCGTGGTCGATCCGGCGGATCAGCATCCCCTTGTCACGGACCGGGTGTCGCTCTTCGACGTCGATACGACAGGTCTCAACGTGTTGTGCCTGTCGACGCTGGAACATATCGGTTCAGGTGAGTACGGCCAGCAAGTGGACGCGACGGGACCAACGAAAGCGCTGGCGCATTTGACGGCAAGGTGCCGGGACTATTTGATCACCGTGCCCTTCGGCTATCACCCGGACGTGGATGCGGCTTTATTTTCTGATACGCCACTCTTGCCTGCCAAATTTTTGGTGCGGTCGGCCGAGGGTAACGATTGGCGGGAATGTTCGGCGCGCGAAGCTCGCATCCCGCCACTGAGCCGTCTGGGCAGCGACCGACGAGTTGCCTGGGCCAACGCGCTGGCTGTGATAGTAAAGGGGGGAGGAATTTAGGTGAGTTCCGTGATTCGCCTCGGAATCGACGTCCAGGCGGTCGCCGATGGCAATCGCAGCGGGCTCTACAACCACGTCCGATGGTTGACCCATTACCTTCGCCCGCTCCTTGACGGCGAACTCTACCTGCTTGCCCACGCCACGCACGGTCGACCCGCTGGGCTTAGTGCACAAGCCACCACTGAAGCCATGGACGGCGCAAAGGTCACCCTCCTGAAGCCGCCGGCCAGGTTCTATCGCCTGTGGCATCGGCTCTCCCGGGTCAACCGGCTCGATGTGCTCGTGCATAACCTGCACGGATATTTGCCGCTAGCGACTCGCGGGGCGAATGTATTCGTGGTGCCCGACGTTATTCCGCTGGCCTACGACTACGGCGTCGCCGGCTTCGCCGACCAGTATCGGCCGTATTACGAGAGTGCCGTCAGCAAGGGCGACGTCGTTATCGTCTGGTCCGAGCACACGCGAAAGGACCTCCTGACCCGCGTCGGTGGGTCGCCGGACCGGATCCGGGTCGTTCCGCTGGCGGCGGGTCCGGAGTTTCGTCCAGCAACGAATCCAGAGGCTGTCCAACACGCGCTCGCTCCACTCGGGTTGGCCGAAACTCCCTACGTGCTCTGTGTGGGGACGATCGAGGCCCGCAAGAACCACGCCGTGCTTCTTCGAGCGTTCGCTCGAATGATTGCCAAAGACCCGGCGTTACCTCACCGCCTGGTGTTGGTAGGGGGGAAGTGGGCGGGTCATGAAGCTGTGTTCGACCTGATCGGGAAACTCGGCTTACCTGACCGCGTGGTGTACACGGGCTTCACTGAGTCCTTGCCACTGGTCTACGCTGGAGCCGATGCGTTTGTGTTCCCCTCGTTGTATGAGGGATTTGGCCTCCCTCCGCTGGAGGCAATGGCGTGCGGTGTCCCAGTGCTCGCGGCGGACGCCAGTTCCTTACCCGAGGTGGTTGGAGACGCCGGAGTCCTGTTCCCGCCGCACGACGACGTCGCGTTAGCCGACAGCCTCTCGGAGGTGCTTTTAGCTCGCCAATACCGGGACAAATTAGTCGCCAGCGGGCTAGAACGGGCCAGCCATTTCTCCTGGCAACACACTGCAACGTCTTATCTGGATACCTTCATGGCCGCTCTCCAAGCCCGTGCCTCCTGAACCATCTCCGACCCGGCTCGTTCGGAACGGATGGTATTCTCCAGTCTGAGTGAGCGCCACTGACCAGCTCCCGTCATTCGTTGACAATCTCATTGGGCCCATAGAGCGATCGCTCCGTCGCCTGGATAGGGGGCGCTCGCCGCTGGCATTGTTCGCCGTCCTGGCGCCTGTGTTTCTACTGCTTCTCGCGCCGACCGAATGGACGAGCAACGAGGAAAACTACTTCCAGCTGGCGTACCAGCAGGTGGCGCCGGAAGCCTTTGGGGAGCACCACGCGATCTTTGATGGCGCGAAGGCTCGGGTCGTGGCCGAGATCTTCATGGGCACGGCGGTCAAGTGGTTCGGTTACGAGACGGCGCACGTGGTCTTACGGGTATTCCTGGCACTGTTGTACGCGGTCGGGTTGGCGAGCTTCTTTTCTGCGATTGGCATTGCCGCGATCGAATCGGTCCTGATCATTGCGGTGTTTTGCGCCATGGGCGAACAGCTAATGGGTGGGGAATGGCTGTTTCGCGGCGTAGAAGGCAAGACGTTTGCGTACGGCTGCGTATTCCTGGCGTTCGGAATGGCGTATCGCGGCCGGTGGCTGGCAGCATCCGCCTTTGTCGCTGCGGCGACGTACATGCATTTTCTGGTCGGCGGCTTCTGGGCCTTCCTGCTGCTGGTAGTGGTTCAATATCACCAGCAAAGAAACATCAGGGCAATCGCAATCAGTGTGCTCCTGTTCATAGCCCTCATCGTGCCCTTGATGATCGTGGTCGTGCCGAATGATCTCGTTGGCTTGACGGCCGCACAGGCGGCACAGGGGCCGAGCTCGGATGTTATCTATTCTGAATTGCGAGGCGCCGAGCACATGGCGCCGTTCAAGACGAGGTGGGCGTTCTGGTTGTGGCTTCCGGGTTTGCTGATGACGGTCAGTCTGCTGGCGGTGCTGGTAGCGTTCCACCGAGCAGCCTTCCTGCCGCCAATCGGCCTCGTCGCCATGATCGGCTTGTCTTACCTGCTGCTTGCTGTCCTGGTGTCATTTTTCGATCGCCATGACAACCACTTTGGCAAGTTCTACTTGTTCCGCCCCAGCTCACTGACGCTTTTCCTCTCGCTGACCGCGATCATCCTCGCCGTCAGCCGCCAATGCTCCGAAAAGGCGCGGTGGGCGTTGATACTAGTCGCCAGCACGTTCGTTGCTTCGTTTATATGGGGCACCGCGAGGGTGCAGATCGACATTGTCAGACGCACGCCAGCCATCCCTTACGAGCGCGAGCTGGTAGCGGCGATCGAAAACAACTCGGCGCCGAAAGACATCGTGCTGATCGAGCCATTCAATGAAATGCATGCCGGGTACGTACATCTGCACCGTGCCATTCCCAGGCCGACTTTGGTGTCATGGAAATTTGCCCCGACCTACCCCTCGGATTTGCTGCGGTGGTACGACCTGATCCAGCGCCGGGAGCGATACTTCGCCTCAGGGTGCGGCGACCCAATGCAGCCGAAAGTGAAATTGCTCGTCATCTTTCGCAAGGAGGTTGCCGAGCGGATGCGCGAATGCGGAGAACGCGTTTGGGAGAATGACCACGCCGTCTTGATCGCAGTACGAGAACAGGTCACGTTGCCGGGGCGTCTCGACGCCCCGGACACGACTCAAAGCGTGAATGAGTTCAGGACGCGGCGGGAGGTGCGATAGTATCGGCCTATGCGCGGATACGTAGTGTCCCTGGCGAAGCGTCCGGAACGACTGGCAGCGTTTCAGGCACACTTGGCGGAGACCGGTCTGCGAAACTTCCTCGATCTCGAGCCCTTCGACGGCGTTGATGGGTCACAGCTTGACCTCGAATCTCTCCGCCCCCGCATCGCGCCATGGAACTGGAGCACATGGTTGAAGGACGCTTACGCGGTAATCTCGGCTGCACCTTGAGCCACTTGGAACTGTGGCGTCGCATTGGCGCACAATCCGAACCCATCTTGATTATGGAGGACGACGCCAGGATGGCTCCCGGCATCGATGCCCAAATGGTGGCATCCGCACTGCAGCGTTTGCCAAAGGACGCCGACCTGGTGTGGCTGAATGATTTTAATTACGGCTCTCGGGCCGGTTTCGGCTCCAGGTTGCGACGGAAGGTTGGTCAGCTCACCGGAGCAGAAATTCGACCGCGGACGATTACGTTCGGCTCGATGCCAGACGTCTTGACCACCACCGAAGCGTATGTGGTCACTCCGGCGCACGGGCGTCGCCTCGTCAGCGCGATTGAGAACGACATCGGCGCCGTCGATCGGCACGTGCAGCTCTTTAACTCCCGTTCGCGCAGCAGGGTGTATCAGGCCGAGCCGCCGCTGTTCGGTCAAGCGGATCGAGCGGATTCAGATACCCGCGCGTAGCAGAGGTCGCTCTGACCCCTGACTGACAGCAGTGAATTCCCCATCCATCACTATCAAAACCGCGCTTCCCGACCGCGCGCGAATTGCCCGTCGCGGCGAGCCGGTTGCAATCGGGGTTGCCTTTCCGCGCGGTCAATTCACCTCGAGCGAGTCGTGGTCGCTGCTCGACGAAACGGATCGGGCGGTGGCGGCCCAGACGACCATTCTTGATTACTGGGGTGATAACTCGATCCGATGGATGCTGATCGAGTTCCAGGCGGACGTCGGCCTAACGGGGCCTGCGAACTATTCGCTCGTTAATCGAGCGGTGACAGTGAGCAACCCCCTGACCGTGACGCGAGCAGCTTCCGGACTGACCGTTGACACAGGGGTTGCCCAGTTCGTCGTCCCCGAGAGCGGGACCGTCGCCATTACCCAGGCAACGGTCGCTAACCGGTCCGCTGTGACCGATCTTGCGGTGGTCGCAGAAGACAGCGACGGCCGCCCGCTCCAGTTCGCGATCCGTCGAACGTCGATTGCACGATCGGGTCCGCTCACTGCGGTCGTGCTTCTCGAGGGCTCGCTACGAGGCGTCGACGGCGCCGTATGGCTCGAGTCTGATATCGCGCTCCAGTTCCATGCCGGCCTTGGCGCTGTGGGGGTAGAAGTCTCCTGTACCAACCCGCGGGCGGCGGTGCATCCTAATGGCATTTGGGATCTGGGAGATCCCGGCTCGGTCTTGATTCGCGATCTCTCAGTCACGATGCGGCCTGGGGCCCCAAGTGAGGGATCGGTCACCGCTTCGATCGATCGGAATCAGCCCATGACGGCTGCGGGCGGGCGGTTCGAGGTGTACCAGGGTTCGAGCGGCGGCGACCGTTGGCAGTCGCTCAATCATGTAAACCGCAACAATCAGACGTCCGTCGCATTCCGCGGATTCCGGGGTTCGGCCAACGGCCAAGATATTGCGGGCTCGCGCGCCACGCCGCTGGCGTCCTGGAGCACTGGCGACTCGCGCGTCACGATTGCGACCCCCCTGTTCTGGGAAGTCTTTCCAAAGTCCCTGACCCTCAGTCGGGAGCTCTGCGTGGTCGGGATATTGCCGAGGCAGTCCTCCGACCTGCACGAACTGCAGGGCGGGGAGCGGACGACGTTTGCGTTCACGCTGGCCGTTGGCGAGGATCCGGTAACCTCTGAACCTCTCGCCTGGGCACGTACGCCACTCGTCGTGACGGTTGACCCCGAAGCGTACCGGCGTGCCGGACTGTGGGCGCCACTAGCCGTCGGCTCGGAAGCAGCGCAGCATGAGTACCAAACGGTGATTGAAGGTATCGTCGGCGGCGAAGCATCGTTCAGCGAGCGCCGCGAGCTCATCGACGAGTATGGGTGGCGCCACTTCGGTGAGATCTATGCCGATCACGAAGCAGTAAACGATGCCGGCCTCGTCTCGCATTACAACAATCAGTACGACGCGATCGCCGGCATGGCCGCGCGCTTCATGCAGACTGGCGACGGGCGGTGGTGCACGGCGATGCGTGAACTAACGGCGCACGTCACGGACATCGACCTGTACCACACGCGTGGCGACCGGGCCGCGTACAACGGCGGCTACTTCTGGCACACGCAGCATTACGTCTCGGCGGGCACGGCCACCCACCGGTCGTATTCACGCCTGGCAGTGTCATCCGGCGGTGGTCCCTCAGCCGAGCACAACTACACTACCGGCCTGCTCCTGCATCATTTCCTGACGGGCTCACGCCGATCGCGGGAGGCTGTCCTGCAGCTGGCCGAGTGGGTCATCGACATGGACGACGGTCGCAAGGGCCGATTCCGCTGGATTGATCGCGGGGACACCGGATTGGCGAGTGGTACGCGATCCACGGATTTCCACGGCCCAGGGCGCGGGGCCGGTAACTCTATCAACGCGCTGCTGGACGCGCACCGGTTGAGCGGTGAGGCGAGATATCTCGCGAAAGCGGATGCCCTGGTCGCCCGTTGCGTGCATCCCGACGACGATCAGCACGCGCTCCAACTCCTCGACGCCGAGAATCGTTGGTCGTATACCGTGTTTTTGCAGGTGGTCGGCAAGTACCTCGACTATCGTTCTGAGCGTGGTCTGGTTGACGAGCGTTACGCGTATGCGCGCGATGTTCTCCTCAACTACGCGCGCTGGATGGCCGAACACGAGCGTCCTTATCTGGACCACCCTGAGGGCCTCGAATATCCCACTGAAACCTGGGCGGCACAGGACATTCGCAAAGCGGCGGTGTTCGAATTTGCGGCGCGTCATGCGCGAGACGATGGGGAGCGCTCGACGTTTTTGCAACGTGCCGGCCGGTTTTTTGACTATTCAGTGATGACGTTGCGAGATGCGCCTACCGGGCGGTTGGCACGTCCGCTCGTCCTCTTGCTGGCGTATGGCTTTCAGCGGCCATTGTTGCCGCCATCGATTGAAACACCGCAGATCCCCCAGGCGGCGCCCAAGGCACGTGTCCCGTTCGTGCCGCTCAAAAGGCGCGTCGTGCGACGCCTCATGCTGATAGCTGCGATCGGTGCGGCCGCAGTATTGCTGCTGGCCGCCCAGCTGATCCTATAGCGACGGCCGGGCTCTCCCGCCCTCATCTCAGGTTAAGCTATGCGATACACCGGCGTCTGTTCCGCACGATAAGGTCTACGCCACCGTTTGAATGAGAGTCGAATCATGACCAGAAAATTTCTGCCTGGGATCGGGGCAGGCTGCGTTGGCTTGATCGCCGCGGTGCTTTTCGCCGGCACGTGGGGGCGGGCAAGCGCCCAGGAAGATCCTTCGACGCTGCCACTGCTGACAGAGAGCGCTTTGCAGTACGTCGGCGGATTCCGGCTTCCCGCGGGTGAAGTCAACGGGGCAGATTTTTCGTTTGGTGGCCGGGTGGCGGCGGTCAATCCTGCAGGACCCTCGCTGTTTGTGTCGAGTTATCGCGGCGCTGTTGCAGAGATCAGCATTCCGGCCCCTGTCAACAGCGCGGACGTGAAGGCGCTGCCTTCCGCCTCTTACGTGCAGCCATTTGCCGATCCCACCGACGGTCATCTCGCTGATATTTCAAGCGTCGGAGTCAACATCACCGGATTGCTGGTGTCAGGCAATCGGCTGTATGGCGCTGCTTCTATCTACTACGATGCGAACAATACGCAGCGGGTCTCACATTTCTCTCGCTCCTTGCAGTTGAATCAGCCTAGCTTTTCCGGCTGGTCGCGAGTGTGGGAGGAGGGCAAGAGCGGATTTGTGTCCGGGATGATGGCCCTCGTGCCCGGCGAATGGCAGGCAAAGCTGGGAGGACCGGCCGTGACCGGACAGTGCTGCATTCCCATCGTCAGCCGCACGTCCAACGGGCCCGCAGCGTTCGCCTTTGATCCAGCCAAGATCGGTCAACCCACCGTCAGCGCTTCGCCGCTTCTTTATTACACGATGGAGCACGCGACGCTCGGTTCGTGGGAGGGCTCGAATCCGACCTACGGTGCCACCACGCAGATTCAGGGCATGGCCATCGTTGCCGGTACCCGCAGCCTCCTGTACTTCGGGAGCAACGGCACCGGCGTTCATTGCTACGGGGACGGGACGTCGGACAAATCCCTTGACGGAAAGAAGGCGGCGGACGGCTCAACGCTCTGCTACGACCCGACCACCAACAGCAAAGGCTCGCACGCGTTTCCGTATCGCTCACAGGTCTGGGCCTACGACCTCAACGACCTGGCCGCAGTGAAGGCCGGCAAGAAGAAACCATGGCAGGTCGTACCTTACGGCGTATGGTCCCTGACCTTCCCGACGCCTGAGCCCAGCATGCGCTTGGGCGGCGTCGGCTACGATGCGCAGCGAAATATCATCTACGTTGCGCAGTCGGGTGCGGATCCCGACGTCTATTCGAATAGACCCGTGATGCACGCGTTTCGAATCGCCCCCCCAACCCGGCCGCAGTGATCGCGAACGCTGCGTCCGTGCCCTCGCCTCGCTTCTCGTTGCCGCCGGCGCTGCGTACCGCCAGAACCTGACACCATCGCCGTCAAGATCAGCGGCCATCCCTGGTGTGAGCTGCTTGGTCGTTACTGGCGGGGTCGAGATGGCGTTGGGGCAGCAGGCGCTTTGATAGGACGCCTCTTCTCCGCCGCGGCTTTCGGTGGATCGGCGGCGGTTTGGTCGGCGCGAACCCGCACGCCTGCGCGATGGTTCGGACTGGTCGTGGACCGCGGTCCAGGTGAAACAGTTCGTCGTTGACCGATGCGCTGCGATCTCCGTCGTGCCATTGGAAGCTGCTTATTGGATTGATGCGGCGCCACGCCGCCGGCGGGCATGCTTCGCGCAGCCGAGATAGGAAAGCTCAGGGACGTTGAAGCTTCGGCCGCGTCAACGTGATTGGTGGAGCTGCGCACCCACACGCTGATTCGGTAATCGGGGCTTTCGGATGTTGGCGTCCAGGTATATCGGTTGCTCGTAGTCCAGTTGGCTGCCACGGGTGCTGCGTCACCGTCCTCAATCACCCACTTATATTCCTGGGGTGCGATGCCGCCGGTGGATTGCGCGATGAGCGTAATGGGGGTACCGGCCGGTTGCGGTGCAGGCTTATCGGTGGCCGCGACCACGTTGTTGACGCTGCTCGGCTCAGGGGACGTGTTTGCGCCGGGGGCGGCGGCCAGACGAAATGCATGAATGACGGCACGCGAGGCATAGCCGTCGGGATCGGCCCCACGCTGCGAGACATACAGTAGTTGGCGCTGCGCGTTGTAGGCGACACCGCCTACTCGGACCGTCGCTTCGGCGGTCGGCAGGTTTAGCGGCCACACGCCATAGGGCACGACCTCCCAGGGCTGTTTCGTCCCCGCTTTCACGGCGGCGAAGTCATTCAAGTCGTACGCCCATGCCTGATAGCGATATGGGTAAGCATGCGATCCCTTGTCGCTGCTGGTCGGGTCGTAGCACCACACCGTGCCGTCAGGGCTGTAATTACCGTGGATACTTTGGTTGGGCGTGCCGTTGCCGTAACAATGTGGGCCTATCCCGTTGCGCCCTACATAAAGCGCTGTTCGGGTTCCGGCAACGACTACCATGCCGGCGACTGCGGTGGTTGCGCCGTAGGTCGGGTTCGATCCCTCCCAGGGCCCCAGCGTCGGATTGGCGTCCGTGTAGTAGAGCAGCGGGGAAGCGCTCACGGCCGGTTGGCCCACCTCCGCCGGATTGAACGCAAACGCCGACGGCCCCCAGGACGTCCGCCACGCGATCGGGATGCAGCATTGTCCGGTCAACGCGCGTCCGCCCAGAGCCGACTGCCATTCGCTCGGCACTGCGGTCATCCACCCCGAGACGAAGCCACTTCTCCCCGTTTCCCACACTTGCGACCAGCCGGAGAAGCTCGCCTGGTTCAACCGCGCGGATCGCGAGTAATGAGATACGCGCTGAGTGTTGTTGGCGTCGTAGAAAATCGCGGCCGTACCGTAGAGCCGATCGCCATACACCATCAAGCCGCCGCTCATTACGCCGTCGGTTGAGATGTCCCCTAGGTGTCCCTCGGTCGGGTCGGCGAACGGCTGCAGATACGCAGCGAATGGCAACGCGTTCACGTCGGCGTTGTTGACCGGCGTCGGAATGCTGATCTCCGCGATCGCGCCGCGAAGACTACCGACAAACAGGCCGCCCGTCGCGGGATTAAACGCCATTGGCTGACCGCCAAATGAAAAATCAACCCCGTTGGCGCTTTCGGCTGGCAGGCGGAAGCCGCCGACGTATTGCATGCCATCAGACGACAGCAGCGGCAGCGTCGACACGCCGCTCTGTTCAGCGAGCGAAATGCTATTTGGAAAAGAAGTTTCGTAAGCGAGCGGGCGTGTTGAGGCGATGACTGCACAGACGATGAAGACGAAGAAGATTGAGTACAGAAGTCCGGCGCGCTTGATCATTAACATCCTCGAATTTGTTTTGGAACAAGCGCCGGCATTGCCGATGCCTCGGGCCGATGGTGCAAGCTTCAAGCCAGCAACTGGCTTTGGCTGGGCTCTTCTGGGAGCGCCTGGTGCGACGAAATACGCCGAATGCTGCGGAATTCCCTTTGGAGCCTCGCTAGAGCAGCGGGTGGGAACCCGTGTGATTGCCCAGCGTTACATGCGGACGGGCAACTTTTACATGCCCCACACAACGGATATCGCCGTCATCTCCTTCGGGGTAAAGAGATGACGGCGGATACGAATTAGCCCTTGTTATTACCCTTGCCGTTGTTGATCACGAATCGCTCTTCATCAGACGCCTCGGCCTGGTCTGCCGTGTTGGAAGCTCGCTTGACGGAAACGCTCACCCGGTACTGGGCGCTGGAGGAGGTCGGCGTCCACGTGAAGGTGTTGCTCGATCCCCAA
>JGI10216J12902_101246262_pt1 | contig 11854 bp, 11 predicted proteins | sample KanNatreferecore_FD_12902 | JGI IMG/M metagenome (IMG submission 12902)
TATTCCGGCCGCCACCCCCATGCTTCCGAAATCTTCTTCGAAGAAATCACCGAGCGCCGTTGCTCGCCCGGCTTTGCCGGCCCGTGCGCCGCGTCTTGCTTGAACCCAAGATGCCCGGCGATATGCCGGAAAATTTCCACGACGTTGGTTTCTCGGCCGGTCCCGATGTTGTAAATTCCGCTTCGCCCGGATTCGAGCGCGAGCACATTGGCTTTGACGACGTCTTCGACGAAGACGTAATCTCGGGTTTGCAAGCCGTCGCCGTTGATCACCGGCATTTCGCCCTTGAGTAGCTTGGTGATGAAGATCGCGACCACTCCCGCTTCGCCGTGGGGATTTTGGCGCGGACCATAGACGTTCCCATAGCGCAGCGAGACGACCTCGAGTCCATGGGTATTTTGGTAAAATTGCAGGTAGGCGTCTCCCAAAAATTTGGTGACTCCATAGGGGCTGGCTGGCTGGATCGGGTGCGTTTCTGGGGCGGGAAACTCGACTTGCTCCCCATAGACCGCTCCGCCGGAAGATGCGAAGATCACTTTTTTGGCTCCCTGGCGGCGCGCGCATTCCAGCAGGTTGAGCAGCCCAAGGCCGTTCACCTCGCAATCGTAGATCGGATCTTCCACCGATTTACGCACGTCCATTTGCGCCGCATGGTGCGAAATGATTTCGGGTTTAAAACCCTGGAACACCCGTTCCACCGCCGTCCGATCGCGAATGTCGGATTCGAAAAACCGGCTTTTGGGATTAAGATTGGCTCGATTGCCGGTTGCCAAATTATCCAAAACGGCGACCTCGTGTCCCAAGCCGAGATACGCGTCCTGAATTTGCGAGGCGATAAAACCTGCGCCGCCGGTGATGAGTATACGCATGGAATTTGCCTAACTTTCCGGGGGCTTGCGGTCAAGCGCCAAACCTTTACAATTGCCGCGACAATATCTATGTTGTTTCATCATGGAGATTATCGAAAAAATCGCCGCCGAAAAGAAGCGGCTCAACGCCACCATCGTCAGCCATTATTACCAGGATGGCGAAATCCAGGATCTCGCCGATTTCGTCGGTGATTCCCTGGCGATGGCGCAGTATAGCGAAAAAACCGACGCCGACGTCATCGTGGTTTGCGGGGTGCGCTTTATGGCCGAGACGGCCAAGATTCTGAATCCCGAAAAACGCGTCCTCTTACCGGACCTGGAGGCGGGTTGTTCGCTCGCCGATTCCTGCCAGCCGGCTTCCTTCCAGTATTTCAAATCGAAGCTGAACGATCCCTACGTCGTGATGTACATCAATTCCAATCCGGAGATTAAAGCGCTCTCTGACGTGATCTGCACCTCGAGCAACGCGGAAAAAATCATCCGTTCGGTGCCACCCGACCGGCAAATCTTGTTCGGACCCGACCGCCACCTTGGGCGTTATTTAATGAAGAAGAGCGGTCGCGACATGATCCTTTGGCAGGGCGTCTGCATCGTTCATGAAACTTTCAACGAGAAAAAAATCATCGCGCTCAAGACCCAGCATCCGGACGCGAAAGTAATCGCGCACCCGGAATGCGAGGAAGCCGTGCTGAAGCATGCCGACTTCGTCGGTTCGACTTCGAAGCTGCTCGAATATACCCAGACTTCACCGGCGCAGGAATTCATCGTTCTCACCGAGTCCGGCATCATCCACCAAATGAAAAAAGCCTCCCCGGACAAGGTCTTCATTGAGGGCCCGAATGACAGCGGCTGCGCCTGCAACGAATGCCCTTACATGCGGCTCAATACCTTGGAGAAACTGTATCAATGCATGCGCGACGAAAAGCCGGAGATCCTAATGGAAGAGGCCTTGCGCAACAAGGCCTACCTGCCGTTAAAACGCATGATGGAGTTATCTGCCGCATAGCATTGCGCTCAGGTCAGCATTTCGAGGAACTCTTCTTCGGGGATAATCTTGATAGCCGCGCCCTTCTGCATCAAGGTTTCCGCCTTGATCCATTTATTGCTCTTGTCGCGATTCTTGTAGCCTTCCGATCCGATCACCAGGAAATCGAGGTCTTTGGTCACTCCCGAGGCGATCTCGCCGCCTTCGGCTTCGACTTTCTTCTCCGCCTCGCTCCGGCCCATCGCGGCCATCGTGCCGGTGAAGAGAAAGCTCTTGCCGCTTAAGCGGCCCTCGCGCGCCACGGCTTTTTCGTCGAGCTCGATACGCTTCAACAGCTGTTCAATGATCGGCGCCTTTTCCTTCAGTCCCGCGACCGTTTCGCGGGCGATCACCGGACCGACGGTATGAATCGCGCTCAGTTCTTCCTCGGATACCGAGCGAATCTTTTCCAGGGTACGGTAGTTTTTCGCGAGCAGCTCGCTGGTATGGCGCGCCAATTCGGCGATGCCGAGCGCGCGCAGGAATTGCGCGAGCGGGATCCGGCGCCGGCCTTGGACGTTGGCGATCAGCTTGTCGGCGAGGATCTCGCCGACCCGTTCCAGGCTGAGCAGATCGTCGCGCGTTAAATCGAAAAAATCCTGCGGCTCGGTCACCCTACCGCTGTCATAGAGCTGCTCGATCATCTTATCGCCGAAACCCTCGATTTCTAGTGTATCGACGAAGTGCCGTAACTCCCCGAGTCGCGTGCTGCGGCAGCCTTTTTCATTGGTGCAATAAAGAAAATCGTCGATGATTTCGGTGGGGAAACCGCAAGACGGGCATTTTTTCGGAGCGCGCACCGTCGCTCCGCCCTTTTTCAGGACTTCTTCCAAATTTGGAATCACCCCGCCCCTGCGCATCACCAGCACGGTAGCGCCGATCGACACGCCCTTGCTCTTCATCAGGCCGAAATTATGCAGCGAAACGCGGCTCACCATTGCGCCGCTCAGCTTCACCGGATCGATGATCCCGATCGGAGTGATGACGCGGGTTCGCGATACGCTCCATTCAACCTCGCGCAAGATGGATTTTCCGGAATCACCCTGAAATTTATAGGCGATCGCCCAGCGCGGGTGGTGGCTGGAGGCGCCGAGCCGGGTTTGATCGGCGATTTGATTGGCCTTGTAAACCACCCCGTCGAGCTCGAAATCGACCGCATCGCGCCGTTCCAGGAATCCCTGGTAAGCCCGCTCCAATTCCGGCTGCGAGTTGGCGATCACGGTCGTTTCCACCGTGGTATAGCCGATTTTCTTCAATAGCTTAATCTTGTCGATTTCCTCGACGAAGCTCTTGCCGAGCGCGTCATATGCGAAGAAGCTGAGCTGGTACTCCCCGGTTTTCTTCGGATCTTTTTGCTTTAGCGCCCCGGCGGCCAGGTTGCGCGGGTTGGAAAATTCCGCCTGGTATTTTTTAAACACCGAGAGCCGCATGTAGACTTCGCCGCGCACTTCGAGCGGGCCGCCGGTGATTTTTCGGGGAATACCTTCAATCTCCCGTACGTTTGCCGTGATGTCATCGCCCTTCACGCCATCGCCCCGAGTTTCGGATTGAACCAGCTCGCCCCGCTTGTCGTAATGGATCGCGATCGCGGCGCCGTCGATTTTTGGAGCGGCAACGATATCGCCGCTGAATTTCCCGGCCCAATCCATTAGGCCCTCGATCTGATAGCATTTATCGAGGCTCAGCATCGGCGAGGAATGCTCAAGCTTCCGCCCTCGCACCGCGCCCAAATCCGAACCGATTTCCTGTAGTACGGGCGAGTCCGGCTTGAGCGCCTTCAGCTTCTCGACCAATTGGTCGAATTCGTAGTCGCTGATTTCAGGACTCGCGTTCTTGAAGTAAAGCTCGTTATGCCGGCGGATTTCTTTCTCGAGATCGCCCGCCTTTTCTTTCTTCTTAGTAGCCATAAATTAAAACGCGAATCGCGTCGCGAATAGCCGCCCAAGGTCGCCCCGCTGATTCACGCAGATGATCCGGTCGCCACGCTCGTCGGTTTCCAGCAGCGACACGGAAACATTGTCGATGCGGAAGCGCCAAATATTCGAATAGGGAATTTCCAGAATCGCCATCAGCAGGCATTTTATCGTGTCAGCATGCGAGACGACCGCGATGGTTCCCTTCTGATGACTCGCTTTCAGGCTGCCCAAAAATTCCAGAGCCCTTGCGCGAACTTGATGCAAGGTTTCGCCCCCCGGCGCCACCGGAGTCTCCAGGCGTTGAAAGTAAGGAACATAGCCCGGCATTTTGCGGATTTCCTCGAAGGTCTTCCCGACCCATTCGCCGTAATCGATTTCCCAAAGCCGCTCTTCGAATTGCGCTTCAAGGCCGCGCCCCTCCGCGATGATTTCGGCGGTTTCCCGGGCCCGCAGGATCGGCGAGCTATAAACGGCATCCAGTTGGTAGGGGCGCAGCGCGTCGCGAAGCGAGCGGCTTTGCGCCCGCCCGTCGTCATTCAGCCCGATATTTTCGCGGCCCATGATGCGGCGCTCCCGGTTCCATTCGGTCTCGCCGTGCCGTATCCAGAGTATCCGCAGCATTCTCGAGAATTAACCCAAGCCCGCGGCCTTATTCCAGTTTTTTTAAAATGATTTCTAGAGTTTTGTCCGGGAATGCTTTAAATTTTTATTTATGCTGCAAATTCAACGTCATGTTTTGCCGAATGGGGTCACCTTGATGCTCGTCGAAACCCATCAGGCGCCGGTCGTATCCATCAATATCTGCGTTCGGGTCGGGTCCCGCTACGAAAACGATTCCGAAGCGGGCATTTGTCACCTCATCGAGCACATGCTGTTCAAGGGCACCGAAAAAATCGGGCCCGGCGAAGTCGCGAAGCGCATCGAGGCGAGCGGCGGCGATGTCAACGCCTATACCAGCTTCGATGAGACGGTATATTACTGCACCTTGGCGAGCCGCCATTTCCAGGCCGGCCTCGACATCCTTTCCGACGCGGTGCTCAATTCGATTTTCGATCCGGAAGAGCTGGCCCGCGAAAAGGAAGTCGTGATCGAGGAAATCCTGAGGAGCAAGGACAGCCCCGGGAAGGTGCTGAGCGAGGCGATTTTTCAAAAGGCCTACCCCCGGCATACCTACGGCCGCCCCATCATCGGCTTTGCCGAAACGGTGCGGGGGTTTTCCCGCGATACGATCATCAATTTCTGGAAGAAATGGTACGTCCCGGAAAACATAGTTGTGGTGATCGCCGGAGATTTTCCCAGCGCAACGGCATTGAAACGCTGCGAGGAAATTTTTACCGACCTTCCCGCCGGCAAATCCGTCAAGGCGGAGATCAAGCAGGAAGTTCCGCAAACCGAACCGCGCGCGGTGGTACTGACCAACCCGGTGCAAGGCAGCAATATGCTGCTCGCGTATCACGTGCCCGCCTTGGATCACGGCGATATTCCCGCCCTCGATATCTTGAGCCATATTTTCGGCGAAGGCGAATCGAGCCGGTTGGAGATCAATCTCAAGGAACGCAAGGGTCTGGTGAACTCGGTTTACTCCTACGTCTACTCCCCGCAAGATCCGGGATTGATGGTGGTCGGCTATACCTTGCCCGACAAGAATATCCCCGCGGCGACCCAGGCGATCTTGGAAGAAATCGCCGCCCTGCACGAAGTTCCCATCGACCAGGACGAATTGACGCGAGCCAAGCTCAACATCAAGAGCGACGCCATCTACGAAAAGGAAACCGTCGAAGGCCTGGCGAGGAAATACGGTTACTTCGAAACGATCTTGAAGCGGCATGATTTCGACGAGCATTATTACCAGCAGATCGACGCGGTCACCCCTGACGACGTCATGCAGGTCGCAAAAAAATACCTGACGATGGAAAACCTGACCCTCGGGCTGCTCCATCCCCAAACGTCGAAGAAAAAATGGTCGGCGGACGAGCTACTTTCCTGGACCAAGCCCAATAAAATTAGGAAGCCGGTCGCGCCGAAAAAGGAAGAGATCACCTACCTCAAGCTGAAAAACGGCCTCAAGCTGATCCTCAAGGAGAATCACAACATCCCGATCGTCGTGCTGCGCACCGCGCACCAAGGCGGACTCAGGGCGGAAAATCCGAAGACGAACGGCATTCACGGCCTGCTCGGCCAGCTTTGGGGCAAGTCGACGCCGCGGCTCAATGCCGAGGAGATGGCGCGCGAAATCGAGCTGATCGCCGGCAGCATCGGGGCTTACAACGGACGCAATTCCAGCGGAATGCGCGCGGATTTCCTCAGCGAAAAAACCCGGGACGGCACCAAGCTTTTCCTGGAAGCTTTTTTGGAGCCAAATTTCAGCCGCGAGGAATTCAAGAAAGAAAAGGACCACCTGCTGGAAGCGATCCGCCGTGAGGAAGACCATCTTGCGGGGCTGGCCTTCAAGCATTTCCTGAAGAAGCTATACCCGAAGCATCCCTACGGAATGCCGATGGGCGGCGAAGCCAAGACGGTGCGGTCCTTTACGCCCGATAAAGTCGCAAAAACCTACCATGAGCTGCTTAATCCGAAGCAATCGGTGATTTCGCTAGTCGGCGATTTCGACACCACGGCGATGATCGATTGCCTGCGCGAGGATCTTGAGAAGATTCCCGTGAAGCGCGCGAACGCGCGAAAGTTGACGATGGAATCCCTGCCGAAAAAAATCCAGCGCGTCGAAAAGCAGAAAAATAAGATGCAGGCGCACCTCGTCTTGGGTTTCCGTGGCTTGAGCTTCTCAAGCCCCGACCGGTATGCGCTTGACGTGCTCAATAACATCCTCGCCGGCCAAGGCGGCCGCTTGTTCCTGGAATTGCGCGACAAGATGTCGCTCGCATATTCGGTGACTTCGATGTCGCAAGAGGGCATCGAGCCGGGCTATTTCGGCGTCTACATCGCGACCGAACCGCGCAAGGTGCAAACCGCGATCGACGGCATTCTCAGGGAATTGGAAAAAATCACCTCGAAGGCCGTGACCAAGGAAGAACTGGAACGCGCCAAGCAATACATGGTGGGCGCCTATGAAATCGACCTGCAGCGCAACAGCACGGTCGCCACGCAATTGGCGTTCAACGAGCTCTACGGCTTGGATCGCGACGAATGGCGCATCCTTCCGCAGAAGATCCTAAAAATCACCCAGGAAGACGTCCTGAAGGTCGCGCGCAAGGTCATCAAAATGGATCAATACATCCTTTCGATCGTCAGCCCGTAAATTTCGGACCATTGGTCCAAAATTTCGTGTATCGTGTGTCGTATATCGTGTATCGGGAAGAAAAAAATTTCCAATCATTGGGACCACATCACCAATTCAACCCTTTCAACGGACAGGTATCGCATTTCGGCTCTGACTTGCAAAATTCCTTGGCAATTTTACTGAGGCCAATACGCAATTCCCGGTAATCCTCCGCATTTTCGGAGAATGACTCGAGGACCTCCTGTATCTGCGAATACTCCGCCTCTTCAGAAATCAAATAATGCCGCGCAAGAATCCGGTACGCGGCTTGATTGACGGGAAACTTTGGCCGATCCAGGCCTTCCAGCAGGATTTGATCCGCGGTTTCGGGACCGATGCCCGGCAAGCTGACAATATCCTCATGCAATGAATGGGTATCGGCGGCCTCCAACGCGGTGTACGAATCGCCGAAGCGCTGCTCAAACCAAGCGAAAAATCGCTTCAGGCGCTGCGCTTTGTTCCGCGCCTGCGGCAGCTCCTGCAAGGTTTCGATCAAGCGCGTCTCGTCGACATGGCGGATCGACTGCGCGGAATTCAATCCGGAAGCTTTCAATTCGCGGAACGCCGCCGCGGTTTTTTCGGGATCCGAATTTTGCCGCAAAATGGCGCGCACGATCGCTTCGAAACGATCTTGGCTGCGCGTAATTTCCATTTTGCCGTAATAGGCCTGAAGCTTGAACTGGATCTCTCCCAGGATGGATTGGCTATGACTGGCCATATTCTCCGGCTCACGACGCCTTTCGTGAGGCAGGCGGCTTGGCGAGGTAGCGGCCGAGATTTCCGACCGCAACCGAAGCCGAAAAATAAAGCCACGGCAGCCAGGTCGGCACGCCGTGGAAATTAGCCGCCCGTTCCCTGTAGAAAAAAGCGCCCGCCTTCACCAGCTGAATTTCGGTGAACGTACCTAAGATGGCGGTCACCACCGCGAGCAGGAATCCTTGCCAGGTCCCATCCAAAGCAAGCCAGATCAGGATGGCTAGCACGGCCAACGCGACGTCAAGCAACCCGCCCGTCTTGAACGGCAAGAATCCGCTCATCATGTAGGTTCCGAGGAAAAATACCAGGCCGATGGCGACAAGGGCGGCGCTTCGGGTACCGACCCGATCTTTGTGCGCGGATCCGAGGACGCGGTCGATGTAGGGAAAGCTGAATCCGATCAGCAAGGTCCCGGTTCCAAAGAGGAACGGCACCCAAAATGGCAGGCTCAAGAAATAATAGACGAATTTATTTTGCGGATAGCCGGTGGTTTCAGAGATGACGTGCGTGTAATCGCCGATCGGTCCGAGAAAAAAACCTAAAAAGAAGAGAATTAAGAGACGTTTGCCGATGCTCATTCTCAACCGCCTTCGCCATGGCTTCGGCGGCCGCAGCCTCTCTTGCCAAGGCTACGGAAGCCGCAACCATTCTGGCGCAAAACTTTCGAGCTGCGGCGCCGTCGCCGGTTTTATCTTGCCTATTTTAGCCGGCCGCGGGGGCTGGAGCCGCAGTCGCCGTTCCCTTGCGGCTCTGCATGAAAGCTTCGAAATGCTCGGCGCACATCCCCATCTTTTTCATCGGTTTGCGGCAGCCTTCGTTCTTGCAGGTTTTATAGCGGGCGAGGCCGCCCATTTCGCCGCGCCGCCACTGGCGGTAGTGGACGTTGCAATAGCCTTTCGCGCGATACGGCCGCTTGCAGTCTTGCATCTTGCAGGTTTTTTTGCCTTGGCTCTCTTTTTTCGGAGCCGCTTTCTTCGGGGCTTTTTTTTCAGCCATTTTTCCTCCTTTAAATTATTTCTTTTCGCTTAAGGCGGCCGCTGCCGGCGTCATCGGAGCCACCGCCATGCGGACGAGATCGACTTGAAAAACCATGTCCGGGGTATTCTTGGGAAGCAAAACCCGGACGTTTACTTTGCCCTCGAGCTTCGAGGCGATTTCTGGAACCCAGCCGATGGTTTCGATCGGCACGCCGAAATTCTGATGAATCTTCTCCTCCAGCGTCAAGTCCTGATGTCCCCCCGGCCTTGCGGTTCGCACCGCGTTCACCGCGTGATCCAAATCGCTGCGGTCGAAGCGGAACTGCGTATAAAAAATCACCGCTGCCCCGATCGCCAGCATCAGGGCCGTCAATACATAGCGCTTCGTCTGCTTCAAGCAGGTCCCCTCTTCAGATTATTGCGAGGATTTTTCAAGGATTTTTTGCAGGGCTTGGCGATCGGCATCGTCCAGCTTTTCCATGTTGATGACCGCGGACTCGGCCTCGGTCGAAACGGGTTTAGCCTGGGCGCTTTGCGGTTCCTTGGCTTTCGGGGCCGGGGCGGGCGGTGCCTCCGGCGATTTGCCCGCGGGCAAATCGGGCTTAAAAACCTCCTCGACCGAGATATCCTTGCGGATCAGCGCCATGAAGCGATCGTGCACCGCATGATAGGCTTTCTGCACCGATTCCTTGGCCCAAATTTCGGAGGCGTGCTCGCGTGCCGGTTTTCCGGCGATCTTGAGGTTGAGAATCAGCGCAATCGCCAGCAGAACCGCGGCTACCGAGACGAGGCGCCTGATGAATCGAAACATCCCACGCTTATAATGATTTCCGGCCATTCTCGCAAGGGGCTTCGCTGCAAACGATTTGGGCGATTATACCCGATCGGTTTCAGCTTTCTCTAGACCGCGGGAAAGCGGATCTGTTAATATTTTTGATATGGCATTCCAGACGACGCTCAGCGTCACTCCCGAAAAGAAGCCGAAGGTCCTGATCGTCGATGATAACCCCACCAACGTCGAATTACTGCTCGCCCAGCTGAAAAGCTTTTCCTACGACCTGCGCACCGCTTACGACGGAGAAAGCGCGCTCAAGAAAATCGAGGAAGATCCGCCCGATTTGGTCCTGCTCGACCTGATGATGCCGAAAATATCAGGGTACGAAGTTTGCCAGAAACTGAAGAGCAACAAGGAGACGCAATTCATTCCGGTGATCGTCATTACGGCGCTGAAGGAATTGGAAGACAAGATCAAGGCCATTGAAATGGGCGCGGATGATTTCCTGATGAAGCCCTTCAATAAGGTCGAGCTGGTGACCCGGATCCGAAGCTTGCTGAAGCTGAAGGAGTTGTACGACGACGTCGACAATAGCGAGAGCATCATTTTCACCTTGGCGGAAATGCTCGAAGCGAAGGACGTCTACACTCGCGGCCATTCCGAACGGGTCGCGAAATATGCGGTGCTGCTCGCACGCTTCATCGGCCTCTCCGAATCCGACCAGGAGCTGATACGGCGCGGCGCCCTGCTCCACGATATCGGAAAAATCGGCGTCCGCGAGTTGATCCTCAATAAGCCGGAAAAACTTTCCTCGGAAGAGCTGGCCCACATCCGTTCCCATCCGGCCCGCGGTTGCGAGATTTGCCGGACCTTGAAAAGCTTGGCGCCGGTCCTGCCCATCATTCGGCACCACCACGAACGCGTCGACGGTCTCGGTTATCCCGACGGCATCAGCGGCAACGAGCTGACGATCGGCCCGCGCATCGTTTCGGTGGTCGACGCTTACGACGCGATGACCAGCAACCGGCCGTACCGCAAGGGCATCAATCCCGCGGATGCGATCAAGATCTTCGAACGCGAACAGGAAAGCGGCCAGTGGGATTCCGAGCTGGTCCGTCATTTTATCCGCATGATCAAGATCGAAGCTAGCATATGACCCCATGAAAGTACTCGTCACCGGCGCCTCCAGCCTCGTCGGATTTCACATCGTCGAAGAATTGGCGAAACAGGGCCTGTCCTTGAAGGCCGCGTCCCGCCCGGGCGACCCGTTGGAAAGAATCGCCAGCGATTTCCTGATCGACGGGCTCGACTTGGAAACCATCGCGCTCGACGTCTCCGACCGCGCGGCGGTTTTCAAGGCAATGCAAGGCGTGAAGCTGCTGTTTCACGCCGAGCAGTTCTGCTCGTTCAAGCCGGGCGACAAGGCCCGGCTCTACGCGATCAACCAGGCGGGGGCGCGCAACGTCATGGAGGCAGCGATCCACCATGGCGTTGAAAAGGTGATTTATACCTCCGGCATGGAAACCTTGCGCGCGCCGCGCGGGCAAGAAGTCGCGAACGAACAGGATGGCGTCGACCTCAACGACCTCAAGTCGCATTACGAAAAGAGCCGCTTCCTGGGGGAACGCGAGGTAAGCGCGATGAAGCAGCGCGGACTTCCCGTCATCATCCTGCACCCGACGGTCTGCCTGGGGCGCGGCGAGCGCGGCAATACCCCGTTCGGCAATTTCCTGCTCCGCTACCTGCGCAATAAGGTGAAGTTTTACCTGGATACCGGATTCAACCTGGTGGACGCCGGCGACGTCGCCAAGGCTCACCTGCTCGCGTCGAAGCGCGGCGAGGTCGGTCGCCGCTACATCCTGGGCAATCAGAATGTCTACCTCCTGGAAGTCCTGAGGCAACTGGAAAAATTCACCCAAATACCGCTCCCTAAATACGCCCTGCCCGTCGACATGGCAAAAATCGGCAACAGCTTCGCGCGCTTGCTGCCCCGAGCCAAGGACGGCACGGCGAACCAGGTGCTCGAACGCTTGCGCCGGCCGCTGTTTTTCGATTCCACATTGGCGGTAAAAGAGCTAGGCATGCCGCAAAGCAACGTCTGGGACGCTCTGCGCCGCGAAGTTCAAAATTTAAAAAAAATTATCTGAGATGCTCGAATCGATTTTATTTACGATTGGAAAACGTTGGTACGTTTTCACCTTCCTCATCGCTTTCCTCGGGGTCGCCGGCTACCATTGGGGCTGGAAACGCACGTTGAAGT
>JGI10216J12902_100108731_pt1 | contig 11852 bp, 6 predicted proteins | sample KanNatreferecore_FD_12902 | JGI IMG/M metagenome (IMG submission 12902)
TGGCGCCCCGGCGGACCAGGGCGCCGTTGAATCGGTTGATTCGAACTTTCAGGAAGCTTAGCCGGCCGGCGCAAGCTGAGGCTGAGCCAGCATACCAAACGCTGCCAGAGCAATTACGACGACGATACCCAGGATGGTCAGGACCACGGCAACGATGCCGAGGATACGACCGACATTGGTGAGGGAGCGGCCACTAGGGTCCATTGTGCCCGCGTCCATTTCTTTCAGGTCATTGTTCCCCATGATCCAGGCGGGAATCGCACTGAAAATGCCGCAAAAAACGAAGCTCAGGATCCCGAGAACGAGAATAAGTGTACCTCGATGTGGTTTCATAATGATAGTAGTCTGGTGGTTGGTTGGTCGCCCGAGTCCATTGCAAGGCACCCCTGCGAATCGCAAACACGCGATTCGAAAGCACGGTGACTCGCAATCGACTATCGAACGGGAGCGCTCGCGGTTGCGGGCTATGTCGGGCGCATAAAAGCACTTGGCGATCCTCCCGTGACAAGCAAAACCGTCAGGTCAGCCAAAAGCCATAGGGAGCAGATAGCGGGAATGGGGCGTCTTTATCTATGCCCCTTCGCTGGCTGAGGTGTGCGAAATCAGGCGGGAAGACTCAGCCTTGCCAGTTGGTTCTGACTCCTCAAGTTGCGGTGACCCTTTGGCAGCGAGATGATCGGAAGCAGTGTTCGGCAATCGCAGACCATCTACCAACAGATCCAAGGCTCCGTCATTGCCTGGAAGATTTGTTTGCGAAGAATGTCCCGCATCGATCTCTCCGTTCGTCGAAAGGATGAAAACGCGATATTCAAAGCAATATGACCACCAATAACACGAACACTGTTCTACTGCATCGAGTGCTCCGCGCCACGCCGGAGCGAGTTTATCGTGCGTTCCTGGATGCCGACGCGAAGGCCAAGTGGCTTCCACCAAACGGGTTCACGGGCAAAGTGCACCACGAAGACGCAAGGGTTGGCGGGACCTATAAAATGTCGTTCACGAATTTTTCCACGGGAAAGAGTCACTCCTTTGGCGGCACTTACGTCGAACTCGTACCCAACGAGCGCATTCGCTACACCGATCAGTTCGACGACCCCAATTTACCCGGCGAGATCCAAGTGACCATCGCGCTGAAGCAGGTCTTCTGCGGCACGGAGCTGAACATCACGCAGGAAGGAATTCCCGCCGTCATTCCGGCAGAAGCGTGTTATCTCGGCTGGCAGGAATCGCTAATCCTGTTGGCGAAATTAGTGGAAGCGGAGATCCCGGATGAGGAGTGAGCTACTGGCGCGGAGCCTGCGCGACAGAGGATACGAATCAGACTGAATGATTCGGCTCCGTCGGGATTGATGGTCAGCCTTTCGGCGGCCAGACCACACCGGACAATTCCACGGGCAGTTGCTTTGGGTCGACGGGGTAAATCAGCGAGAGGTCTGGCGAAGGGTTGGCGCCGGGAAGAAACTCCAGTTCCTCCGGCGCAGCGACGATTAGCCAGAGCACTTCGGCGTCTGTGTCGTTGAACACCTGCCGGATCTCCTCCGGGCCGACCAACACCGCGCCGTGTTTTTTCACGGTGAGTGTCTCCTCGCCCACGCGCAGGCGGCCGGTCCCTTCCAAAACAAAATAGAATTCCTCCTGACGGATGTGCTTGTGCAGCGTGCTGGCGCTATTGGGTGGGAGGCGCCAGATGCGCGCACTGAGATTCTCACTCCTGGTGCGCTCGAGGTAATCCGCGTTCGGGATTTGCATGAGGTTGGATGGCCGCCAGGAGAGATCTTCGGGTCTGATGAAATGGTAGCCTTGAATAGGGTTCATGGATTCTCGGGCATTTGATCCGTCGCCATTTGTAACGCAGTTTCTGCACAGGCGTCGAGTTTGGACCGCCTGCGTTGTCCTCAGAAAGGTCTTAAGCCAACGCAGCAGCGACGAGACAATCGCAAGTTAAACTTAATCAGGGATAGGCGCTCCGACTCGCTTGCCTTCGGATCTCGCAAACTCACAACCGAAATCTATCAATACTGGCACGCAACATGTGTCCTGTTTTTGCGACGATGATCATGGAAGCAGCCGGTGTGATACGGTGATTCAACCTCCACTTGAGGATCGAAACCGGTCAAAAATTACTGCGTTGTAATTTCTGTACATCCGCGCGCTCAATATCACACGATATGCGCGGAACGACGCCTCCACGTTTCTACTTAGGCTGCGTTCCCCGATCTCCCCAGTCCTAGTCGCAAGCTACCGGAGTCACTTCGCGCTCGCATGCACTCTGTCGAGTTATCTCCTCAAACGGCATTCCGCCCGGCTCTGCGGAATCGTTGCGAATTGCACTCTCGTCTCCTCCCAACCTTCGTCCCCTATTTGCCATGACGCTTATCCCCCTCACGACGTTGCCCGCGAATCTCTGGCGCAGATTCGCGTCCTTTGGAATGTTGCTGGCCGCACTTCTAAGCCTTGAATGGACGGCCTCGGCGGCGATCGATGAAGCAATCAACAAAGGTGTTTGGAAGCTATTGTATCGCGCCAGTGACGCACAGGTGAACAGCCCTTCGTGGCTGGCCGGGGATGATGACGGCGACGCCATGTCGAACCAGGCGGAACTGGACGCGGGCACCGATCCGTTCAATCGCAATTCCTCGCTGAAAGTAACGTCGCTCAATGCGGATCTGGCCAATGTCTCGCTAACTTTTCCAACGCTGGCGAAGAAATTGTACGTGGTGCAGGCGTGCGTAGTCATCGCGCCAGCCAATTGGGCCAACGTGGCACCAACCGTTCAAGCGATCGGGGATGGCAACAACAAGACCCTTGTCGTCCCTAAATCGTCGGGAGTCTTCTTTCGCGTGGTCGTCCAGGATCTTGATGCGGACAATGACGGAGTAAGCGACTGGGCCGAGCAGGTAGTGGGGCTGGATTCCGCGAGCGCGATCAGCAATGGCCAAGTCGATGTAAACGGCTTGCCGGTCTCCGATGGCGCTTTCGTCTATTCCCAGTTCGCAGTACAGGGCCGGATCTCCATTGGGGCGATCAATTCCTCGGCCACGCAGCCCGCCACCTCGCTCCAGCCCGCACCAGCAGTCGGAAAGATCGGTATCACCCGGCTGGGTTTTTCGCGGTTTTTACCGGCCGCGGAAGTTAGTCTCAGCGTCGGCGGGACGGCGGCGGCGGGTGTTGATTATCAGGCGTTGCCTACCAGCAGCGGTTTCCAGGCAAATGAAGTGTCGAAGGAGATCCTCATAACCCCGCTCTACAACGCCAACCGTAGGGAAAGCATATCGGTGGTCATTACCCTGGCAGCATCGCCGAATTATACGATTAGCGGCCAGGGATGGGCAGCTGTGATTATCAATCCCACCAGCGCGCCTGGCGGAACCGGCCTGCTGGCGCGATACTACGACACAGCCGCTTCCGTCTATGCGGATGCGGCGAATTTCGGCCAGGCGGGCACGTACAACTTCGCCAGGAATGCCTCACCGACGACGACAGGTTCGATCGTCGTGTCATACTCGACGGGCAATTTCTCCGCGTTACAGGTGGGCCATGGAGTGAAGCTGACGTTCACCTCCGGAAACCTGAACAATGCGCTGTACAACCATCAGGTTTATCCGGTTACGTCAGTGACCGGCTCAAGCTTCACCGTGGGGATCAACGCGACGGCGGCCCTGCCGGCATCGGGCACGGGGAATTGCAGTTTCAGCGTTCAATCATTCCTGCATCCCCCCGTGGTCGAGCGCATCGATTCAGTGGTTAACTTCGACTACCAATACGGCACGCCCAACGGTGTCGTCATCCTGCCAACGAATTCTCCCGACAATTATTCCGCGGTCTGGGACGCTTATCTTCATCCGACGACGGCCGGCGCCTACATGTTTCAGCTCGATGCGGACGACAAGGCCCGTGTGCTTCTGGACCTGAATGACGGCAACGGCTTGCAACAGATCTTGGAACACGGGTGGGATGGGCCTGCCACCGTAGGGACCTTCAAGCAAAGCGCAGCCTACAATCTGACTGTTCCGGCGACGCCGGCCAGTCGATATCGGATTCGGGTCGAGCACGTCGAGACGACGGGAGACGCACGCTGTCGACTGCAGTGGAGGCTGGGCGCAGGGGCTTATGCCAATATTCCGCAGACAAATACTTTTACTCACACTCAGGCAGCTACCTATGCTTTCACGAGGGCGAGCAGCACGAACGGCACGGCCACGATCACCCTCACTAATCACGGACTGATTACCGGCGACACGGTCACCCTCGCCTTTTCAGCCAGCAACCTTTTCACGCCGACAAGTTACAGCGGAGCTTTTGCTGTGGCTAACGCGACCGCTAACACATTCGATGTGGCAATCGTCGGTACCAACCTGCCCGCCAATGTAGGGGCGGGCCAGGGCTGCTTCCTCGAGGGTCGAGTGACCAGCACGACAACGGGCGTATTCAATCGCTGCTACGCAAACACCACGATGTCGGGCTCACCGGGTCGCGTTGGCATTGATGCGGCAATTACGGTTAACAATAACGGCATTTGGGGCGCTGGAACTCCGGCTGCGGATCTGATCGCACCGGAAACATTCTCAGCCCGCTGGACAGGCCAGGTGCAGCCACAATTCACAGAAGATTATACGTTTATTGTCCATGCGGACGACGGATGTGCGCTCTGGATCAATGGGCAACCGCAAGCGCTCAAGACATCGCCTTCGACCATCACGGGTGGCAGCACGTATAGCTACAACGGCACCACAGGGGATGCCGTCGTAACCTATTCGGGTCTGGCAGTCATTCCCGGAAGCTTCTCCGTCGGCGAAACCGTGAGGATCGATCCCACCAGCGGAAACTTGAATCATGGCGCGAGCGCAAGCTACAGCTACGATGGAGCCACAGGCGAAACCGTGGTCACCTATTCCGCCCTCACAAATATCGCCCCGGGCGGGTTCGTGGTCGGAGAAACCGTCCAACTCGATCCCACCAGCGGAAATCTGAATGCCCTGGGTACAACCGGGTATATCATCACTGCGGCGACGCCCACCACGTTCACCGTCAATTTTGGCACCGGGACGTTTACTACCGGCACCGGTAGCATGACCATTGGCGATACCCGGGATGCCGTCGTTACGGCGGCATCTGCTACGACTTTCACGCTCAACCTTGGAACTGGAAAGTACGCGGCCGGCACGGGCAACATCAGCGTCGAGATTGTCAACAAGACCCTGAAGGACTGGGCTTCAATGGGGAACGAACGCTATGTGCGCATTCCGATGAGGGGTGGAGTGCGTTATGACATCCAACTCGATCTCTATGAGAATACCGGCTACGCCCGCTGCCAGCTCTCCTGGTACAGCCCCAGCCAGCCGAAGCAGATCGTCCCGGCGAATCGACTATACCCAGCCAATTTGCCGCTGGCCGGCTCCGACGTTACCAGTTCGGATTCGGCCTCGGGCGTAGTCGGCGGGACCTTCACCCACACGATTTCCGGCAGTAACGGCGGTACGGTCAGCATCACCGGCAATCCCTCCTGGCTCACGCTGAACGGCAACGTATTGGGTGGCACACCGCCGCCGGGAGCGGGCGGGGATTACCAGATCCTCATCACGATCACCAACGCCAACGGCACCGGGACGTCCGTCCTGAACCTTCACGTGGACGAAAACAGCGCAATCGTCACTCGTGAATCCTGGACCGGCGTAACCGGTAACGGCGTCGCTGCGATTCCGGTGAATGCTCCGCCGAACGGCGCAGACAACCTGACCAGCCTGCAAGCACCCAGCGACTTCGATGACAACTATGGCGCCCGAATCCGTGGTTACATCACGGCGCCGGCGACGGGAAATTATTACTTCTGGCTTGCCGCGAGCGACGCAGCGGAACTGTGGATCTCCAATGACAGCGAACCGGTGAACAAGCTCAAGCGAGCCACCGTGACAGCGGGGAGCACGACACCCTTGGATTGGGCTGCCGCCCGAAAGTCTCCGTGGCTGGCCTTGGAAGGGGGCCAAAAATATTACTTCGAAATCCTGCACAAGGCAGGAGCCGGCACCGGCGACAATCTCGCGGTCGGCTGGCTCAAACCCGGGCAGTCCGGCTCAACACCCAGTGAGGTCGTGCCGGCACCAGTTCTCTCGCCTTACTATGATACCCCCGCGCTGGCGAACCCGGGCACTCTCTACGTGGCTACAATGCTTTCGCAAGGCGGCGCCAACACCAGTGGTGTCGGCTCATCGACGCTGCGCCTCAATGCGGACGAGACGATTGCGACGATGAGATACAGCTACAGCGGATTGACCGGTCCGCTGACGTCTCAACACATTCATTCCGATCCTTATCTGGGCAATCCGAGCACGATCCTATTCGACATCGACGACCCCGCTACGTCGGGAGACGGGCTGCAGCCCGATGGGAGCTACAAATGGACGATTGCCTCGGTGGGGACTCTCTCTGCCGCGGACATTCGCGAGATCATCAAACAAGGAAAGGCCTACATTAATCTTCACACTGCGGCCTATCCATCCGGCGAAATCCGCGGGAATTACACCCTCGCAGTCGGATCGCGAACATTTACGCCACCACCGGCCCCGCCTTCGTGGGCTGACGATCACGCCACTGATGCTGGCGCCGTGCGATTCCTGTCCCAGGCGACGTTTGGTCCGAACATCGCCGACATTGTCGCATTGAAACAAATGCCCAGCTATGAGGCATGGATCGAAGATCAGTTCAGCAAACCGGCGACCATCCAACTGCCCGAGGTGCGCGCGAGAGAGCTGTCGGATGCCAATGGTGGCTCCCAATTTGACGAATCGCTAACTTTCAACGCGTGGTGGAGAAACTCGATGACCGGTCAGGATCAACTCCGCCAGCGGGTCGCCTTCGCGCTCAGTCAAATCCATGTCGTCTCGTCGGTAGGGCCGCTGGACAACCGGGGCGACGCACTCTCCTATTTCTACGATAAGCTGGCGACCAACGCCTTCGGGAACTTTCGAGACATCCTTGTGGACACCACCCTGACCCCGACGATGGGTCGGTATCTGGACATGCTCCGCAATGATAAGCCCGATTTGTCGGTCGGCCGCATTCCCAACGAAAACTACGCCCGCGAGATTAAACAGCTCTTCTCAATCGGCCTCTACCGCCTGTGGCCGGACGGCAGCTTGATCCTGAATTCCAAGGACGCTCCAATCGACACATACACCCAGCGTGAAATCGTCGGATTTTCGCATGTCTTCACTGGTTGGGATTATGGTTACAACGGGACGTTGCGCACCGCGCTCAATGCGCCCGTGAATTGGACACGCCAGATGCGTGAGGTGCCGGCCCGGCATTTCACCGGTCCGAAGCGGATCCTCAACAATGAGGTGATGCCAGGGCTACCGAGCATCGGCGGACAACCGCTGGATCCCTACGCGACGCATAGCAGTTCTTATTTCAGCGATGCTGCCTATCAGTCCCTGCCGTCACAGGAACTCGATGCCGCTCACGACCAGCTCTTCCATCATCCAAACGTCGGCCCCTTTATTTGCCGGCAGTTGATCCAGCGTCTCGTAACGAGCCATCCTTCGCGCGATTATCTCTATCGGGTGGTGCAATCGTTCAATGACAACGGCTCCGGCGAGCGCGGGGACATGAAAGCCGTCATTAAGGCAATCCTCCTGGACTACGAGGCCCGTAGCGGCTCGGAGGCGACCAAACCCGACTTTGGCAAGCAACGTGAACCGTTGCTGCGCTATGCCGCAGCGGCTCGCGCCTTCCGTCAGAATTCCGCGTCCGGCACCTACAGCCAGAGCGGTTCGCATGTGATGAACATCACCATGCCTAACAAGCTCGCGGGCGGGAACAATGTCTTCCTCGAGTTCCCACGTCCCGAGCCTTTCACTGCCGGAGACACGGCTCCCACCACGCAGAGCTACACTGTCCTCAGCACTCCGGCACCGACACCGACGACGTTCTCCGTAATCGCCAAAGGCTGGACCGGAGTCAGCACCTCAAACGGAAGCACCAATGGCGGCGCGACCGGGACGTATAGTCAGACGACGGGTTCGAACGTCATGACGATCACGATCGCCAGTCACTGGTTGCCCGCTGGAGGAAGTGCCTACCTCGACTTCGTCGCGGCAGGCACCGGCGCGGCCATGGAGGACGGCGTCTATACCGCAGTTACGTCTACGACCACCAATGACTCAACTGCCGGAACGACCTTTACAATTACCGCTCCCGACACGACAGCACGCTCGGGTTTCCTGCGCATGGTGCGATTCCAGGGATCATACACCGTCACTGATTCGGGACTCGTCTCGCCACAAAACAAACGAATCACACTCGATACCACGTCCGGAGGCATCGCCGATCATCACCTCAATGTTGGCGACCACGTCTATCTTAACATTACAGGCGGCAATCCCAAGGCGATGGACGGTGAGTTCATCATCGAGTCCGTCCCGGATTCTAATACCTTCACCGTCCTCACCACCGGCATATCGAATGTGGGAGATAATGGGATCTGGATGTTCCCGCTCGTCAGTCAGCCGTTGACCCGAAGCGGTCAGGTCGGAGCACCGCCGAGCACTTTCCTCATGAATAACACCAATGGGGATTTTGATCAGACGCCGCTCGCTTCGCCGACGGTCTTCAACTTTTTCCTTCCCGATTACAAGTTCTCCGGCGCGCTGGCCGCACGCGGCATGACGACGCCCGAGTTCCAGATCACGACGGAAACGAACGTGGTTCGTCAGGCAAACTTCTTCTACAACGGCCTCTTCAATCCGGGAAACACGAACGGCATTAGCAGTTTCAAATCCGGCACGAACGCGCTGGTCATGGATCTGGGCGCGTGGATGGGCAATGCGACCGACGCAGGCATGGGCGCCGGGCCGCAGACCGGGCAACCCTGGACCAGCAACGCCAACCTCGGGACGCTCATCGAAAAACTGCAGACTTTGCTGTTGGCTGGCCAGCTACCTTCTGCTGCGAAAATCTCGATCCAGAATTTCCTCTACCGGACGATCAGCACGGTCAATACGGGAAGCCCTTGCCTCATTTCGTCGCCGGGACATGGGCTTCTGACCGGTGACTCGATTACGATTAGTGGGGTTACGGGAAGCACCCCGTCGATTAATGCGACCTTCGTCGTTACGAGGATGAGCGACGACACATTCACCATTCCGGTGAATTGTACCACAGCGCCGAGCGCATCCGGATTGGCGGCCGCTCATTTCTCCTTTGTCTCGTACAACAACGCGACGCCCACGGACTCTCAGAAGCGCGATCGCTTGCGCGCCATCGTTCACTTCATCCTGACGAGCCCCGATTTCACCATCCAGCGTTAACCCCCAAAATACTATTTGCATGAGCTCCGACGAATTACCCTCCCGCCTTCGAACGAGACGCGCTTTCTTCCGCCAGGCTTCCTGTGCCGCCGTCGGCACCTGGGCTCTCTCCAGCACGATTCGCGATCTGCGTTTGATCAATGCCGCCCTGGCGCACGACGGGCATACTCTTACCGGTTACAAGGCCCTCGTCTGTCTCTTCCTCAGTGGCGGAAACGACGCCAATAACTGGATTGTACCGACCGACTCGACTTACGCGGATTATTCCTCAATCCGCGGGATTCTCGCCCTACCGCAATCCTCCCTTCTTAGCCTGCGGACAGGACCAAGCCCTGGCGATCCCGCCTATCAGGATGCGGACGGTCACTCATACGGGTTTCATCCAAGCTGTCCCGAACTTCAGACGCTCTTCGGTGAACGCAAGTTGTCCACTGTCTTCAACGTAGGCACTCTCGTTCGACCGATCACTCGAACGGAGTACCTTACCAATGCCACCGGCACTCGCCCGCCGCAGCTCTTTTCCCACAGCGACCAGGTGACTCAATGGCAGACGTCGATTCCAGATCAGCCGCCGACCACTGGTTGGGGTGGGCGTGTCGCTGACCTGTTGAACGCAACAGCTAATCCGGCGGGGAACATCTCAATGTCCGTCTCGCTTAATGGGGTGAACACTTTCGAGGTCGGAAACATTGTATCCCAATATCAGGTGGGCACTACGGGTGCGATTACACTCAGTGGCAACCTCATGGCGTCGACATCAGGAAACAGCGCCCGCGCACGGACGTTCAAGGAGATTGCCGGCCTGAACCATACGAACCTGCAGCGCGTTGCTTATGCGGATGTTGTCGAACGAGCCATCGCCACCGGCGATCTTTTGAATGCGAGCATCGCGGCGACCGCCACTGCCACCGATAATCCGGCGGGAACCTGGGTTTGGAATACGCCATTTCCCAATACTTCGTTGGGAAACCAATTGAAGATGATCGCGCGGGTCATCGCGGCGCGTGGTCCGGCGGCTTTCAATATGAACCGGCAGATCTTCTTCTGCTCTGTCGGGGGATACGATACTCATACCGCTCAGGTCACCCTCTCCCCTGCCCTCAATCCGACGACCGGCACGCACGCAAATCTGCTCAACGAAGTCAGCGAATGCCTGTATGCATTTCAGCGGGCGATGGAACAACTCGGCACATCCAACGAAGTGACGACCTTCACCGCGAGCGACTTTTCGCGCACCTTCCCGACCAACAGCCAGGGCAGTGATCATGGCTGGGGCTCACATCACATCGTCATGGGAGGGGCGGTTAACGGAGGGCGTACGTATGGACGATTGCCAACCTTTACGATCAATGGCCCCGACGACACCGGCACCGGACGCTGGATCCCGACACTGTCGGTCGATCAGTATTCCGCGACTCTCGCAAGCTGGTTCGGGGTCGAACATTCAATGATGGGCGCCGTATTTCCGAACTTGAGCCGCTTCGGCACTCCCGACCTCGGGTTCATGCTCTAGACCATCAGTCCGCAAATCATGAATGTCCGGCCAATTGCATCCGTCACTGTGGGGGGGCTGCTGGCCGTGATTGCAGGGACCCTATGGAGTTTGAACGAACGACCGTCGCAATCCCAATCAACGCCATCCGTTCCAGCCAAGGCAACGGCATCGATCGTCCTGCCCCCGGCCTTCGCAACGGCAATGGCTGCTCCGCCAGTGCCTCCCGACGAGCCGCCACCGCCGCTCCGAGTCCTCCCCTCCCCGGAGGCGGTCAAGGACATGGATGACATCCAGTTTATGTTGCGAGATTACCGGACACGCGTCGGTGGCAACCCGGGGGGAACCAATGCGGAGATCATGAAGGACGTCATGGGAGGCAATCGGTTCCAGGCGAAGCTTGGCCCACCGGAAGGTCAGAAACTGAACGAACAGGGCGAACTCATCGACCGGTGGGGTGCCGCATATTTTTTCCATCAACTATCTCAGAACGAAATGGAGATCCGATCCGCGGGTCCGGACCGGTCCATGTGGACGGCGGACGATATCGTCGTGAAATAGAGCAGCATGGCCACATCCATTGAAATCGCCTGCCGAACCAATACCACAGATTCCCGATTCGCTCACCCTGGTTCGTTTTTCTTAACATTCTTTTCACTATGAGAACTTCTACTCCTTTTACGGTCGTCGCTCTGCTGTCGCTGGCATTTGGCAATAGCTCAGCGCAACCCACGGCAACCCTCCCGGTAGCGTGCATGACCTATCCGCTTACCTTTGGCACGACGAGTTCGTTTGGCGTACCGCTGCTCGATCTGCCGACCCTCACCGGCATCGCCTCAACGGTGACGTCAAACACCATCGGGGTGACGGATGTGAACTGGACGCCGAATCAGTTTGTTAATGGAGGCGTGACGTATTTCGTCGCAGTCAGATCTGGCGCCCAAGCCGGCCGCACGCTTCTCGTAATCGGGAATACTTCCAATACCCTCACGTTGGATGTTGAAGATACACCTCTCGATACCGCCGGCTTTGCGGTATCCGCGGCAGCCGACAGC
>JGI10216J12902_103480483_pt1 | contig 11849 bp, 8 predicted proteins | sample KanNatreferecore_FD_12902 | JGI IMG/M metagenome (IMG submission 12902)
ATGCGACCTGCGCGTATTCGTGGATGAGCCCGCCGAGCCGGTCGCGTCGCAGGACGCGCACGGTATCGCTGGGTGGCGGCGGGTGGGGCTGCGGGTCGGGAGGGTGCTGGGCGAAGGAGCGGTGGGGGCGGTGCGTGTTGTAGTGGTCGATGTACTCGGCGAGGACGGCTTCCAGGTGCCGTGGGCCGGCGACGAGGATCCGGTCGGTGCATTCGCGGCGGACACGTGCGATCCAGCGTTGCGCGAACGGGGTCTGTTGCATTCCTCGGTCGTGGCGCAGGCCAGGGCCGCCGGTCGTCCAGTAAACCCCTTCAGACTGCCTTGGCCAGGTCGAGGAATGCCACCTAGAGCCGACGGTTGCCGACCAGCCCGCCCAGCATCGGCTCGCCGCCGCGTTCAGCCAACTGGCAAGAGCAATCCGACCGCCGACACCGAGCGACCAATCGGCTCCGCACGCCCAGGGATCGAGTAACGCAACAGACCCCCCAGAGCCAAAGGTGACTGCTTATGGCATTGTGGCAGCTCAGAGGCATTCAGGCCGCCCCGGTCGGCGCCTCACCTGACTTGTGCCACGTTCGGCGGCGGTCGCGGCCAGCGCCGAGTGCTCCGGCTCCGGGCAGTCATTTCCTCGTCTCGGTTTGATCTTTAGCCAGATATGCCGCTTCCCAAATGCGGTTGAACTGATCAGTCCAATAGCCGTACCAATGATCGGACTGATTGCGAGTAATTTCGATGTGCATCCGTGACGATGTCGCTTCGTTGTGGAAGCCATGGAACTCAACAATGACGTGTCCGTTGCGCATGCTTGGATCGATGGCGACAAGACTGAATCCGGGGTTGTAGTCAAGGAACCGGTATTCGAAGCGTCCGCTGACCTGCCACGTTGCCATTGCGCGTAGCAGACGCATTGTCGCTTGCAGGGATGGCATGAAGTCCTGTACAGGATAGTCCATAGCGTCGTCTAGCTGTCGCCTCGCGAGTTCCATGGTTGCCTCCCGACCAGCATCCAGCACGACAACCCGCACCACCCCGCCAGGCCTGTTAAGAGGACCCGTCCGCAGAATTTCACAGTTATGAGCTGAAAGGAGGTTGACCGCGGACGGCGCGAAGATCCAAATCTCTCTAGCGTCCTTCAGTCGGTCAGGAATTGGGTTCGCATCGAATGCGAATCGGTCGGTCAACAGCTCATCCACGGTACTGCCTGATGATTCTGGGATTGTGATTCGCAAGACGAGGATACCCACCCCCGCCAGAAGCGCCGCCCATCGCACATGGTCAGGTACGACGACCGCCACAATGGATAGTGAAGCCAAGATAAATGCGACAAATGCGACTGCATAGGCGTCGAGGTATCGCCGGTTCTTCAGATCGCGACCTATACGGCGCCACCCTACTAGCATCATTTAATCCGATCTCTCGGCTTCACAGCGTTCGAGCACAGATACTTGCACCGCCACAGGAAGGAGCATAGTCATGGTACGAGGGCCCGGACGTCTCTGAAGGTTGTACAAAGTCGCGGCTAGAGATGCTAATCTTCTCCGGTTCCCTTGAAAGCCCGCAATCTCTGGGAGCAGACGCCGGTCTGGTTTGGCCGAGCAGATCCCGGGGCGCCATCGCGATCACGTGCTCTGAGCGAAACGTGTTTCGCCAACGCCTCATTAAAATTGTGGATGCGGTTCCTTTCGAACACCTATCCTCGTCCTGTCGTCACCGAGAGCCGCCGCCCAACGCTGGGCCAGGCCACCAGGCCGGTCTGAGCCCACCGTTCTGATTCGAGAACTCTGACCGGCACCGCCGGTCGTTCTGGACCACCTCGGGTCGCACGTCTAGACGTCTGTGTGCGTTGGCAAGAAGGTCGCGGGGTAGGCATCGACTTGGTCCATTGTGGCGCTGCTTCGGACTGGCTGCGGAAGCAGCTTGGACACGGTCGTGGACACTCTCGATGGCTGCCTCACCCGGATCGCCGGCGGCGGCGTACCAACACCAAGAAAATGAGACCGATCAAGATGAGCGAGAGACCCAGAGTCGCTTCGCCGATGACTTGAGCGCCCGTGCTAGCCAACGCACTCTTCTTCGGCTCAGCTGTTGGCATCGTGACTGCTCTGGCGGGGGCCGGAGGCGTCTGCTGCACCGGAGTCGGCGTGACGATGGGGTGGACTATCCTATGCCCTCGTCCTGGCGCCGGTGGGTAGTCTGCGTTGGCCGGAGTAACCATGAGCAGGGGGACGACCAGCACAACGAGTGCTGTTACGACGCACAGACTGCTCGCTGATCGACCGAGAAACCACCGGCTGCCGACACTGGATTCCATAGCGGCCAGTCCTCCCCCCGCCCGGATAGGGCAACTATATAAGTCGGGCCTGTCGTCAACAACACCCAGCCGGCTTGGTCCCTGACGTACTCACACGCCGCTGGGCGACGCCGTACTCACGAATCCGTCCGCTCCATCTCGAAGTCAAGGTTCTGCTCTTGCTCGAGCGGGCCGGACCACGACGCCACGCGATCCGAGCTTCGAAAGCCAGAAGGCATCTTCACGAACTGCCATCCGGCCGGTGCGCTTATTGATATAGCTAGAAAATCGGCACGCGCCCTGGGTTGCGGCCGAATTAGGAGTCGATATTTGATACGCTCACCCTCCACTTGAACAGCCGCCGTGCGCTTTAGCCGGTAATCAATTGTTGACGACTGTCCCGAGTGAACGGACAGTTCGCGACCGAGCATCAAGCCGTTTGAGTCTCGGATAGCGTATGCGGCAATCCGCCTGCCATCGACCGTGGCGTTCATCAGGCCATACTCTTCCGCCACGTAGAGTTCCTGAAATTGCCTGTTCTCCCCAGCCTTGAATCGCCGGTCGTATGGTCCGATGATTGCCCGTGGAAGGCCGATTGCCGGCGCCCTGTTATGCAAGGTGACGGACGCTTCGACCATCGCGCCACCATCGGGTTGTATCTGTACGTCGTAGCGGATGCGCCGGTCCAGGAAGACGTCCAGCTTGTTACCGGCTTCGTTGATCCCGATCGGTAGCAAATAGTCGCCGAAGGCGGGCCCGGCCGTGCTGCCGGCGGCACCGAGTTGCCGCAATACCTCTTCTGTGTTTTGGTTGCTCGAGTAGATCTGAAGGTGACGGCCACGAATCGCAGCGCCGAGCGCGTGAGCAGACTCGATCGGTCTCTCTACCGCAACTCCCGCCATCCTCTGCACCGTTTGCCTGGCGGCAGCCGCTAGGAACCGCTTGCGGGCCAAGGGGTTCTTCTCGTATCGGGCATAGGCATCAACCATAGTGGCCTTGGGCAAGTCGTCCGCATCGAGTCGCTGTCCGGCGACAACGACGGGGCCGGCCACACGGAGAATCTCGGCTGCCGCTAGTGGATCGATCACGATTAACCCGTCCAATTTGCGACCGTGAGACGGCCGATACAGACCAAGGATAACTCTGCCGACTGTGGGGAGATCCGGCGGAACATTCACCTGTCGCCAGTCTCCATCGAAACCGAAAGGCTCGTAGCTCCCAGCCAGATCGGGCGGGAGCGCAACACGCTTGGAAAGCCGGCGGCGCAACGCTTCAGTAGATTCAACGTCGCGGAGGCGTGGCCCGGAGGGCGCTGACTCGAGTATCCCGTACAGGCCGATAATGCCTCCAGTACCGCGCAGTTCAGCCGGGTTTTGAAAGGCCATCAAGTAACGAGTCGCACCCTTGGGACCATACATCGCCGCTACCAGATTTGCCGCCTCGGCGCCACGCGATATACGCCGCTCTAGCTCGGACCCCTCCGCCAGGAATTCTTCCCGGATCCGATTCGTCGCGACCAGCGGCGTCGTGCGCACCACCAGGGTAACTGCATTTTGCACGGCTTGATCAAGGCTTGTTAGCCTTACGCTGATCTCCTTAATTGAGCCGTAGCCGCCGACCAGGGAGTCGGCCCTGGAGAGTGCGTCCATGAGTCGCTCCGCCGCGGCCACCGTCTCGCCGGTCCCATGCGCCATCGCCTGGACGACCCGCATGTCCCGGCCGAGCAGTGGCATGGACTCGACCTGGCGCAGTGGTGGCGAGGCGAGTTTCTTCTCGATCGCGTCGAGTTTCGAATGAGCTTGTGATAGCAGAGCGATGCGATCGCCCACAGAGCCGGCGTCGCTCTTGCTTGCAGCCAGGAGGAGCTGCTTTGCCGAGTCCAGATCCCGCTTCAGGAGTACTACGCTGTGTCCAACCCAAAAGCCGCCCAGCACGAGGACAACCAAAGCCAGAGCGATCGCGGCGGCGAGGCGACTCCTTAGCAGCCGGGGAGCGTTCACGCGATCGGTTCCCCTTCACTGCGGAGTGTGCTGAGCCATGGTCAACAGCTCTGCCACAGGCCCGCAGGTATTGCACCGGTAGAGCCGCGCCGTGCCGTCATCGCCAGCAGTCAGGAGCAGGTTTCCTCCTCTGGGGCTGAACTCCACGCTGTTGACAGGTCCCGCATGGGCATGTATGAGAGCGAGCAGCTTGCCGCTGGCGACCTCCCACACCAGCACGGTCCCATCGGCCGCGCCTCCTGCGGCCAGACGCCCGTGTTGGTCAAGGGCGGCTGCGAACAGCGCGGAATGGCTGATGCCCTGGAGCCGCTGAACCAACCGACCGGTAGCGGTATCCCAAATCCGCACCCGACCGTCACCGTTCGCAGTTACGATCACGTTCCCGTCTGCGCCGAACCTTGCCTTGTAGGTGATGTCCGCGCCTGGGTCCGAAAGCAATCTGGCCAACGTCCGCCGCTTTAGATCCCAAAGGCGTACTGTGCCGTCGGCGTGGGCAGTGAGAACGAACTGGCTATACTCACCCGGGCCGAAGTCCACGTCGAGAATGGCATCGTTGCTGAGCACCGGCGAGGTGGGAACGCCCGACCAGCGCCACATATCGGGTCTGATCCTTCGCTGCCAGTCCCAGATCATTGGTGTTGGCCCTGCTCCGAGCGCTACAAGCTGTCCATCACTGCTGAATGCCGCGCTGGTGACCTGGTATCGCTGCTGCTGTAGTTGCGCCGGACGACCTCCGGCCAAGGCCAGCACACTGGCGCTCGTGCCGTGTGCTATCACGACGTCCTGTCCGTCACGGCTGAACCGGGCACTGTTCATTACTTCGGGAGAGCGCAACAGGGTATACGTCGGGCGGTCCGACTCTGCAACCGGAAAACTCAGCGCGTGGGCGTCAGCGCTTGCTGTTACTACTCGCGTTGCGGCTGGATTGAACTCCGCGGCGTTGACGACTGCCCCATGCGCCCGCAGTACGCGCCCAGCGGTCATATTCCACAACCGGACAGTGTGATCCGCACCGCCGGTGACCGCCTGGGTGCTATCGGGGCTGAAGTCGGCACCGGAGACAGCGCCGACGTGACCTTGAAGCTGCAGGAGTTCACCACCATTCTGGACTTCCCAGACGCGAGCTGAAGCGTCAGCGCTTGCGGTGATCACCTGCGTCCCATCCCGACTGAAGACCGCCTGGAGGATGGAATCGGTATGGCCAGTGAGGTCAGAAACCTTCCGCTTCGCCCGAGCGTCCCAAATCTGCGCTGTCCTGCCCGTCACGGTGATGAAGTGGTCGCTATTGGGCCCAAAGCTCACGCTCTCTACACCGTGGACGTCGGGCGAGAATGGCGCAGAACTCGAAAAAGGCAGGTTCCAGACGTGCGCCGACCCGTCCTGCGTCGCCACGACCACATGCCGGGCGTCGGGACTGAACACCACGCTACGTACGCCTACGTCGGGGAGCACGGTGCGCCTCTTGTTAACGTCCCACCGCCACAGCTCCAATCCGCTGTCGCTGCCACTCAGGAGGATCCGTTCGTCCGGGCTGAAGGCCAGACTGTTAACGAACGCCCGTCTTCCAGACTCGAGCTTGAGTTCCTGCCCACTGCTGTTCCACAGCCGGATTGCGCCATCGCGATGGCCGGTGGCTATCAGCCCACTCTTTGGCGCAAGCGCCGCAGCAGAGATGTCAACAGCTGGAAGGACGGTAGCTGGTGCACCGGCGCGCCACCGCCAGACGTAGGCCCTCCCGCGCACCGTCGAGATCAGCACGGTATTGTCGCCGGCTGCGAACTGTGGAGGTGAGAGCGAGTTCGAGGGACCATCGATCTTGAGGACGGCAAGAGGGGTCCCTGTACCTGCCGCCCATACCCGTGCCGTCCCGTCATTGCTTGCTGTCAGGACATAGCTGCCCTTATGGCTGAAGACAGCGCTGGTGACCGCGTCCGCGTGACCGCGCATGATCGCCCGGAGCCGGGACTCACCAAGCGCCTGCCTCAGCACGAGCTCCGCTCCCGGCGTCGACGGCTTCAGCCTGATTGCGTCTGCGGCAAGGTGGACACTGGCCGCTGGGTCATTCACGAGCTCGGCTGTAGCGCGGGCAGTCAGCGCGCTCGCCTGCGCCGCAATCCGCCCCTTCCGTGCCGCCTTCGCCTGCTGTACGGCCAGTATGGCGGCGGTGACGACGATAAGGAGCACGAATACCATGCCGAGTGCAAGCGCGCCGCGTGCCCGCGCCTTTCTCCGGTACGCCCTCGCCTGTTCCTCGACCGCTCGCCGCTCTGCAGCCTCCAGTTCCAAGCGACGCGCGAGCTCCGCATCCGCAGCCTGCTGTTGCAAGTATCGTGAGCGCCAATGCAAGATTGCCGGAGCGAGCACGTCATGGAAGATCTCATAGCGACGAGCGATTGTCCCGCCGCGCGGTCCCGCTACCGGCCGAAGGATGCGGATATCCCCTCTCGCCAGCTTCTCGAGCACCGGACCGATCTGAATAGCGGGCAGCTCGGCGTAGTCAGCCAGGTCCTGTTCGGAGTGGCTGATCTTGCTGCCAGACGGCGTGACGAGGTAGCGGAACACTGCAGCTGCAACGTCCTGTTCGCGGCGAGAGAGTGCCTCCATGGCCTGATCCAAATGTGTACGCACAATCCGCTGCGCTCCGCCGAGATCATGCAGTGTGGATGCTCGCAGGGCTCTCGAATCCCGATTCAGCTCCTCCGCCCACAGGGTAGTCATGACAAGCTGCAGATAGGGCGCCTCAACGGGCAGGTCGCGTGATGAATTGGACTCGATCCGGCTCTCTCCTCGACCGGCTTCGCCGACAACAACCTTTCCGACCCGTACCTGGTCGAGCACGGCTCGAATCAGCTCCGGCTCGACTGTCATCCGCGCATGGCGAGCGACATGCTCGTTATGCACTGTCAGCGGACCAATGATGGCTTCGCGAGCATCCTCGGCGCTGAGATGCTGAATCCGGAGCAGGTTCTCGAAGAGGGCCGGTAAGCGGCCGGCGAAGAGGTCGAGCAGCGCGAGCGCGTCCTCGCGAATGGAGATCAGGAAGTTCACCGGAATGTCAAGGCGATTCACGGCGCGCGGAAATTCGACCGCGAATGTTCCCACCCCGTCCTCGTGCTCATGATAAGGAAAATACTCCTCAAATTGATCCAGTATAATGAATGTCCCAACACCTAGCCGGGTGCTCCAATTGGAAAGCGTGTCCGCAAGTACCAGAGACGTGTCGTCGGCATCCCACTCATCGGCCTGATCCCCTAGCGCGCGCATCGCCGCCGCCCGCACCTGCTGTGCGAGTCCCATGACGGGATCACCGGACCATTGGTTAAAAATGACCAACAGGTCGGGCCCCGCTGTCGGCCCATGCCGCAGATGATGCGCGACTCCGGCCTGCAGGATGGAACTCTTTCCGACACCACTGGCGCCGTACAACACCGTGAGCCGAGAGGCTATCAAATTCGCCATGACAATTTCGGTCTCGGTGTCACGACCGAAGAATAGCGGCGCATCCATCTCGGTGTAGGGCACCAGACCGCGGTATGGCGACGCCGCCAGACTCAGACTTTCTCCAACGCTTCGGGACGTCTCCGTCACGTCAATCGCTCGCTATAGAATCCTGGCTGCGGAGATATTCATCGAGCTTGTGTGAGAGCTTTGCCACGTAATCCTCCAGCTGGACGTACAGAATCTCGACCCCACGTCTGCTCCAGGTCTGCTGCTCGACCGGATCAGATTTCAGCTGAATAGCCCAGGACTTGTAGGTCAGCGCCTGCGTACCCCAGATTCGATGCAAGATAACCCGCAAATTCCAGTCGCGTAGGCTGTAGCCAAGGAAAAGGAAATGGCTCCGCCGGATCCTGGCCACGATCGTCGCCGGAATCAGATTGGTGATGTCAGTGCGGGTCAGATAATCGATGTAGTGATCCTCGGTGATGACATAACTGTCTAGTTCCGCATCCTGACGGTCAACGGCGCCGTGAATCTTGAGGATCACCGTGCGCTTGTCCAAGGGAAGGCCAGCGTACCTGTTCGGCCGTTCGATCACGCAGTGTTTGCCGTCGGGCCGAAAATGCCGGAACCTGCCCCGGTACTCTCCGTCGGCGATATAACTTACGAGATCGAACTCTTCTCCGGCCTCTCGGAAGGCGCGCTCCAGAGCGTCGTCATAATTGGTTGTCACGATTAGCTGATATGGACGGTCCGTATGACCTCTGACAGTCTTGGGAAATTGAGCTAGGAACTTGTGCAGCGAATTCGGCCGGTAATTATGATCGAGCAGCCGGTGGAGCTCATCGTAGAGCGGGCCAGAACCGGTCATGACATCAACGTACTGAGAAATTCGAAGAAGCTCCTTCGACTCTTCGACCTCGGGATAGCTGAAAACAATCGCAAGGTACTTCGCGAGCTCGGCGCCATCTGGCAAGAATGCGCACCCTGGCTCCCAGTCAGTGTTCTCCGGGCGACCGGGCATGTTCGCCCCGGCGCCGAGGAAGGGAACGACGCTGCTGCGCACCATTCCCCTGACTACCGCCTCGTAGTGCGCGTCAGTCAGTTCGGACATGTGATCCCCCATGTGGCTGGGCGAACGACAGGAATCGGCGGACGAGGTAAGGGGATGGCCTCGTCCAGCTCGAACCGTTCACCCCTGGGACCGCCTTCGTTCGCTCAGCCAAGGGCAAATTAACACAGCGCAGAGGCGCCGGGGTACCGCTCAATCGAGTTCATCGCGGCGTTGTTGTCGACCATGCGGTGCAGTCGAGGAACTCCCGCAACGGGTTAAGCGCATGGTCTTGATTACCGAGATACCGCAAGGTTCGCGTGGAGGTGCCGGGGACCTCCATAGGAGTCTCCCCGCGAATCCTGGCGCAAGGGATCGCGGCGGCTCGCGGGACGCCGACAGACTGATGATCAGCCCAGATGTCCGGTGGCACGACCGCCGCGACCTCACCCCTGACGTGGGTTGCGGGGTGCTGACCTCGCGGGGAGCGGCAAGGGTGCGAACACGATCGAGGAGACGCACTTGTTGGGAATGGGATGAGGTTCGCGCTGAAGCGGTGGACTCAGTTCTTGGAACTTGGCCCGCTCATCGAACGGCGACCATTGTCTCCTGGCGGTCGAGTCCGCTTGGAGACGAGCAAGGTCCGAGGGATCGTTATCACAGTCCGTTGATCGGTGGCTCTGACGGCTTAGGCCACGAGCACGGGGTGTCGTCTCGAGGTGTTCTCGCCCCGGCCAACGTGTAATACGGAGTGTGCAAGTGCGTCGGCCCCGGTGTCGCCTTGAATCCCCGCGTCGTGTCGATACCGGCTCGCAGCGGCACGACCATGATCGACACCGCAAGGCCCGACGGGGGGAGGTGAGACGACGATGACGACACAGCCATATCCACCGCCACCGTCCCACATCGTTCGGTCGATTGGCTCTTTGACCCGCATATATATGCGGAGAAGGTCTGGATCGGAGCCGTCGTGGCGGGTCGACGTGACCGGTCGAGTTCTTAAATTAGGTGGCATTCCGGCGGCGACTGGCCGATCCACGGTCACTTCTTGGTGCCCTTGGCCCGGCTCCCGCCTTTTCGTCGGTGGCGCCGTCTTCGGGCTTCTTCACGTTGTCCTTGTTGCCGTCACCACCGCCATCCCCGTCGCCTCCTCCACCGCCGCCGGGTGACCATTGGTCGAGGCCGGACAAGGGCCGCTCGAGCAGGAGCAACACGACCGGTGAGATGGCGAACAGCGCCAGGACAAACACGATGCCGGCGAGCTCGAGCCCGTCGATCTTCCCCTTGTAGGTGGCCCACATCGCGAAGGCTGCCATCGCGGCACTGAACACCACGGTGCCGAGCAGGAACCACGGTGCCCAGTTGGCCAGGGCACGCCACTTCTTCATGCCCTCGACCACTTCTTGGAGCAGCTGGGTCTCCACGCGGGTCTGGGCTCGCTCGATCTGCTGGTCCGCTGGGTCAGGTATCCCCGACCGCACCCGCAATGTCTGCAGGCGCAACTCGCGGACCTTGGCCTTGTCCGCGTCATCGGTATCGCTGTCGAGGGCGTCGAGGAGCACGACCTCGGCCGCGGTCTTGTACGCCTGGGCCCGGTCGTGCATGCCGTGGCTCGCCACGAGCTGTTCGACGTAGGTCTTGGCCAACGCTGCACGCTCGGATGAGTCGAGCGAGGACCACAGCTTGGTCAGGGTCGCATAACCGGCGTTCGGGACGGGCGTTCCCTGCGAGTTGTCTCCCTTGTCGAGTGCCGGTTTGGTGTCGGCCTTCTTCTTCGCCGCGCCACTGCCCTTACCGGTGCTCTTCTCTTCGCCGTCAGCGTTGTCGTTGCCCGTCTCGTCGTCGGGCGTCTTTTCGGGTCCGTCGCCGCCACCGTCGTCGTCGGGGCCCGGACCGGTCTCGGTGTCGCCGGGGCTAATGATGACCGGGACCTGCCTGGGGTGTCGCTTTGCCCAGGTCTCGTAGATCTTCTCCGCTTGACCGGTCGATACCAGGTTGCGGTCGCCGACCTGGGCGAACTGGATAAGCGGTTCGCGAATGCCGAGGTCCTTTAGGATCTGCCGTCGCGTGGCCTCGAGGTCCTCCTCGCTGGCGGCGTTCCCCGTGATCCACATTATGCCCGCGGCTGGTGCGGGGAGTGCGTCCCAGCCGTCGATGTCGGCAAGCAGACTTTCGAGGTCGTCGTTGTCGTCTCCCGGGACGAGCATGTGGGTGGTGTTCGGCATGGCTACCCCGTACTGGTTACCTTCTGCGCTGAGGGTAGCGGGGCAGCCGCCAATAACACGGCCGATTTCCAGGGTTGCCCGTAGCCGGACGCCGGCAGGTGGAGGCGCACCATCTCAAGCCGGGTGCGTTGTGACTGCGTTGGTTGCTTGGGACGCTCGATGCCGCGGACAACCTCCGGATCAAGAAGAGCTAGCCAACCACGGGCTGAAACATCGTCGCGGCGTCGTCGCCGCTGCTGCAGTTCCTTGCGGACACTCGGAATGAGGGGGCCCGAGGCTGACCTCGGCAGAAGTATCGCTTCCCCACGTACTGCATCGCAGCACTGGCGGGCCTATCTGCCGGGCGCGGCGCGCCAAGCCGTTGTAGACCTGTCCTAGCCAGGTCCTAGCCACCGTCTAGCGTGCTTTTCGAGCGGCCCGATCCGCTGCCTCATCGCGCCAGTCGCCGGACACGATGCCAGGTGCCGGGAAGGGAGTTGACCACCATGAAGATCGCCTTGCTGGGCACCGGTCTTGGTCACGCCCACGCGGCGGTCTATGCCCCCCGAGCTGATGTCCACGAGGTGATCGTGTTCGGCCGGCCACCGCACACGCTGGCTCAGGTCAGAAACCCCGTGCCGGCCAAGCTGAACCAGGCACTCGATCCGACGGCCAGCTCCTCGCGGGATTGTTCGCCGGGTGCTCGCCCCCCATCGGCCCCGCGAAACTCACCACGCCTGTTCACGTCACGGCCCCAGTCCCCAAAGCTGCAGGATTGCCACGAGCAGTGCGGGCGAGAACCTGCGTCTTACCGCCGCCAACGACGCGGATTGCGCGCCAGGATCTCGGCCGCGATGAGCGAG
>JGI10216J12902_101043753_pt1 | contig 11841 bp, 22 predicted proteins | sample KanNatreferecore_FD_12902 | JGI IMG/M metagenome (IMG submission 12902)
TACAGCATCAAGCACGGCGGCTTCGAGGTGCGCGATCCTTTCGGCTGCGAGGTGCTCGTCTGGGGCTTCACCGACCAGACCTTCAACAAGCTCGTCGACTTCGCCACCGAATGGGGCGACCTCAAGAACCACGACCTGCTCCTCGGACCGTGCGAGAACAAGCAGTGGCAGAAGTTCGACATCAAGGTCTCCAAGACCGCGGCCTGGCAGGTCGACGACGAGCGCAAGGCCCTCGTGGTGGCCACCTACAAGAACAACCGGCCCACCGGCGACCTGGAGAACTTCTGCGGGCGCAAGGTCTCCCGGCAGTGGATGCTCGACGACATCGGCAAGATCCAGGCCCGCTGGCGCATCGCCAACGGCATCCCGGCCGACGACGGCACCCAGGCCGCCGGCGTGGGCAGCCTCACCGCCGGACTCGACTCCCTGATCCAGGACACCAAGCCGGCCAGCGAGCCCCCGGTCGACATGGCCGACCTGCTGGGCAACACCAAGCCCGCGAACCCTCAGCCGGCTGCGGAGCCCAAGAAGGACGACGCCGGCACCGTCAACTTCCAGGACCTGCTCAGCGGCCTGAGCTAGGTTGCCCCTGTAACAACAGAAACGCCCCCAGCTGCTGGCTGGGGGCGTTCTGCGTCCTGATCAGTCCTTGCGCTTCGGCCGTCCCCGCCGAACCCGGGACGATGGATCTTTAATCGTTCGCACGAGAAGCGCCATGAGTTCGGGGTTCTGGAGTAGGGCCGCCTCGGTATCCGTCATCTCCATGACCGCAGGCTACACCTCGACCATCGCAGGCTGATCGGACGGACGTGCTGCCGCTATGTAACACGTGGCCTGCTCCTGTGCTTCTGCGATCACCGCCGAGATGTCCGACTGGGTCCGCCTCGGTGGCGGCAACTCCGGGTGCTGCGGCGACCCCGCGCACAAGTACGGATTCCACCGGCCCGGCGGCGAGGTCCCTGTTACGGACTACTCCCGCAGACACGAGCCCGGTCGCCCGTACAACATGAACTGGGCCTGCGCCGGAGACTTCTACCACGGCCGCAAGCCCGCCCTGCTGGCCTACCACGCCCGTGTGCTCGCGCGCCTCATGGCCAACGACCCGGCGCTGTCCATGATCTGCGAGTTCATCGGTCAGCCCTACGCCGACCGGCCCGTCTACTACTGGGCCCGCTGGAACGGCACTAGCACCCTCAAGCGGTACACCGGCGCCGGCCACGACACGTGGAGCCACATCAGCTGGTGGCGCTCCCGGGCCAACGAGCGCGCCTACCTGTGGGTGCCGGCCGGCTCAACGCCGACCCCGACGCCGACTCCGGCCAGCGCGCCGGCCTACCCCGGCTACCTGCTGAAGTACAACGAGAACAAGTACGACGCGAACGTCAAGACGTGGCAGGCGCGCATGCTGCAGCGCAAATGGCACCGCATCGGCGTGGCGGACGGCTACTTCGGCGATGACACCCTGGCCGTGGTGAGGGCGTTCCAGGCCGAGAAGCGTCTCGGCGCCGTCGACGGCATCATCGGCCCGAAGACCTGGGCCGCGGCCTGGACCTCGCCGGTCACCTGACCGGGTACCAACCCTTACGACTGCTGGTTCCTTTCGCCCAACGCGCGTTTGTAGGTGCCGAGCGCCAGGCGCACGGCGACATATCGTGCCAGCGGAACGATGACGACACCCTCGCCGTCTGGGCGCATGACGACGACCTCGTTGTCCTCGGACTCCTCTGCGCAGACGAAATCGAATAGCTCTTCGAACCGGGCGCGGAGTTCTTCGACGGACACGACCTGCTGTGCCATTAGCGTTCCTGCTCGAACAGCACGCCGTACAGGAAACCCTCGACCCAGGCATCGGTGTACCTGATGGCCTGGTCGGTGTCGATACCGTGGAAGTTCAGACCGACCCGGTTCGCGGCGATGTAGACCATGGCGTAGACATCGACGATGTCGTTGTACGCGGACTCGGTTGCCACGTCCCGGTCGAACAGCTGGTTGATCCGGTCCAGGACGCGGTCCATCATTGCCCAGTCCGGGTGGTCGGCGATGTAGGGGCGCTCACGGCGGACGATGCGCCGGCCGGGCACCATCGCACGCACCAGCGTCGTCTTGCTTACCACCGGTTTGTGCTCGTGGACCGTGCCGCCTGCCCGTTGGAATAGCACCCCGTACTGGAAGCCTTCACCCCAGAGGTCCGCCATGGCCACCCGGTCGGGGTCGCTTGCCTTGATCTCCTGGAGCCGTTGCGTCGCCGTGTGCGCCAGCACGTAGACGTTGCAGATGTCGGCTACGACGACTTCGGCCGGCTGGCCTGAATACTTGCGCCGCTCCATCTCCTGGACGACCTCGACGAGACGATCGAAGTCCTTGCCGGACGGCCGGAACGGGAACTGTTTGCGAAGGTCGTTGTCGCTCATGCAGTCGTCTCTTCCTGGCTGCGTCGGTCGAGGTACTCCTGGACGGCATGCTGGATCACGTCGGATGGAGTGATGTCGTGCGCTTCTGCGATGACCCGCACGGCCTCGGAGGTCTCCGGGTCCAGGTCGAGATCAACCTCGATCATGCCGCGATGCCCAGCTGCTTGGCTGCCTGGTTGGCCTCTGCCAGGGCCCTGCGTAGCTGGATGACGGGGTCGACCTTCTGCCCGCTCGCGGCCTGAGCCTCGACGACCTTTTCGGTCACCCACTCCCGTACAAGCGTCGACCACTTTGTGCCCTGGCTCGCGGCGAGGGTCTGGAGGGCTTCCATCACGTCGATCGGGAGACGCAACGACCTGCTGATCATGACTTCAGGTGCGACCTCGATCGGTTCGGTGTTGACGTGGCCGGAGGTCTCCAATTCGCCCGCGCGGAACGCGGTGATCAGCTCTTCGGTGCTTCGCTTGGTGGTCATTGCTGCTCCCCAAAGATGTGGTTCCACTTGATCTGCTCGGTGAGTCCGGCCTCGAAGGCAGTCCAGAGATTCCAGCCGCCGTTCGGCTGCTCGACGATGACAACAGTGATCAGTCGTCCTGCAGGCGTCTTGCCGAGCACCGTCCGAGTCACCTCGTCAAGATCGTCTATCCAGTTGGGTGTGGTGCCGAGTACGGCGCGAATCTCGGTGATCGAGACTCCCTGGTCCTCAGCTGCGTCGATGGCGTCAGGTGGGAAATGAACTTGCACAATCCAAAGTAGCACGCGGCGTCACACATGGACTGTCGTCCGGTCGGCCGATAGATGCTGGCATGCGACCGAACCTGGGCGACATCGTCCTCTACCGGGGGCGCTACGGCCTGCATGCGATGCGCGCAGCGATCGTCTCCTGCACCACCGAGAGCCTGATGCACGAAGGCGTTGCGGCCGGCGAGATCCCCGCCCTGTCCAGCTCCAGCCACGTCCACCTGCACGTGCTCACCCCGTCGGAGAAACAGATCCTGATGGAGTACAACGTGCCGCTGGCGACCGGCCCCGGAGTCCGGCCGGGGGAGTGGACGCCGCGGCCGAAGCGCGACACGGGCGTGTAACCCCAATACCCGGCGTAGCTGATCTGCTACTGTTTGTACCGGTCCCGCCGGGAGTGCTCCAATCTCTCGTCGTACCTCCGGCGGGACCAATCCACTGCGCCGCTAGCTCAACGGCAGAGCAGCTGACTTTTAATCAGCCGGTTCAGGGTTCGAGCCCCTGGCGGCGCACCATCGCCGCACCCCGCCTGTAGTCAGGTGGTGGACGTCTGCGGTGTCGATCTCAGCCTGACCGCGACCGGCTTCGCCTGGTCCACGGGCGAGACCAAGACCTTTGGCCGGCTCGGGCTGACCAAGCCGCACCGTACCGTCAAAGGCGTCACCTCGCTCGTACCCGTGTCGGACCGGGTACGAGCGCTGGCGGACCTGGCCTGGGACCTTGCGGCCATCATCTGCGAGCGGCCCGTCGATCTCGTCGTCATCGAGAACCTTCCAACCACAGGCATCGCGGTCGCCAGCAGCGAGAAGGCGTTCGTGTGGTGGCGCTTCATCGAAATGATCGACGCCCACAAGTGTCCGGTGCTTGAGGTGTCCCCGAAGACCGCGAAGCTCTTCGCCAGCGGCCGGGGCGACGCCAACAAACGCGAGGTCATCTCCGCCGTCCGCGAGCACTTCCCGGCCTGGGACATCCAGCGATACAGCGCCCGCGGCAAGCCGCTGGGCACCTTCGACGACAACCGCGCCGACGCCGTCGTGCTCATGGCCATCGGCAGCGCCCTCGCCGGCGACGCCATCGCCGATCTCCCCGCCGGCCACCTGGCCGCCCTCGACAAGCTCACCCTGCCCCAGCTGAAGGAACCGCATGGCCAAGACGTCCATCACTGACCTCCTCAATGACCTGTCCAAGAAGCACGGCGTCCAGCTGGGCACGATGAGCGACGTCGTCAAGCCGGTCACCGGACTCACCACCGGCAACCTCGCCATCGACCACATCACCGGCTGTGGCGGCATCCCCGTCGGCAGAACCACCGAGCTGTACGGCCTGCCGTCATCGGGCAAGACCACTACGGCACTCCAGACGGCCGCCAACCTGCAGTCCAAGATCATCGGCGACCGTAGCGACGACATCATCGTCTACTTCGACTACGAGAACGCCCTCGACGGCAACTACGCCGCCGACCTCGGCCTCGACGTTGAACACCCCAGCTTCGTGCTCGCCCAGCCGGCCTTCCTGGAGCAGGGTGGCGAGGTCGCCCTGGCGCTGCTCAAGACCGGCAAGGTCAAGCTTTCCATCTGGGACTCCGTCGCCTCCATGACGCCACTGGCCACACTGGACGGCGATTTCGACCGGCGTACCTCAGCCATGGACCGGGCGCGCCTGCTCAACGGATTGCTGATGCGGCTCAACGGCCTGCTGAAGCACCACGAGTCGACCGCCATCTACCTCAACCACCTCACCGAGGCCATCGACATGGGCGGACGCCCCGGCATGCCACCCCGGGTCGACACCCCCGGAGGCAAGGCCCTGAAGTTCTACTCCTCGCTGCGCCTGGAGTACCGCCAGCTCAAGCAGATCAAGGGCAGAGCAGCGAACGCACTGACCAATGAGGACAGTGCCGATACCGTTGTTGCGCAACACATCAAGGTCAAGGTCGTCAAGAACAAGGTTTCACCGATGGCGTTTCGCGAGTGCGAGGTTCGCAGCCGGTTCGGCCACGGATTCGACAACACCTGGTCGGCCCTGCAGGTGCTCATCGGCCATCGTGCCGTCGTCAAGAACGGCGCCTGGTACAGCTTCGATCGCACGCCGGCTCTGGTACACGACGACCTGCCGACCGTCGCCGGCAAACGCCAGCTCCAGGGCGAGGCCGCGATCGAGGAGTTCGCGCGCACCAGGCCGGAGTGGCGCCGTGCGCTCATCACCGCCGCAGTCGACTTACTCCACACCTACGGCGCAGAGCACGACCTCGTGCTCACAACCGACGAGGACGACGCATGAACCAGGCCCTGCGCACGACGTGAGCCAGCTCAGCCAACTCCAAGGGCTCTGGGGCTGGATCGCGATCAGCTTCATCGCGGGCGCCGTTGTCGGGTGCTTCTTCCGATGCATCGACAAGCATTCCAGCGACGATGACGACTTGGACGATGGCCAGAACCGATGAAATCCAACGGATTGGACCAGTCATGAACGGAGTGGTCTTCGATGACGATGGCGACTGCGTGGTGCTGACCTTCGACTCAACGAACCCAGAGTTCTACCGAGGGTTCGAGGCCGGCTTGGTCTGGTCGCATGCCTACAACTGCGGCGGCCTGGACGCCATCGTGCACACCGTCAACGCCGAGATGATCATGCGCATCGCCGAGGCCCTGGAGATTCCGTTCCGGGGCGAGTACATCAACGACAACCTCATGCGCGTCCAGCTCGGCCACGCCGTGGAGTGCTGACAGGACGGGTATGTCATGTGCTCTCCTCGCCGCCGAGCCTCGTGAGGATTCGCAGTAGAAGGCCCTCGATCGCATCCAAGCGGCCGTCAATGTCGGCAAGCCGGCCCTCGATCGCGGCCAGACCTGCTGTGTGCTGCTGGTTGACTTGGCCCTGGCGGTAGGCGCTGGCTTCCAGGTGCTCCACGCGCTGCTCTAGCGACATTGACACTGTCACTGTTCCTCCGCTGTTTTTGGTGCGTGGGTGTACTGGCCGACCAGCGTGGCATAGACGGCTTCAGCTTCGTCGGGCGGGTAGCGTCGGTCGCTGATCACGTCCCAGTTGTCCAGGCAGGACGACGCGCCGTGCCACACGCGGACCATGCGCCCGTCCGGGATGAACAGGACCCGGGCGCGGTACCCCTCGCCGACGTTGAACGTCTCGCGGCGCGTTGCGGGGGTCTTCTGGTTCATCGTGTGCTCGCAGTTCTGCTCGGGATCTCGTACAGCAACTATTGCTGTATCTGGCCGCCAGGTTCGTCAGCCGATTGGGCGGAAGATCGTTCACGTTTCCCCGTAGAAACAGCATGTCCATCACCGTTGACGCCATGCGGCCCAAGTTGCTGACCTTGGACGAGGTCCGCAGCCGGCTCGCCCGCACCGAGCCCCTGGGAACCGAACCCTTCACCGTCGGCGACGAGATCCGATTCACCGTGGAACCCGGCTGGAACCATGGTATCGATGCCAAGAACGGCACCGATCTCGTAGGCGTCTGGGCCAGCCTCGGCAAGCACGCCGGCTACACCCGCGACTATCAGCTCACTAAGGACGCGCTGCTGGAGGCCACCAGCCTCACCGGCATGAACAAGAGCTTCGCCGCGAAGAGCCCCAATCTCCTGCTTGAGCCGACGTTGAACTACTGGTTCAGGGAGGGCCTGGGCGACAAGCGCATCCGTGACTATCAGTTCCTCATCGCGGGTGGTGTCGGCGCCGCGGTCACTCGCGCCACCATCGTGCCGTTCTCCAACCTCCGCCTCCTCGACCGAGCCCTCGACGCCATCGAGGAGCGCTACGGCAAAGGCGAGGTGCTCGCCGACTACAAGCTGACGCACACCCTGCGCAAGACGCACGTCCGGCTCATCGTGCCCGAGCGGATGCGCACCATGATCGGCACGGGAACGGATGACGACGCCTGGTCTGTCGGTCTGCAGATCAAGAACAGCCTCACCGGTTACGAGCAGACCAGCATCGACGGCTACCTGTTCCGCTGGTTCTGCACGAACGGTGCCATCGACACCCATTGCACCTCCGGCACGTTCACCCGCCGGGGCGGTAGCGGCCAGCGTGAGCACGAGGTCTACGAGTGGGCCCGTAGCGTCGTCGACGACGTCCTCGGCGGCCTGGAAAGCTCCCTCGACAACGTTCAGCAGCTCGTCGGCATCCCGATCGCCGGTGAGGCCGCCGACGTCATGCGGGACATCTTCACGCACTACCACGTGCCGGTCGCCGAACGCGCCCGCATCATCGAGCGCATGGTCGACACCGACCAGCTCACCATGTACTCCGTCATGGCCGCCGTCACCGAGATCGCCAACGAGGCCGGCATGGAGGCCAGCCACGTCGAGAACCTGCTGCGTCTCGGCGGCGACCTGCCGCACGCCGCCACCAGCCGCTGCGACGCGTGCCGCCGGCTGCTGCCGCACTGACGTGTGGGTGTCTGGCCGGGACAGTCCCGGGAACTGTTGGCCGGTCGTGAACGCGTACCGGTGAGCACCGCGACGGGCGCATAACACCCTACGAGATCCGCTCGGAGGAAAAGATCTCGTCGCCCCGTCAATCCGGGACGCCCGCCGGGAACGAACTGCTCACCGAACGCCTTCACGAACCCAGTCCCGAGACCGCGCGCGGCAGTCCCGGCCAGACACTCAGCGACCGTAGCACCGGGTACTCGACAGGGTGACCGACGTCGTGTCGCGCCAGCCATCCGTGGTACGCCCGCCTACGGTTTCACTCACCGGACCGACTTGCGCGACGGCGCGATGACTGCCGGGGCCGCGCGAGGCATAGAGCCGGGCGATGCGCCAGACGGGGTTGATTGACCCCCCATTGAACACCGCGCGGCACCTAACTCACGGGGGAGTGGATCGAGGATGCGGAAGTCTGTTGTTGCTCTGGCTGCTGGCCTGATGGTCATCGGCGCTGCCGGGATGATCGACGCGTGCACGCCCGAGACACCACCCCGATCCGTTCAGCGATTCGATGACGGTGAGCGCTCGATCGGCGTTGCGCCGTGGGTCGAGCCGAGCGCTCCGTTTCCATCTACCTGCGCGAACGAGGGCTATTGCCTGCTGGGCACCGATTCAATCTGCACGATCATCCTCGTCATGCTGAACCAGGGCACCGCCGAGACCGACATCGTGGCCGTCCTGCGTCCACAGCACGATCTCATTCACGCCGACGATTTCACGAATTGCCGCGGATTCCAGCACTACTGGAGCCCTCCGCCCTCCGCCGAGGCGGCCTGACGCAACGGGCAGTCGTGCCTGATCAAGGCTCGCGTGATGCTCTCCCGGTACGTCCCGCCGATGCCCTTCAACGGCACAACGACCGCCTGCTCGTGACCGCGCATGTTCTTGCGGACGACGGCCCACGCATCATCCGGTGCCGATTCAACGGGCACCAGCTCGTAGTGGAACGGCGCTCGCCGGCCGCTACCCGTCACCAGCCACTGGATCAGCACGCCGCACCGGCACCTGCGTACGTTCATCGCCGACCCCGCTCATGCGTTGCGTCATGCCAGAGCACGACCGTCAGCACCATCGCCAAGCACGTGAGTGCTCCCTGGACGACGGTGACCCACAGGCTGATCTGGTTGCCCGTGGCCAGCGAGTACAGCGAGCCGATGAGCAGCGCCACCAACGCCGCCCACGTGATCATCAGTACGAGAAGCATCCTGCGCTTGGTCAAAGCCCAGGTTCGTCGGTCAGGATGCGTGCGTGCCGGGGACACAGCCACGTGCGCTGCTCCGGGCCCAGGAGGTTCTAGCCCGTACACCGGGCCCAGCACCTCGCAAAGGACGCCCGAGTGCCCGGGACACAGCCAGGCGCTCTGCCCCGGGCCCAGGAGGTTCTCATACTCCATGGTTCCTTCCGCACAACACGGTGCGTGGAACGGACTCGCGGGGTCCTTGTGGCTGATCGTGCGCCCGGCCCCACATGACTCGCTCATCGACAGACACCTCCGCACCGCCAACGAACCACACCGGCCGTCGGTTGCGCTAGACCCGCCACCCGCGCGCCTGACTGACCGCGTGCGCCCGATACGCAACAGTGCCGATGGGCGCGAACGAGGGCCAGTGCCCATCGGCACCACAATCGCTCGCCCGGGTGAGCAGCGACCCGCGGGGAATCCCTTATGGTGCCTCGTATGTCGCCCAGAAACACCACCCTGATCACGTGCGCCCCGGTCGATCGAACCGACCCGGCAATCGCCGACCTCCCCGATGCCGTGCGCGTCGTGCTCAGTCACCTCAAGGTCGGCCCTGGATACACGATGACCACATGCGACGAATGCCATCGACGTGTCCACATTGGCCCGGTGCAGCGCAGCAAGGCTGAGCGCATCGGCTATGTGAAGATCATCTGTTACATCTGCGTTGATCCGGCGGTTCTTCTCGCCTACGTCAACCAGCCGGCGCACTGAGCCGACCTTTCAGTTGACTTGACCCTTGTCCAGTCACGCCGGAGTATTGCTCATGTACCGCAACAGCGCTACACACTCACCCAAGGGGGTAACTCGCCATGGAGCACCCGTCCGAACCCGTCACCGATCCACTCCTGGATCTCCTCAACAGCGTTGAAGCAGCCGCAGAGCCGGCGCCCGACACCGAACGCGACCAGTGGCATCAGGCTGCTGGCCGCGCTGTCACATACCGTTGTGATCGCTTGGTTGAGGCGTACCAGGCGCTCAGCGGGCGCCCCGTGAGCGAGGCCATGCTCAGGGCGTTCCGCAACATCGCCTGGACCTGCTCCGGCGGCACCATGGATACCCTGGTTGACGAATTCACCACCCTTGCAAACGAGCGCTGAACCAACCCACCCCTCTCGAAAGGCATTCATCATGGGCGAATACTTCAACGCACCGGAAGGCACCGATGCGGTAAGAGCACGGTTCAGAATGGCCGATCATCATGGCCTGCGCTGCGACTCTCGCGGCCGCAAATGCGTCCGTCTCGCCGAAGTGGAATACACCCTCCGCCCCGTGCTGGAGGATGGCACGTTGGGCGAGGAGGTCACGCGCAAGTGCTGCCCGCGCCACCAGCGTGAATTCCGGGACAACCCGAATTGGGAGTGGATCTCGACGCGCAAATTCGTCCGGCTCGACAACGGCCGACTCGTGAATCCCGGTTTCGATCGCGGTTCGGAGTGCATCGACAACGGATGCACGGCGAAAGACTGCCGCGACAAGCAGCGGAAGGACAACGCAGCATGATTGTTGTCGTCGTTGCGCTCGTGGTCCTGTGCATTTGCCATCTCGTCAAAACGGCACGCTAGCCCGACCAACCAGATGACAGAACATGCCCAGCGCATCTGTCATTGTTCTTGTCAGCACCACACACTCACCCCTTGGAGGGGATCAGATGCTCAGCATCGCAGAAGAGACGCCCCACGGCCCGGTCATGATCAACGACCAGACGCTTACGGTCATCGAGATCACGTGGAGCGATGGAGACAAGTCCTTCGACGTGTACCTCGGCGACAACGTGACCGGCGTCTGCCTCACCAATGACTACTCGTGGGACGTCATGCCGACCGAGGACGAGATGCGCACTCTCCTCGAACACGCCACGTGTGAGCGATGCGGAGACGTCGTTGACGACATTGACCAGGACTGCCGGCTGTGCCCCAAGTGCAGCCACTACAACGACACGCGCGTCATCCTCTAGTGCTGGGAGCCGACATGTCAGAACTGAGCAAGCCCAACACCGCTACCCCTGCGGCCACGCGGGCCCGCGGCCCGATGCCGACCGTTGAGTACAACGGCAAGATCTACAAAGTTCGCTCACGCAAGACCGAGATCCCGGACCTGTCCGCCATGACCACGACCGCGGCCCTGATGTGGTTGCTCCGCAACACCACCCCGAAGGGCACCAACCACCGACGGCCCGCGCCGAACCTCCCCAACCTGCCGATGACCGTCCGGTAAACTCCCCGTCAGCTTCCCTGCCAGTCACCCGGGATCGGCTGCAACACGCCCAGCGTCCGCCGGTAGCGGCACAGCCCGCCCAACCGAAGGACAGACGGCCGCCGGCTCGGCAGCCATGCTTGAATTGCGAGGCGCGAGGCGCCAGCAACACTCACCCCTGGAGGGCACCCATCATGGTTCGCGAGATCACCACCACCGTCTACACGTTCGACGAGCTGTCCGAGGACGCACAGGAGAAGGCGGTCGAGGAAGTCCGGGGCAAGTTCGCCGGAGCCTGGTGGGACAGTGACGACAACGACGCTGTCGAGGGAGCCATCCTGGTTTCCCTCGGGGACCAGCTCGGCGAGCCGAAGGCGGCCGACTACGGTTCGGGCGACTACCCCGGCATCCCCCACGTCACGCTCACTGGCTGGGACCTGGAGCGCGGCGGAACCGTGCAGCTGAACGGCTATCTCGATCGCGAGAACGCTCCCCGTCTGCCATGGACTGACGGCATGGTGCAGGTGAATTTGGATTCCAAGCGCCGGGACGATACATCCATCACCGTTGAGTCGAACGAGCTTGACGACGATGGTGTCACGCCGACCGCCGAAGCGGTAGACGCGATCGTTCAAGCCGTGCGCAACGCCATGAGCGTGGCTATCGCCGCCGGGCGGACGGAATACGAGTACAAGACCAGCGAGGAGTACGCCCGCGAATGGTGCGAGGGCAACTCGCACGAGTACAACGAGGACGGGTCGCTGTACAACTAAGGTGACCAACCGGAGGACAGACACGAGCGC
>JGI10216J12902_104524900_pt1 | contig 11828 bp, 8 predicted proteins | sample KanNatreferecore_FD_12902 | JGI IMG/M metagenome (IMG submission 12902)
ATTTGCCCTTCATACTCCAGGTTTACCCTGTCATATTTGTTCCAGCCCATCCGTGGCAAGATCTCTTTATAAAAGATCATAAGCTTCGTCAGTTTGGTGTCCACGTTTTCAGGTCTCCCGAATTCAATGCGTTCATCACCTACCTGGGGATATATGGTGATCCTCATTTTTGAATCAATGTCCAGCTGCGCGATCTGTGCTTTCCAAAATTCATTTTCACGGATCGTGTTTATAAGCATTATAAGTTGTTTTCCGGATTCAGTGGTATTCAGATTATGCTGTTTCAGCATTTGTTTCACGAATGATCCGCTTATGAGAATCACTCTTGATGTGAACTTATCTGACACTGGCATTATAGTCCCGTCTTCAGCAATGTAGCCATCCGGTCCGTCGCTCCTTACAATTCTTGCGATAGGCCGGCGGACCTCGGCACTTACGACAAGATTGCCCTTAAGGTCGCTATACAACTGGGCGTCTTTAATGAATGGGTCTCGCCTAATCTTGTTTTCAACCTCTTTCATATTCACCCGGTCAAGACTCGCGCCTTTGAGGTTGTCCATCTTTAATTCCATAAGCTTCACGATGTCATCCTCATCAAGGAAGTGGTTTTCATCCGCGTTCTTCATCTTAATTGTAATGTCCTTAATAGACGCACTACCTTGCCGCCGCTCCGTAAACGCGATGATACCCCCAACGATCAGTATCGCCGTAATGATTTTAACTTCCCTTCGTATGTTATACTTAAACTTAAACTTCATACTTCTTCTTCAACATATTTTTTATCGGAACGACAAAGGTGTCAATGTCGCCTGCGCCCACTGTCGCGACTACGTCGGTACTCATGTTTTCAAGCTTCTCCATAAGGTTTGATTTGTTGCATCTTACCTTCACAGGACTGGTAATGTCTTTCAGCAACATGTCCGAATCAACCCCGGGGATAGGCAACTCACGCGCGGGATAGATATCCATTAATAACAATTCGTCTGCAAGACTAAGGCTCTTTGAAAATCCTTCGGCAAAGTCACGGGTACGCGTAAACAGGTGAGGCTGAAAAATTACGGTCAGCTTTCTGCCCGGATACAATGACTTCATCGACTTCAGAAATGCTTCAATCTCCGCGGGATGATGTGCGTAGTCATCCACGTAAACAACCCGATCCGACTTGATGATGTATTCAAATCGTCTCTTTACACCGCGGAAAGATGCAAGAGCTTGTGTGATTGTTGACAGGCCAACACCGCATAGGGTGGCCGCAACGGAAGCTGCAATTGCATTTTCAATATTATGAAAACCAGGGACACCAAGCTGAACTCGTTCGACTTTTCCAAATCCTTGGAGATCGAACTCAAAAAATCCGCCCTTCGCGGTAATGCTGCCGGCAAAAAATTGTCCCCGGCTCATGCTGTAAGTATGTTTTGTAACGTGGCCGACATTTGATGCCAACAGCTCCGCTACTGATTCATGAATTATCAAAGATCCGCCGCTATTGATCTGCGACACAAAATCCCTGAATGAGGTTATTACACTCTGGTGATCGCCATAGATATCGAGATGATCCGCATCTGCAGAAGTAACGACCGCTATCTGAGGGAACAAGCGCAGGAATGAACGATCGAACTCATCGGCTTCCACTACAACCAGAGTATCCTTCTTCACTTCGCCATGCACGACAAGATTTGACTGATAGTTCGTGGTAATTCCTCCAAGAAATGCGACCATATCCTTTCCGGCAACCTTCAGGATATGTGCTATCATCGAAGACGTGGTTGTTTTGCCATGAGTTCCTGCGACAGCAACTGTCCGATAATCCTTCGTCAATAATCCCAATACTTCCGATCTTTTCAGGATCGTATATCCGTTGTCCTTTAAATAGTTGTATTCTAAGTGGTCTTTCGGAATAGCGGGTGTAAAAACAACTATAGTTTTATCCTTTTGATTTAATACTTCCTGAGGGATCAGATCAATACGATCGTCAAAATGGATCGACATACCTTCGTTCTGCAGCTCTGTCGTCAATGTGGTGGATGTACGATCATAACCAGACACATGTAGTCCCTTTTTAATGGACCACCGAGCCAGCGCGCTCATACCGATCCCCCCGATACCCAGAAAATAGATATTATCATATTGCTCCAAACTCATTCTTATCTCTTTACCCATACTGGTTGAAGACCTGTCACGTCGAGATGCCGATCAAATTCCTTCTTATCGCCCGTATATATTTTTTTGTTCTTTGCCGGCAAGTCATGATCCACAGACTTTTCGGCTAAAAGTTTTTCTATTTCATTTACAATTGCTGATGTTGCTTCTGGCTTTCCAAGCTTTGTGATATTCTCAGTTAGCTTAGCTGCCCGATGCTTATCGAACAACAGCGTGAACGCTTCTTCCAGCAACTTTTCACCGGCCTCTTTATCAAGGACCAACACTGCAGCACCTTTATCGACGAGTGCTTTCGCGTTCTTTGTCTGATGATCTTCCGCCACGTTCGGCGATGGAACGAGGATCACTGGCTTGCCAGCAATACATATTTCAGAAACTGCAAGAGCGCCGGAGCGCGATATGATAACGTCAGCTGCGGCATACGCCAAATCCATTTCACGAACGAAGTCCTGTACGCGAATTCTTCGGAGATCGAAATTCGCAAGCTTTGTTTTATAGTTATCGTAATAGCCCTTGCCAGTTTGCCAAATCACCTGCACTTCTGCATCGATAAGCTTTTCCATTCCCGTGATAATAGTTTCATTTATGGATCGCGCACCCAGACTTCCTCCAATGATAAGAAGCGTTCGTTTGTTTGCATCAAATCCAAAATGGCTCAACGCCTTTTCGCGTTTCATTCCAACTGAAAGAATATCCTTACGAACTGGATTACCGGTTACGACGATCTTGTTCTTGGGAAAATATTTTTCCATTCCATCGTAAGCAACACACACCTTGCTCACCTTTGCAGCCACCTGTTTATTTGCAAGGCCTGCGAAAGAGTTTTGTTCCTGGATGATGGATGGAATTCTGAAGCGCGTCGCTGCCATCATGATAGGTCCGCTTGCAAATCCGCCGGTACCAATCACCGCATGAGGTTTAAATTTTTTCACTATCGTCATCGCCTTGATATAGCTGACCATCACCTTGAGCGGAAAAAGCAGGTTCGATAATGTGAGCTTTCGCTGTAATCCGCTTATCCAAAGACCAATGATCTTATAGCCTGCTTCCGGCACCCGTGTCATTTCCATTTTATCCTTAGCTCCGACGAAAAGGATTTGGGCGTCCGGATGTCGATCACGAAACTCGTTAGCAATAGCGATCGCAGGAAAGATGTGTCCTCCTGTACCCCCTCCACTAATAATCAATCTGTATGGTTGATGTCCACTCATGCTGCTTTAGCGGTTTGAATCCTGTTTTCCTTCACGTCATCAGGAGTCTTTTGTTCCCATTGCTGATCCTGCTCGCCACGGCTTACACTAAGTATGATACCGACGGCAAGCCCAGTGAACACCATGGAAGTACCTCCCATCGAAACCAATGGCAAGGGCTGACCGGTGATCGGACCCAATCCTACCACTACACCCATGTTGACCATAGCCTGGCATACGAGGTCGAAACTCAGACCTGCCGAGAGCAGTCCTCCAAACGCCCGATCACTATTGTAACTAGCTTTCATCCCACGATGAAGGAGTATGAGATATAAAGTCAGTACGACAACACCACCGACGAGTCCGTATTCTTCGATCACTATTGCATAAATAAAATCTGAATATGGGTGCGGAAGGATGTTGCGCTGATCGCTATTACCTGGCCCCTTCCCAAATAGACCGCCCGTTGCAACGGCAATTCTTCCGTGTTTTGCCTGAAACGGCAGTTCTTTTTTCTGGACAAATGCCATAATCCTGGCTTCAACCGTTCCGCCACGTGTACCAAATTTCAACGCTACCGCGCCTGCAAGAACTCCAACAAATGTCAGCATGGCCAAGTAGCGGATTGGTACCCTGCCAATGAACATTACAAGCATGCAGGTACAAAAGAGAAGTACGGCTGTAGATACGTTAGTGAGACCAATTAGGGCGCAGATCGTTCCGCACCAGAAGAGTATCGGAATAAGTGACTCTTTAATATCATCAATATTCTGTTGCCTCTTCGACATCATGCTTGCCAGGTTGACGATCAGTGCAAGACTTGCAAAATCTGACGGCTGAAAGGATCCGAATAATGGAACTTCTATCCATCGTGCAGCGTCGTTGAGAGTGACTCCATTAAAGCGTGTATAAATCAACAACGGAATGCTCATCCATAGAGCGATCTTTGAAAGCTTGGAGTAGTATCTATAATCCACCTTGTGTGCAAACCACATTGCACCCAACCCTACTAGCACAGTAAAAGTGTGTTTTATCAAAACGCTTTCCGGGCTTTGCATTCTTTTGTAGGCCAAAGTGCCAATCGAGCTGTAGACCACCAAAATGCTGATCATTGAAAGCGCAAAAACGACGGCCCAGATGACTCGATCGCCCTGCAGGTTTTCGTCAGCCCATGTTTTTATTTTTTTCATGCGGTTTCCTTTCTGTTATGCCTTAATATCTTCAACCTCATCTCTTAAATCGAGCACGGCGCGTCTGAACTGGTTTCCACGATCTTCATAATTTTTAAAAAGATCAAAGCTTGCGCATGCGGGCGACAACAGGACCACGTCTCCGGGTGCCGCCACTTCAAGTGCACGGTGCACCAGCTCTTTTACGTCTTGCGTTTCATATATCTGATTCACAATATCTCCGAATGAAGATTTGAGCTTTCCGTTGTCTTTTCCAAGACATATCAATGCTTTCACCTTCTTCTTTACTTCGTCTTTTATTATTGAATAGTCATTTCCCTTATCTACACCTCCGGCAATCCAGATTAGCGGACCTGCATAACTGCCCAGGCCATACACAACGGAATCAACGTTGGTAGCTTTGGAGTCGTTAACAAATTCGACTCCTTTGATTACGGCAACTGATTCAAGGCGGTGCGGTGCATTCTTGAATGTTTTTAAACCCGCGCGGATAGCATCCAACGGTACCCCTGCCATATATACTGCCGATACCGCGGCCATTGTGTTGATTAGGTTGTGCGGCCCCTTCAAGGTTGTTTTCGACTGAGATATCTTAAATGACTCTTTCAGTTCAAAGCTCATTTGTTCCCCATCGAAATGAACAGGCACTTCAGAAGTTGGCTTCAACGATATTGGCACCTTTTTAGGGTTTATATTTCTAAGTCGCACTTCGTTGCCGATTATTGGATCATCTGTATAGTAGATAAAGTGTTGAGCGGTGTCCATGTTCTGCAGCATTCGGAACTTGGAGTCAACATAATTCTGCATACTGTACTCGTAGCGATCAAGGTGATCAGGCGTTATATTGAGAAGCACTGCTATCTCTGGTTTAAACTTCTTTGTTCCATCAAGTTGAAAACTACTTATCTCCAGCACGTACCAGTCGTGTTGCTTTTCAGCCACCTGTCTTGCCATACTAAAACCTACATTACCTGCCAGCGCGACGTTAAGCCCCGCATTCTTCATGAGGTGATTAGTAAGCAGAGTGGTGGTGGTCTTTCCGTTTGTGCCCGTGATAGCGATGATCTTACCCGTTGTGTAACTCGATGCAAACTCTATCTCGTCGATGACAGGTATTCCTGCTGACTTCACCATTTTTATAATGTCGGCTTTATCAGGAACTCCAGGGCTCTTAATAACCAATTGCGAATTGAGTATCAGATCAGGAGTATGAATGCCTTCTTCAAATGCAATATTTTCCCGTGTCAACTCCACGCGATACTTTTCTTTGATCTGCCCTTGTTCCGAAACAAACACGTCGTATCCTTTCGCTTTGGCCAGCAATGCTGCTCCCGTTCCACTCTCACCTGCACCTAATATCGATACGCGTTCGCTCATCTTAACTTCAATGTTGCCAGTGTTATAATCGCTAATAGAAGACCTACAATCCAAAATCTCGTGACGATCTTTGCTTCAGGGATATTCTTCTTCTGATAATGATGATGCAGTGGAGACATCAGGAAGATCCTTCTGCCTTCGCCGTATTTTTTCCGCGTGTACTTGAAATAGGATACCTGAAGTATCACGGAAAGATTTTCCACGATGAATACTCCACATAAAATTGGGATTAGCAACTCTTTACGTACTGCAAATGCAACTACCGTAATGACCCCCCCGAGTGTGAGGCTACCGGTATCTCCCATGAATACCTGCGCGGGATATGCATTGTACCACAGGAATCCGAGGCACGCTCCAACGAAAGCCGTACAAAAAATTACCAGCTCGGCAAGGTTGGGGATATACATAATGTTTAGATAGGAACTGAAGTCAACACGACCGGACAGATAAGCCAGGATCGCTAACGATAGCCCGATGATACCCGATACCCCCGAAGCCAATCCATCGATGCCATCTGTGATATTTGCACCGTTGGAGATAAATATCATAAAAAGGATCACAACGAGTACATAAACGGTCCATGTGTACTCGGGGGGAATAAACGGCAACATCTTATTGTAATCCAACTCGTTGTTTTTGAAGAATGGAACGGTTGTTTTTGTTGACTTGACATCGTTGTATTTAACCTGATCCTCTAATGGTTCCTGAGCTACAATGCTGGCTACAGAAGAGGGGTTAACCTCTCTGATAACTACATCGTCGTTGAAATAGAGAGTTAATCCCACTATAAGTCCCAGGCCGATTTGCCCTGCAATTTTGAATCTGCCGGCAAGTCCCTCCTTATTTTTTCTAAAAACTTTTATATAGTCGTCGATGAAGCCGATCATGCCTAGCCAACACGTTGCAATAATCAGGAGAATCACGTAAACGTTATCGAGTTTGGCAAAGAGTAAGGTCGGTACGAGGATTGCTGCAATAATTATAATTCCACCCATTGTAGGTGTTCCCTTCTTTTGCAGCTGACCTGATAATCCAAGATCCCGGATATCTTCGCCTACTTGTTTTCTGCGCAAAATGGCGATAAGTTTTTCGCCAAAGGTTATGGTGATGAGCAGCGAAAGAAATGCGGCCATGCCAGCGCGGAATGAAATATACTGGAACACCCCAGCCCCAATCAGGTTGAATTCACGGTCCAGATAATCAAACAAGTAATACAGCATCCTTAATTGGCAAACAGTTTTAACATTCTTTCAACTACTTCTCGATCGTCGAAAGGGTATTTGTGTCCTTTGATTTCCTGATATGTCTCGTGGCCCTTTCCAGCGACAAGAATAATGTCTTTGTTCTTAGCCATCATACAAGCCGTCTTAATCGCTTCTTCACGATCAGCCATGACAAGTGTTTTACGCGAATCGGATGGAGTTACTCCTGCTTGCATTTCCTTAATTATTTCCATCGGGTCTTCGTCTCGTGGATTATCGGAGGTAAGCACGACCTTGTCACTGAGGCGGCAGGCAATTGACGCCATCAATGGACGTTTTGTGCGGTCGCGATTACCCCCGCATCCCACTACGGTTATCACTTGCTCCTTTCCTGTTCTGAACTGCGCGATTGTTTCCAATACATTTTGCAGTGCGTCAGGTGTGTGAGCATAATCTACTATGGCTGTGAGCCTGGATCCCGGAAGCACCAACTGAAACCTTCCAGCCGCACCTTCCAACGCCGAAAGCTTTGTTAATACTTCATCAGAATCCCGGCCCAATAAAACAGCGGATGCATACACCGCGAGAAGATTATAAGCATTAAAGTGACCAATGAGCTTGAACCAAACATTCTTTCCCCCAATTTCAAGTTCAAGCCCTTCAATTGAATTAGTGATGATCTTTCCTTTGAAATCGACCATTTTTTTCAATCCATACGAATATTTCGTAGCCTTTGTATTTTGAAGCATTACCATTCCGCGCTTATCGTCTGCGTTCACTAGCGCAAAAGAGTCGTTGTGCAAATCGTCAAAGAATTTCTTCTTCGCCCGGATATAATTTTCAAATGTCAAATGGTAATCAAGATGATCATGTGTGATGTTTGTGAAGATCGCTCCGGCAAACCTTAATCCTGCGATGCGGTGTTGGTCGACGGCGTGTGAGCTTACTTCCATGAACACGTGGGTGCAACCGGCATCAACCATACGCCTCATTAATTCATTCAGCTGGATGGGATCCGGAGTCGTATGCGTCGCTGGGATCACCTCGCCCTTAATCTTATTCTCAACGGTAGAAAGTAAGCCTGAACCCTCGCCCATAGATTCAAAAAGCTTATGCAGCAAGGTCGCAACAGTAGTCTTTCCGTTAGTCCCCGTAACACCAACGAGCATTATTTTTTCGGAGGGATTGCCGTAGAAGTTGTCCGCAATGATACCCAGCGCTTCTGCACTATTTTTTACAGTAACATAAGTGATTTTATCATCGATACTATCCGGTAACCTTTCACAAACAACAGCCTGTACACCCAGGTCAACAGTTTTTGATATATAATCATGTCCATCCGATTGAGTTCCTTTGACAGCAATGAATAAATATCCGGGTTTTGCTTTCCTCGAATCAAAGCAAATGCCTTTTACATCCACATTCATGTTTCCACGACTGGAGGTAAGAGATACTTTATATAATATGTCCTTCAATTCAGGCATTTTCCCGAATAATGTTATCCTAGTTTAATGTATATCGTACTACCCTTGCCGACGCGCGCGCCAGCCGTCAAAGACTGTTGCACGACTCTTCCCTTCCCTTGATAGCTTACACGCAATCCCGAATTCTCCAGCAAAAAAACGGCGTCTCGAAACGTCATACCCATTACATTGGGTACGAGATCTTTTGAAGCCTGCGTTTTCTTCCAGTTTATTCCCGATCCGTTGCGAGCTGAGCGAACCCATTCTTCTTCCGTTTGTGAATGATTGGATATACCGAGCTCATTGCAGAGCAACGTCAACTCTTCTTGATTACCTGCACGTATCACGGGAAGTACTTCCTGCAGCGCGAATTTTTTAATATCCATGGGCTGATGCAGGTTAATATCCCGCGAGTAAATGTTGTCTGCAATCTCCTTGAACACGGGAGCTGCTACGCTACTTCCATACTGATACCAGCCTCGCGGATTTTTGATCAACACAATGGCGCTGTACTTCGGATCGTGAGCAGGAAAATATCCCACAAATGAAGTGATGTATTTTTTTGTATAACGACCTTTCTCAAGGATTGTCGCTGTGCCTGTTTTGCCTGCGATCCGATAGTGTGTACCCCTGATGTTTTTAGCGGTACCTCTTTCTACTACACCTTCCAGTAACTGCCTCAGTTTTTGCAAGGTCTTGTCTGAGCAGATGCTCTTGTTTAGAACTTCCGTGGCAAACACTTCTTCAGTCTCATCCGCTCTTTTGATAGACTTTACAAATACTGGTTTAATCATCACGCCGTCGTTAGCCACAGCGTTATACAGCGCCAGTGTGTGAAGCGGAGTTGTTTCAAATCCATAGCCGTATGCCATCCAGGGCAGACTTATTCCGCTCCAGCCTTTTTCACCTGGACGTTTGATTTTTGGAGGATGTTCACCGAGAATTTGAATTCCCAGGGGCCCTGATTGTTTCAACTTATCGAGATAGTCGACAAACTTTTGTGGTCTCAATCCGAAATGTTTGTCAACAAGCTTAGCCATTGCAACATTTGATGAATGTTCAAAGGCCTCCTGTACAGTCACTGTCCCAAGCCCATCCTCTTCATGATCACGTACTGTCTTGTTGTAGAACGTATAAGTGCCATTTCCAACATCAATGCTATCCGTTAATTCTACCGGACTATCTTCCAGCAGAGCGATCATTGTCACCAGTTTGAATGTAGACCCTGGTTCGAATACCTGTCCCGTTGCGAAATTGAATTTTTCAGAAAATCCACCGCGACCATTGCTGCTTAGGTTGGAAATTGCTTTCACTTCGCCTGTCTTCACATCCATGACCACGACAAGGCCATCATCTGCGTTGTGTTGCATCATGGCCTTGTGCAATGCAGTTTCCGAAACATCCTGCAGGTTGATATCCAATGTCGTTTGCAGGTCCAGTCCATTAATGGCCTTTACATTTGTTGCATCGAAAATAGGTTTCCAGTGACCTCCGGCGATTTTTTGATAATAGGCATATCCATCCTGGCCACCGAGTTGATCATTGAAGCTGTACTCAAGTCCAGCGCCCTTGTCGTTTTCGTTAATGAATCCAATAGTTCTCCTGCTGAGATTCGCAAAAGGATGATAGCGAACATCGATCTTCTCAAAGATCGCGCCTCCACGAAGCCTGCCTTCCCGGAATATTGGCCAGTTCATTATCATCTTCTTCTCTTGAAAGTTGATTCGTTTTCTGCTCAGCACAATGTATTGCTTATCCGTTGCGCGCGCATCTTCAAGCATGTGCCTGTAATCTTTCCTTGATTTATCTCCGAAGAAACGCGCCAGGTGATATGCAAGGGAATCAATACTTTTTTTGAATACTTCCTCTTTCGGCTGCGTAGCATCGAATGCAACTTTGTAAAACGGAAGTGAGGTGGCCAGTAAACTACCATTATCGGAATATATATTGCCGCGCGTCGCCTTCACTCTTTTGTAATCGAAGGAAATACGTTCACCCATCGCGGCCCACTTTTCTCCCTCAACAAACTGAATATGGCCCGTCTTGACAACAACAGCGATCGCAAACAGCACTATGAACAGGAATGCTATACGAACTCTTAATAATATCGATTTCTTAATATTCACCTTCTTCTACTTCTACTTTGTAAGGCGGTTTTAAACTTTCTTTTAATCCAAGCGTCTTTACCTTTCTTGCTACCTCTGACTGTTTGCTTGCGAACATCAGGTCCGATTTAAGAGTGGTGTAGTCCGCACGCAAATCCTCCACCTCTGCCTGTATATTGCTAATTTTCCGGACCGTCTTTTCAGCATAGTGCGTGTTACTGATGTACAATAACCCGAGCGCCATCACAAAAAGGATCTTCGGCAGATACTGCACGGGGAAACCTTCTTCGAAATAATTTTCAAGCTTTAGCTTCTTTTCTAAACCCGAAAACCAACTCTTACCCGTCCCTGATTTTTTCTTTGCTGGCTTTATCTTGAATGTATTCTCCATCATTAATCAATCACGTCACTGACTACATTTATTCCTTATTCCCCTTATCCCTTATCCCCTTATCTCCTTATCTATCCCCTACTTCCCTATCCCTTATCCTCTCTGCGATCCTCAACTTCGCGCTTCGTGCTCTGCTGTTAGCGGCAATTTCACTCGCCGTCGGTTCAATCGGCTTTCGCGTTACTGCCCTGAAAGGTTTGATCTCGTTTCCAAAAAAATCCTTTTCAACGTCGCCATACACCTTTCCTTTGTTCATATAATTCTTGACCATCCGGTCTTCCAGCGAATGATAAGACATGATCACAAGCCTTCCCCCGTTTTCCATTACTTCGCCACATTGGTGCAAAAAATCTTCAAGAGCTTTCATTTCTTCATTCACCTCTATCCTAAGCGCCTGAAACACCTGGGCGAAATATTTGTTCTCCTTTCCACGAGGAGCAATGCTTTGGAGAGCAGTCTTAATGTCGTCCGTCCGGCTAAATGTTTTATTCACCCGGTACTGTGCGATTAATCGTGCGGCTGTCTTCGCGTTTTTCAACTCTCCGTACATTCCAAAAATTTTATGGAGTTCGTCTTCATTGCTTTCATTCAAAACATCTGCAGCTGATCGTGGTGCATTTCTATCCATCCGCATATCGAGCGGCCCGTCAAAACGAGTAGAAAAGCCTCGTTGTGGCGAATCTATCTGATGAGATGAAACCCCCAGATCAGCCAAAATGCCATTGACCTTCGTTACTCCATTCATTTTCA
>JGI10216J12902_100575904_pt1 | contig 11827 bp, 17 predicted proteins | sample KanNatreferecore_FD_12902 | JGI IMG/M metagenome (IMG submission 12902)
ACGCCGACAGCGATCCACGTCGGCGCATCTTGCTTGTGCCAGATCATCGCAAGCCACACCATCAGGCAAACGAACCATAGGTCGATCGTTCTCATGGCTTCCTCGCTTTCGATTTCGGCTTCGACTTCGACTTCGCCGATGCCTTCGCCGCTTTGCGTGCGGCGCGTTCATCTGCTGCTGCCTTCTTGCGCTCAGCGATCACGACCTCGCGGGTCTTTTGCTCGCTGATCCCGAACAGGTCGAGGATCGGCTTGCGGTTGTAGTCGTCCGCGAGGAAGGCGAACTGCAGGAGCAGGAGCAGCATGTCGCGATCGTCCATCTTCTTCGCGACGTGATCCGGGACCGTGCGCCTGTAGTTCTTATCGAACGCGTTCGCCGGGAGGCCGAGCTGCTTCGCCAGCACGTCAAGGTGACGCGGGGCGAAATGGCTCAGGCCTTCAGCGACGAGTGCGAGCAGGAGCTGCTTGTTGAACTTCGACGGAGCCTTGTCGTAGATCAGCTTGACGAGTCGAGCGCGCAGCTGCTCGTCCACGTCGGGGCCTTTCGCCTGCTTGCGCTCCGCTGCCCTCGCTTCGGACTTCTTCGCGGCACCTGGCTTCTGCGCCGCCTTCGCCACGTCCTTCCGTGTGGCGAGCTCGATGAACGTCCCGCGTGTCGGGTGCTGCACGATGATCGGGTTGTAATCAGCGCCGACGATGTCGCGCACCTTGCGGCCGCGTCCGGTCGACCAATCCTCGTCGTTCATCTTCAGGTACTCGCCGGTCACCGACTCGCCGCCGGTCTTGTAGTGCGGAAAGATCTTCCGCGCCGCGTCGCCGTGGATCACCTTCTTGCCGGTGGCCTCGACTTTCTTCCGCGCGTCCTCGTGGTGGGCGTCGATCTTTTCGTAGAAGCACGGCGGATCGGTGCACACGTCGGCGCTCTTCACGTCGGCGAACAGTTCCTTCTGATTGCCGGTGCGCTTCGGGCAGTCGTTGCACGAGCCTGCCTTCGGCACGAGTTGCTTGTCGGTGATGTCGAAGGGCGCCTGCTTCAGCTGCAGCATGTAGTTCCGCTGGACGTGATCCACCGACTCGCGATACGTCAGCGGCTCGTTGAACCTTCCGCCCTGCAGATCCTTCAGCGCCTCGCGCTGCATGTCGTGATTGACGATGCGAGCGATCAGGAACGCCTTCGATGCTTCGAGCGTGCCAGCGTAGAAGGCCTTGCGTGCCTCGGGACAGAGCGCGAGCAGCTTCGTACGCTTGAACACATAGCTGCGGCTGCGGCCCACCATGTCGGCAACTGCGTCCGCTGAGATTCCCTTCAGCTTCATCAGTTCCTCGTACCCTTCCGCTTCCTCCAGCTCGTGCAGGTTCTCGCGCTGCAGGTTCTCGATCAGCTGGACTTCAAGCACCTGCTCGTCCGTCAGGTCGTGCACGGTCGCCGGGATCTCTTTCAACCCGGCGATCTTCGCGCCAAGCCACCGGCGCTCGCCGGCGACCAGTTCGAACTTGCTCGCTCCGTTCTTGCGAACGACGACCGGCTGCAGGACTCCGACGCTCTTGATGCTTGCGGCCAGTTCGTCGAGCAGCTTCTTGTCGAACCGAGTGCGACGCAGTTCCTGAATGTGCGTCTTGCTCGGAGTGATGTTGCCGACTGCGATTGCAATTTGCGAATTCATGTTGCTCTCCGTAAGTGATGGAGCGGCGCGAGTGCGCCGCCCCGGTGTGGTCAGGCTGCCTTGTGTTCCAGCTGCGCCGGGCCCGTCAGCGAAAGCAAGCGCGATACCTTGGCTTCGAGCTCGTGCTTCCTCGCCTCCAGCTGCTCGCGCTCCTTGCCCACCGACGAGCCGATCAACTTCTGCGTTCTAGTGATGTGGGCGCGGAAGGCCGCGATCGATCCAGCGACGCCGCCGCTCCCAAGGATGCGAACGACGCCATCGCTCACTGCCTGCCCATCGACGCGGCAGGGCATGACGACCATCGCAGAGTCGGGCGCACCGGCGAACGTGAAAAACGTCGCCTGATCATCCTTGTCGCTGATGAACGAGTGCACCGCGGTCGCACCCAGGCGCGCGGCAACATCCGCCGCGCCTCGCAGGTACTCCGTCTTGATCGCTGCGGCCTGCATCGCTTCACCTTCGCCGCGAGCGAGCCCCATGCCGATCTGCGACAGCACTCGCGCATAGTCGGGGAACTTTCCGTCCTTCCGCTTCATCGTGAACGAGGCGAACCCGTTCGCGCAGTGCACTCGCAGCGTGTCGCCGCCTGCGTAGTCGAGCAGCATGAAGCCGTCGCTGTTGCTGTAGGGCAGGACGTTCCGATTCAGCATCGGCATGATCTGCGCCAGTTCGTCGCGCGGAATGATCACGCCCTCGTCGGCCCAGGCTGGCACGCTCTCCACTGCGAAGCGCGTCACGACGAGCCTGTGCCCATCGGTCGAGACGATCCGCATGTCGCCCTCGACCGCGTGGACGTACACGCCGTTCAGATAGAACCTGATGTCGTCGCGAGCAGCGCAGAGGAGCGCCGCCTGCACGACCTTCAGCGGGACGATGATCCCCGGCATGGCGGTCTGCGGCTGATCAATCTCGACGCGCCCGGCGTGTTCGAACGGCACGACGTTCGTCGCAACGGGGAAGCGCCGCTCGTGTTCCGCAATCGCCTGCTCGTGCGCTTCGTCGATGTTCGGCACTCGGGTGTGATCGAACGCCTCACGGTGCGCTGCATCCCACGCCTGATCGACGCGGGTGATCCTGCCCTTGTTGCTGATCTTCGTGGTCATGGCTCACTCCTTGATGGTGACGCCGAGCATCTTCAGGACGTGATGCACGCCGGTGTTCAGACCGTCAGCGAACCCGGCCTCCAGCGACTCACGCGTTTTCTTTTGCGTCCCGAATTGCACGAGCTGCGCGCTGTACTGATCGCGCAAAACTTTCTTCAGGTCGTCCAGCACCTGCTTCGTCGTTTCCATTGCAGTTCTCCGTTTCTGTTGCGTTGACCGGGATTGCCGTCCCGGTTTGAGCGAGTGTCGCTCCCGGACTCCTCCGTGTTCTGGAGGAGTCGAGGCGGGACACTCAGAGCGACATCGTCGTGAACTCCGTCGCCTGAACGTGATCCGGCTTCAGCGGGTTGCGGTGCCGGATGAAAGCGGCGCGCAGCTGCACTCCCCGGTTGTGCACGATCAAGTCATAGCGCACGAACTTGCCGAAGCCCTTCACCATGCGACGCGCCTCGCGCCGCAGCTGCTCCGGCGTGTAGACGGTGGGCGCACCTGGCTTCGGTGCTTCGCCGTGATCGCACGGCCCGGTGTAGTGCGGCCCATGCTGGCGCGCGCACTCCGCGCAGTCGTTCGGGTCACGTCTCATGATTTGCTCCCGGTGGAATGGAAGGGCCAGCCCGCGACGTTCTGCGCTTCAATCTCGTCCACCGCCGACGCGACATCGGCGGCAAGAATCGTCCAGTGCTCTCCGTCGAGGCGAGCGATGGTGCGATCCTTGAATTGCTGGTAGACCCGCTGCGCCCGCTCCGCGCCGACGACTTCGACGCAGATCGCGAGCGCAAGCTGCGCGGGGCCGCTGCCGTGATAGCCCCACTCGAATCCATCGGGGCTGTGGTTCCGCAAGTCGAGGCGCGGGTCGAGCGTGCGTGTGCCGCGATCGTCGACGACCTTAACCTGTGCGTCGCCGTGGCGACGCTCTCCTACAAAGATTTTCATGACGTTCTCCGTTGTTGGTTTCAGATACGCCACGCTTCACGCGCGGCGAAATTCCGGCGCACTTCGCGCACGGTCGAGCAGAGTCGGTGCACCCAGGCCGGCACGACGAGCAGCGCCGCTTCCTTCTCGGCGATCACCTGCCGAGCGGTGGCGAGCGCATTGCGAAGGTTCAGCACTTCCGCGGTCGCAGTGAGCAGCGCCTCGCGCCCTTCCCTGTTCAGCCGGATCAGCGCGTCGCGCCCGGCTGCGTGCTGCTTCGCTTCCTCGCGCAGCCTGAGCAGTTCGCGGAACTCGTCATACCGCTTGTGCATTTCGGCCTTCTCGTGCGGCTGCTCGCGACGGTCCAGATACACCCGGAGGGTTTTCGCATCCTCCAGTCGAACGTCGCGAGCGTGCTGTCGCTTCTCGCCGCCAGTGGCGCGAACCCGAACGCGCTCGACGCGCCCCGGGTTCACGAACGTGCGGAGCTGGGCGACGAAGCGCCTGCCCTGCCGGTTGTTTGGGATTCGCGCGAAGTGATAGCACGCGTCCCGGTTCATCTTCGGTTTCATGTCGCCCTCGCTGAGACTGCGATCACGGCTCGCGCCCACGAACGCCGTGCTGCGCGTGCGCCGATCTTCGCTGCTTCGATGGTGGGATAAACGCCGAACTCTTCGGACGCGAGTGCAACCGCGACGTGAGCAGGCCCATAGTTGTATCGCCCATCGAGCGCCTGAACGACGACGATGGGTCCAGTGCGGTATGCGATCGTCACGGCGTCACGCTGCGCGCTTCGACTTCGCGGACTTCTTCTGCTCGACCGGCTTCGCTTCCGGCTTCGCAGCTGCGCGCTTGTCGAGACTCGCCTGCAACGCTGCGGCAAGGTCGATCACCTGCGCCGTCGCCGCTGGCGTCGTCGCGATCACCAGCTCCTGGCCTTCGATCCGCTTGTCGATTGCGGACTTGATGCGCTCCGCGACTTCATCCTTGTATGCGGCCGCATCGAACGAGTCGGAGGCCTGCGCTTCGACGAGCTGGATCGCAAGCTTCAGTTCAGCGTCGCTCACCGTCGCTGGCGCGATGTCGAGATCCGCAATGCTGCGGACTTCGTTCGCGTAGAGCAGGACCTGCATGACGAGTCCGCCGTCGATGGCGCGGATCAGGACAATGTGTTGCTTGCCGCGAGCGGCCCACTTCCCGATCGCCGTGCGCCCGGTCTTGACGAGCGCCGCACGGAGCAGCGCGTACGGCTTCGCGCCGCCCTTGTCCGGTGTCAGGTGGTAGGACTTCTCGAAGCAGACCGGATCGACAGCGGAGGCCGGAACGAACTCCGTGATTTCGGCGCACTGCGTCCCGGCTTCCTCCATCGACTTCAACTCTGCCGGGGTGAACATGACGAACTGATCCTTGGCGAATTCGTACCCCTTCATCATCGAGTCGCGCGGCACGACTGCGCCGGTCACCGCGTGGACGTACTGCTGCTTCAGGCGCTGCCCATCCTGCGCGAGCAGGTGGAACTTCAGCGCCTCGGCCTTCGATGTAGCGTTGAAAATCTTGCAGCTGATCGACACGAGGCCGAATGCCACGGTCACACTTCCGATGCTTCTCGCGTTCATGACGTTCTCCGTTAAAGGTTGCTGCCCTTGCCGGGGCAGTGAGCGGTGTCGCTCCCGGAATCCTCCGATGTTCTGGAGGATTCGAGGCGGGACACTACTTCCAGACTCGACCGTGTTCGTCGGTCGCCGTTGCTGTTTCTTCGTCGTACTCGATGCACGCGACCACTTCGTCGCCGCTCGCTGCGTCCGCGTTCGCGGCGTCGCGTGTGCCGTACAGGAAGGGAGCGCCTGCGTTGTCGCGCTGGCAGCCGGTGCTGTGAATGAGCAGGTATCCGATCATGATGTCCTCCGTTTAGTTGTCACCGCGCCAAGCGCGCAGTGTGTCCGGCGTAGACGGCGACAGCTTTCCAATACGCCGCCATCGGTGCCTTGTGAGTGCGCCAGCACTTCTCCGCGCGTTGCTGGGCATCCTTGCGAATGTCGAGCAGCAGCTCGCGCAGCGCGGACCTGGCTTCCGGTGGCAGCGCACGGATGCGCTGCGCCGATGGCAGACCGGCAAGCGGGTTCATCACTTCCGGCCTGAAGCTGCGGCGCGTGTTCATGCGACGCGCTCCGGGGCCTTGCTGTCCTTCGCGAAGTCGAGCGTGAACTTCGCCGCTCTCGTTTCGACGTGCAGCTTGTAGCCGCGTCCTGTCCGGACGGCGATCGGCTTGCCGAGCAGATTGTGATAGCACCATCCGCCAGCACGCCACGCCATGTCAGCAGGCGAGGACAGCGCGAAGGGCGATGCGCCGCCTTCGTATCCGTCTTGCGCTTGTTTGGTCAGGTCCATCGCTAGGCTCCAATCTCGCGCAGCACTTCGCGGGTCTGCTCTTTGTGAATGTCGATCAGCGTGGAGTGCAGGCTGGGCTTAACGACGCCCTGCGCCTGCGCCGTTGTCGAGTACGCGGAGCAGCTGCTGCACTTGCTCGATCAGCTTTTGCGTCTCCATCTGGACGTGATACATCAGCGTTCGGTTCATGGGGTCCTCCGTTGTTTGTGGACTGCCTTGCCGGGCAGTTGAGCGAGAAGTCGCTCCCGGTGCCCTGCGATGATCTGCGAGGGCACGAGGCGGGACTCTCTAATCCGCGAAGTGATCGAACACGCCGTGCCGGTATTTGCCGCTGGGCGTTTTGAGCTGGTACGCAATCACGGCGCGTCGCCCGATGTAGGAGTCAGGGTTCGCGGTGATGTCGCGCAGCATCGCGTTGCCGAGCGTCTTAACCGTGGTCTCGATTCCGGCGTCGTCGCGCAGCGCGATCTTGCTGTACGGTCCGCACTTCCCGGCTTCGTAGCCGGTGATGGTCAACACGGCGCTGCGCTGCTCTTTCACCTTCACCCAATCCGGCGAGCGATGGCCGGGGCGGTACTTGCTGCCCGGTCGCTTCAGGATCGCGCCTTCGCCGCCGCGCTTCCAAATCTCCTGAACGCGTTCCCACGTCGCATCGTGGCTCTCGACGGTGGACACCGCGCGCTGATCCTTCGGAAGTTTCCGCAGCTGCTCGATAAGCAACTCGCGCCGCGCTTCGTAGCTGAGGCCCTGCGTGCTGTTGCCGTCCAGCTCCAGCACGTCGAACGCGACGAACACGAGCCGCGACCCGATCGCCGTCACGTCCCAGGCCTTCCCACCCGGCACGACGAGCTCGCCGTCATAGGTGCCTGCACGCAAGTGCGACATCGCTGCCGTGATCGTGTCGGGTAGTTCGCGCAGCTTCGCCTGCTCTCCGGCGCGAGGGCGCGACCACGCGACGATGCGATCGCCGACGATGATCGTCACGCGGTGCCCGTCGTGCTTCTCTTCCAGATACCAGCCGGCATAGGTCCGGTCGAACGCTTCGCCGGTGACGTTCTCGATCATCGCGGAGGCGAGCATCGGAGCGGGAGCGGTGGGCGCCGACGCTACGACTTGCACAGGCGCGGCGAATGTCTGGACGGGTTTCGTCGCACCCTTCACAAGATGAAGCGCGGCCTGCTTCGGCTTCGCCTGCGCTTCTACCTCGCGCACATGCTTGCAAGTGCGGGGCGCGTCGCCCTTTTTGAACCGCCACGCCGGACAGTTGCAGCTGAGGCTGCCGTCCGTGTTCTGCTTCGTCGTGTAGATCGCGCTGCTGCTGCTAGAGGGAAAGGTCCAAGAGGACATAGCTAAATCTCCGTTGTGGTGGCTTGTGGACTGACCTTGCCGGGTCAGGTGAGCGGTAGTCGCTCCCGGAATCCTCCGCGCCGTAGCGCGAAGGATTCGAGGCGGGACTACACCCTGCGGACAACGCTGCCCGGTCTCGCCCTTGCGCTCGCGTTCGCCGTCAGCCGATGCGCTTGGAGGAAACGAGTAAGCTCGACGACGAAACCGTCGAAGCCTTCCGCGTACTTCACGACCTGCGAGAACCGGCGCTCGTCGCGGGTCTGCATTTCGAACTTCACCGAGTCGATCGCGAACTGATAGGACAGCATCGCGAGTGGCACCGTCGTCCCGGTGGACATGAACCACAGCCGCCCGTTCTTCTCGTCGATGGTCTGCTGCACCGGCTCAAGCCGGTCTGCCCTGATCGCTTGGATCAGGATGCTCAGGTACAGCTGCTCGAGCTGGCTCACTGCCGTGTCACCGGCTTGCTGGGTCTGCTGTTGCTGTTGCGTGTCGTTCATCGTGGTCTCCGTTTAGTTGTTGGCTTGTCTCGTCAGTGCGGCGGGAGCCACCCGGCCACAGAGCGCGGATCGCTCCGCGCTTTCGACTACGCTGCCATCTTCAGGCAGGCATCAAACACTTCCTGCTTCCGGGTCGCGCCGTTCCCGAACCATGCGCTGTTCATCCGGTTGTCAACGCTGCGGGTGTTGCTCGCGTGATCGTAGTATTCCGTCGCCGCGTTCACGAGGCCCCACGCCGTGCCCTTGGCGCTCGCCAAGTCGGAACCCATCGCGCCGCCCTGATACAACTCCAGGACCTTGCGCGCCGTCGTGTTCTTCTTCAGGAATTCCTCGTCGGTCAGAATCTCGTCGCCGTCGATCACCTTCTCGACCGGCGCGTACACAGAGCGCAGGACCTTCACGGCTTTCTTCTCCGACAGCCTGACCTGCGTGAGCAGCTTCGCGTTCTCGATGAAGCGCGCCCACACCGACGACGCGATCCCGAGCTGCGCCTTCACCGCGTTCACGTCGAGCGTGTTGTAGTGGTACACCTTCACGCGCTGCTTGCCGTCAGCGGCTGCTTCCTTAACTCCGCCGCCTTCGCCCTGAGTCGCAGCGTGCAGCGTGTTCTGGCACACGACGCGGACGGTCGTGAACATGAACTCGGACGCCATCGAACCGTCGCAGGCAGTCGCCGCGAGCAGGAACGATTCAACGCGGTCGCCCTTGCCGACTTCCGCTGCGTCGCCTGTTCTGGCGAGCGCCCAAATTTTCCGGCCGCCCTTCAAGCTTCCAGCCGTCTCCATCTTCCACCCCATCGCCTTCACGCTGTCGCCGATGAAGGTCAGAATCTCGTCGGGCTGCACAACGTGATAACCGCTCGTCGACATCACCGACAGCGGAGCCTTCGTGTCGCTGCGATAAAGGATCGAACGGTTCAGGCTCGACGCGTCGCACTGCTCGCCGTCCTCCGTCGTGTAGAGCATCGATCCCTTTTTGATCGACCACTCCAGACCGGCAGCTTGCCGCCACTCGTCAATCGACGCGTCCGCGTCAATCTTGAATCCCAGGCCGTGCCACGGCGTCTCGCCGACGTATGCCATGTTCGCGCGCCCGTTGCTGAAGTCGATCTCATGTGCCATTTTCAATTCTCCGTTTGGTTTGGGTTTGACTTGTCTCATCAGCGCGGAGGGAGTCACCCGACCCGCGTAGCGCGATGGTGCTGTCTCTCGCGCTTTCGACTTTGCTGTTGCTGCGACCGTTTCTCTTTGCCGAGCTGGTCAGGCTCCGGCGCAGCGCGTTGTGATGTTCCACGGCGCTGCTCTGCTGGACGGCGATAGGTTCTCGCCCCCCGGTGTCTGCCGACACCCCGGAGGGACAGCGCCTCCGGACGACCCGTCTGTTCAGGGGCTCCGCCCCTCGGTCAGATCAACCGTATATGAATAATATGCAAAATCCGCGTACTTGTGGGGCGTGGAAAGAAATAAATACAGAGGGAAAATCCGATAGTTACGAGCGGTTTTCGGGCTGGGGAGCCCTTGACAGCGGGGGGTGCCGTCGAGGGTGCCGTGCGCGACCCGTTTTCTGACCCGCGCCTGACCCGCTGGGAGGGGTGCCGTGGCACTGCCGGGCGCGCTCCGCCCTCTAGGGCCAGAGTGTCAGTGCAGGACGCGTCGGACTTTTAATCCGTTGGTCGGCGGTTCGAATCCGCCACGACCTACCACTCTCGCATCAAGCACTTAGCGGCGCTTGCGCCCCTGCGCCCTGACCCGCGCCTGACCCACTCCGCGCATCCGGCGCACAGCTGCGCGAAGGTGTCGAGTCGCCAAGTGCGCGTATCGACTGGTCACCGCGACGTGCGAGTGGCCGAGCAGATCGCGGACCGCGACGAGCGGGGCCTCGGCCTGCACGAGCCATGACGCATAGGTGTGCCGCAGATCGTGGAATCGAACGTCGCGCAGTCCAGCCTTCGCGCGCGCCCGGTCCCATCCCTTGCGGAGCTCGTCGACCGTCAGCTTGATCGGCACCGGGATCGATCTAGCCTCAGGCGGCAGCGGCACGACTCGCGGCTTGCCGTTCTTCGAATGCCGCACGATCAGCACCTGGCCCTGCCGATCTTCCTTTCGCAGCGCGAGCAGCTCACTGCGTCGCATGCCCGACATTGCCGCGAGCAGGATCGCGTGCTTCACGCTGCGCTCCGGCGCGGCGGCGGCGAGCCGCTGCACGTCCTTCGGTGTCAGGTAGACGTGGCGCGACTTCTCGCCGGGCAGCAACAGCACGCGGCTGCCGAGCGGATGATCGAGCCAACCCCATTGTCGATACGCTAGATTCGCAACGCGCCGCAGGATCGCAAGCCGACGATTGATCGTCGCCGGCGTCAGCTCTTCGGCAAGCCACTTGCGTTTCGCTTCCTCTGCCGCGTCCGCGACATCGACGAGCGCGCGGCCTTCAACGAACGGAAGGAGCGACCGAACTTTGTTCTGGAGATCTCGCGCGCTGCGAAGCGCAGCGGCTTCACCAGTCACCCACCGCTCGAGCGCTTCCTCAAGCGTGTACTGCGATGGTCGTCCAACGCGACTATCTTGGAGTCGCGTACGGACACGACGCTCGAACTCGATCGCGTCCGCCCTGGTCCCAAAAGTTCTTTCAACCGCACCCCCAGCGTTCCGGATACGCGCCTGCCAGCCTTTGCCGTGACGTCGGACGGACACGATGGAGTGATGCGTCGCTTGTGCAGATAGGTGTCGAGATCGGACGGCGCGATTCTAATGCACCCCCGTATACGGATAGCTTTCAGCTCACCGGCAGCGATCTCGCGCTTCACCGTGCGGTCGCTCACCCGCAGATGCGCCGCTACTTCGGCGATCGTGAGGACGTTCATCGCGATCTAGACTTCAATGCTCGATGCTTTATCGCGCGCGTGCGCTCGTCCTTTTTGGCGACCCTAGCGAGGGCGTCGGCGAGGATGCGCGTCGGGTAGAGCGGTACGTAATGGAAGTACGGTCTGTTACCGAGTCGCAGATGAACGCGCTCGTAATCGCCGCGCTTCTTCCAGAGCATGACGGCGATGCTTGCGATTCTTGTTGTGTAGTGGGCGCGCAGAGGCCTCGTGCGCTCTCGCCCGGTGATTGGACACGACGTTGTTATGGGCCGATTCGGAATTCCCAATTCCTCGACGAACGCGCGTGATGTCATCATGCGTGGCGGGATCGCGAGGACGATTTTCGTTTTACCTGTGTACGGCAGCTGCCACTCCGGGCAGTTTGCGTAATCGCTAATCGTCATTGCACGGGCCGAAGTGTGCCGACAACGCATCGCAACATAGAGCTGCAGCTTGCCTCAGATCTTGCTCGTCCGAGAACCCGGTCAGAGAGCCCACATGGAAGGACTCGCCTTTCCCAGATCTCCACGCAATGAAAGCGACGCGCTTCTTGGCGTTGTACTTGCAAGGTCGGACAGAAAACGTGAACGTGTCAGCCATTGGACCAGCGCAGTCGCCCTTCGTAGATCGCCTGCAGCAGATAGAAGATCGCGGCGCGCAATCGCTGATCGACCATCGGCGGCTGCATGTCGTAATTCCGGTTGCACGTCGTGCACTCGGGGATCGAGAACCAGTCGGGCGCTTTCGTCCATTGGCCCTTGATCGAATTCAGGTGACTCGCTTCGCTGGGCCCAGGTCGTCGGCATGTATGGCACGGCAGCGTGCGAAGCCATGCGAGATAGGGTTCGCTCTCGATGCGCCCGGCGTAGCCGAACACGACGCACTGCTCGAACGTCAGACCGGGCGGGAGAATCTTCGCGTTCGTCACCACGTCGCTCGCCGCTTGTCGGACTCGTCGAGCGCCTGCCGCGCGCTCGCGATGGTCGGCAACTGACGCAGCATGCGAAGCGCAGCAGCGTCGGCGGCCAGCTGGCAGATGATCTTGACCGATAGG
>JGI10216J12902_100437063_pt1 | contig 11816 bp, 10 predicted proteins | sample KanNatreferecore_FD_12902 | JGI IMG/M metagenome (IMG submission 12902)
GTGAGAATCGAGATGATCGAAAACGAGATGGCGAAGTTCGAGAACCCGCCCATCTCGCGAAAGAGTTGCTGCGCGTAGCCCAACCGCTTCAGGTCTTCGACGTCCTGCCGTACCAATTCGTCGCGCGTGGGTTTGGCGTTGGCCATAGTTGTCAGTGCTGAACCGTGTCTGCGCGGAGATTGCCGCGTTTACGAACCAGCAAAGTCAATCGCAAATCCGGGCGGCCTGGGGTAGAACCGGCCCATGAACCGCCGCTTCTTTCTACGCCAATCGGCGCGCGCCCTGGTTTCAACGGCCGCTCTCACGATTTCCGCGCGCGTGGCGCGAAGTGCGCCCCGGCCGGAATTGCGCATCACAAGAATTCTCATCCAGGAAGCGCGCGGGCGGCGGCTCACTCCGGTGGCCCCGAATGCTTACGCGCCGTTTCGCGGTTACGAAGTGCGCGAGCCGGTGCTGCGCATTCAGACGGCGCAGGGCATCGAAGGGATTTGTCATTGTCCGGTCAAACCGGAGAAGTTGAAACCGCTGCTCGGTCTCGATGCTGCGAAGCTGTTTATCTGGAATGGCGAGCGAATCCACGGCGCGGCGGAAGAACACAAAGCGCTGCTCGCGGATTTAATCGGTGCAGACGTAGCACTGTTCGACTTGCTCGGTCGCGCGTCGAAACGGCCCGTCGCGGACCTGCTCGGCGCGCGCGTGCGTGAAGCAACTCCAGTGTACGACTCGTCGCTTTACATGGAGGACTTGCTCAAGCCGTCAGAGCGGGTGGACCTCGCGTTCGTCAAAGGCGCGGAACCGCGCAATACCGCGGAGTGGGTCGCGCGCAAAGCGGAATGGATTTTGCGCCAGCCGTTTGGCGTTCGCATTTTGAAGATCAAAACCGGGCGCGTGAAGTGGATGGGAAATTTTGATGAGGCTTTGCAGCGAGACATCGCCGTCTTCAAAGCCGTCCGCAACGCAGTCGGAAAAAACGTGACGCTCTTTGTGGACGGCAATGATGGTTATGCAGCGCGTCCGTTGGCCGCAGCGGAGTTCGCCGAAGCGGTCGGTAGCCTCGGCCTTTACGCGATGGAGGAAATGTTTCCGCAAGCCAGGCTCGATGAGACACGCGAAGTGAAGCGCCGTGTTCGAGCCGCGGGTTTTCAGACGAAGCTCGCGGACGGCGAAGACCGTCTCGGCGGAATCCGGGCGGAGTTGCGTGCCGAACGATTTTCATTCGCGGACAAGGAAGAGCCGCTGTTCGACATCGATCAGGGCGACATGAACCAGGCCGGTTACTTGCGTTTGCGGGAAGGCGCGGCGGACTGTGCTCGGCACGGCATGACGATGGCGCCGCACAACTTCGGATCGAAGCTCGGTCTCTACGCAATGATCCACCTTGGCCTCGTCACGCCGAACTGGGAATTTTGCGAGAGCGACGATACACAGATTCCCGCGCTCGTGGCGGACGGGTTCGACATTCGCGATGGCCGCGCGCGACTGACCGGCGCGCCGGGACTGGGCGTGACGTTGCGCGAAGACAAACTGCAGAAGCCATCAACGAGTCTGGAGGCTTAAAGAAGGCTCAAACTTTCTTCCCTGGCCGCATTGACCGGGACGGATGGAGTCTCTACAGTGCTACTCGACGTTGCGTGCGTATTCCGATGAGAGTTGCCGCCAACCAACCCAAGGACAGTGCCGACACCGGGCCGAGTGCTCGAGACTCAGCAGTGCGCGCATTTACGATTCCCGAACTGCTCGTGACGGTCGCCATTATTTTTCTCCTTGCCTCAATCCTGTTGCCCGCGCTTACGCGCGCTAAAGAACTCGGCAAGTCCACGACCTGTCTGAACAACCTCCGGCAACTCGGCCAGGCGCTTCACATGTATGCCGGCGATCACGACGATGCTCTCCCTTACAACATGGGCAAGGAAGGCATCGACGAGACAGTGGCGAAGGGCGAGTTCCGTAATTGGGCCAATGACGTGATGAACTGGGAACTGGATTCCTATAACACGAACACGTGGCTGCTCTCCGTGGGCGGGCTGGGCCCTTACGTGGGAGGCGTGGCCAAGGTTTTCAAATGCCCCTCCGACACCGCATTGAGCGAAGTCCAGAGAAATGCGGGCTGGAAGGAACGGGTGCGCAGCCTGTCGATGAACGCGATGCTGGGAAACGCCGGCGAATTCATGATGGGGACCGTGAACACCAACAATCCCACTTACCGGCAGTTTCTGCGCCTGAGCGACGTGCCCGATCCTTCGCGCATTTTTGCTTTCATCGAGGAACACCCCGACAGCATCAACGACGGCTATTTCCTGAACCGCTTCTATTCGGACCGGTGGATTGATTTGCCGGCCTCATTCCATAACGGCGGCGCGGAAGTGTCCTATGTGGACGGCCACGCGGAATTGCACTATTGGCGGTTCGGTCATACCAAGCCGCCGCCGCGTCCTGATGCGGCGGGATTGCCACTGGTCATCCCGGCCGGACAACGTGGAGATTATTATTGGGTGATGTCGCAAACGTCGGTCCATGCGGACGAACCCTCCATGGCCGCCGCGGGCCCGCGTTAGAAGAAGCTCTGCAGCCACGCTCGTTCGCCAGTCCCGGCCAGCAGGTAGGCTTTTCCTCCTTCAGTCCAACTTGCCGTAATTAAAGAATTCACCGCCGCATACTCGCGCTGCCGCGGCGAGCTTTTCACCCAAGAGCCATCCACCACAAAGAGGAACAGCGTTCCTTGCGCGCCGGAATCAAGGCAAACCATCGAGACACGCCGATCCTGCCAGCTCATTACGCCCGCGCCCATTACTGGAAGGCGGGCCAGATTTTGCGGAAGCACGTAATCGGCTGGCGCGTTGTTCGTCGCGAGATGCTGGCGAATCGGCGCCATGTCGTTCGTCTCAATGCTCATGACGTATTGCCGGAGAACGTTGCCCACCATGCGGGAGCGAAATGTCTGGAACGAATTCTCGCCCGGACGTTGGGGCCGCGCGGCGAAGAACGTGATCAAGATGGCGATCGCCGCCGCAGCACTCCACGCCACCGGGCCACGCCACCAAGGCACTTCGACAATCTTCGCGCGCGCCAGAATCCGATCGCGCAACGCGCGCGGCACGGGCGCCGCTCGGAAGTTCTCCCGCATCGTTTGTTGAAAAGCCTGGTGTTGTTCCCACCACTGCTGCAATTCCGGATCGCGCCGCGCTTGTTCGAGCGCCGCGAGGACGGCGGAATCGCGCATGTCCTCCGTGCCGGGCCGGCAGGCAATCAGAATTCTTTTGGCGTCAAAGCTGTTCACGTCAGTGGCGCGTGTGCTGTGGTTCGACCATCATGCTTTGCAACGAAGCGACGCCGCGCGCAATACGGGATTTCACGGTGCCCAGCGGCACGCGCAGGATTTCCGCGATGTCCGCGTAGGAACAATCTTCGAGGTAGAACAGGGCGACCGGCGCGCGAAATGTTTCATCGAGGCGCGCGAGGCAGTGCGAAAGCGTTTCCCAATCGACGCGCGTCGCCGGCGGCGGCACGCCCGGAAGTTCCTGTTCCACTTCACTCAGCTCGTGTTGCGGAAAACGCACCAGCCGCCGCCGGCTGTTGGTAAAGAGCCGATAGAGCGTGGTGAAAAGCCAGCTCTTAACCTTCGATGGATCGTTCACCTGATGGCCCTTGGTGGAGAGCAGGTAATATGTTTCCTGCACGAGGTCGCAGGCTTCGCTTTCATGTCCGGCGAGGCTCAAGGCAAATCGGTACAGCGCGGCGTAATGCTGGTCCACCAGCCGTTCGAGGTCCATGTCACCGCGCATGCACTGCTCCTGTATGAGGCTCGAGAACGCTCTCCGGTTCCCTGTTTTCGGATACGCCGCATTATTTCGAGCGCGCTGGCAGGACGCGAGCGCGAAACTTTTCGGGAACCAATTCGCCGCCCGTTCCTCACACCTTGGCGATGCTCACGTGTGAAACAATCAAGAGAGTGGACCACGTCGATTGCGAAAAACTCCTGGGCCTCGCGAGCGTCCTTTATTCGCCGGGTGAGAGTGATTTCCTGCGCCGGCAGCTTCTGACCTCGCTGCAATCGTTGATTCCCCACGAACTGGGCGCGTGCCACTGGATGCAGCCGTCGCGCCACGAAATCGCCGCCTGGTACGAGCCGCAACCACGTCCGCTTCCAATCGCGCACCATGAATTCTGGCGATTGATCGAGAATCATCCGCTGAACCGCGTGCTCTTTTCCCACCCCAGCCAGGCGTGGAAACTTTCGGACGTGATGCCGCGCAAAACTTTTCGCCAGACGGAACTTTACACGGCACTCTACCGGCCTCTGGGTGTGGACTGTGAAATCACGGCCGTGCTTCCGGACAAGAAAGCGCCCGGCACATTCTTCCTCCTCAGCCTGCACCGGCGGGACCATGACTTCAACGAGCGCGACCGCACGTTGCTGAATCTGCTCCTGCCGCATGTGGCGCGCGCGCAGCATCGCCTCGTGAACCGCCCTGCTTCGCCGGCACGGGCAGACGCCTCATTCTCCGACGAAGAGCGGTTTCATCATTGGTTGCGCGAGCAGGCGCCCTGGCAATTGTCGCGGCGCGAGAGCGACGTGTTGTTCTGGCTTTGCCAGGGGAAGACCAACGACGAGATTGGAACGATCCTCGGCATCGCGGGCCGCACGGCGGAAACTCACGCGTTGCGCATTTATCCGAAGATCGGCGTGGAGAACCGATACGGCGCCATCGCCACCATCAATCAGATGACCAACCGGAACGGTTATTTCGCCGCAGATGCTGGATCGGTGGCGCAGCGACAGTAGCACGGCGCGCTCTTGCGAAAAAATGCCGCGCCGGTGACTTTGCTCTTGATGCCTCCACCGCCGCCTAAGAAGGTGAGAAGCATTCCATGGAAAGTTCAACCGCCGCCACTGGCTCTGTTCCGCATCTGGACGATTCTCAACAGCGCGCGATCATCTCCAAAATCAACTGGCGGCTCATTCCCCTGCTCTTCTTCTGCTACATCATCGCTTACCTCGACCGCATCAACGTCGGCTTCGCGAAGTTGCACCTCCAGGAGGCGCTTGCTGTTGATCCCGCTAAATTCGAGAGTGCGTTCGGGCTGGGCGCCGGCATTTTCTTCATTGGCTATTTCATTTTCGAAGTCCCGAGCAATTTGATTCTGCAACGGGTTGGCGCCCGCATTTGGATCGCCCGCATCATGATCCTTTGGGGCATCGTCTCCGGCGCCTTCATGTTCCTGAAAGGCGCCCCCATGTTCTACATCATGCGCTTTTTGCTCGGCGCGGCTGAGGCAGGCTTTTTTCCCGGTGTGCTTCTTTACTTCACGTATTGGTATCCCGCCCGCGAGCGCGCCAGGATCATCGCGCTGTTTGCCATTGGTGGCGTTGCGGCGGGCGCATTCGGTTCACCAATCAATGGCTTAATCCTGCAAAACATGGACGGCATCGCCGGCATGAAGGGCTGGCAATGGCTCTTTTTACTCGAAGCACTTCCTGCCGTCATTTTCGGGTTTGTCGTCCTCTGGGTTCTGCCAAACCGCCCTGCCGAAACCAAATGGTTGACTGATTCTGAAAAGGCCTGGGTCGAGCAGCGTATCGCGATGGACCCGGCCAAAGCACAATCCACCGACTGCCACCGCCTCGCGCACGCGTTTACCTCCGGCCGGGTTTACTTGTTTTGCCTCATCTATTTTTTGCTGAACGTTGGTTCCTATGGCTTCGAGATGTGGGCGCCGACGATCGTAAAACAATTGTCTCAGGGCTCGGACAAACTGGTCGGCTGGATCAATGCCATCCCCTACGTCATGGCTGGCGTGATGATGTTTATCATTGGGCGCAACTCCGACCGCACCGGCGAACGCCGGCTGCACATTGCTTTCAGCGCCTTCAGCGCTGCCATCGGATTTGCGCTGGCCGCTTTCACAAAAAATCCGGTCATAGCAATGGTCGGCCTGGTGATCGCTTTTGCGGGCCTCAAATGCACGATCGCGCCGTTTTGGGCCCTGACGACAGCTTTCTTGAGCGGAACCGCGGCAGCCGGAGGCATAGCGTTTATCAATTCGGTAGGCAACCTCGGCGGTTACGCCGGCCCGCACGTGGTTGGACTCATCAAAGATAAAGCACAGGGCAGCAACGTGGCCGCACTTCTCGTGCTCTGCGGAGCGCTGCTGGCAATGGGACTCCTGGCGCTGACTATCCGGACGCTTCCCAGGAACAAACTTACGACCCCGACGACGCCGTGATTTGTCCCCGGCGATTTGAGCTCGGCTCGTTGTCTGTATTCCTGGGAAGCCCGCTCACCGGTCGTTTTCGCATTCGGTGGTACAACGCCGCGCACGTCAGCGCAGTCAGTGTTCCGAGCAGATTATTCAGCAAGTCTTTCTGCGTATCGTACGGATCGTCCGCAAGCGTCTTTAACATGCCCCGCTCCGGGCCAAGCAACATCGTGCTGCCCCATTCGACCAATTCGTGAATCGCGCCGCAGCCGAGGATGCCCAGAATGACGGCGACCCAGAGCCGCCATGCTTTCAAATCGTACGCACCGGCCAGCATCTGCCGTAGAAGCGCGGCGCAAACGGCCCCGAAATAAAAATGAACGTAGGTGTCGAACGAGATGCGCCAGAATTCCTGCCGGTAAAATCCAAACACGCCGAGGTTGTGCAACAGCAGTGCCGAGGCAAACAATCCGAGATGAAACGGCCGCAAATGCAGGCGGTATCGCAACGCATAAACGCCCCACAGCAACGGCAACAAAAACAGAAACGAGTAGCGATAAGTGCTGCCGCTGGGCGCCGCGAGGCTGAGCACGACCATGATGATAGTGCCAGCCATTGCCACCACTCGATGCGCCTTGGTCAAGTCCTTCATGCCTTCACAGCCAGGCGCGGAAGTAGCTGGCAAACTGCTCGGCCCCTCTGATGTACCAGGGCCGGGCTTTGTATTCGCCGGGCGTGACGCGCCGTGATTTCGCTTTGTCCGCTTCGAACATTTTGATTTGCGTGGCGGCAAACTCCCGGTCCCACACCTCCAGGGTGTTTTCGTCGTTGAGGCGGAAGGAGCGATTGTCGAAGTTCACCGTGCCGACCGTGACCCACACGTCATCCACCACCATCAGTTTGCAGTGATAAAGAGACGGCTGGTACTCGTAGAACTCGACGCCGGCCTTGATCAATTCATCCCAGCGCGCCCGGGACGCGCGACGCACGATGTTCGCGTCAATGATCCCCGGCGTGATGATTTCAATCCGCACGCCGCGTTTGCGCGCGGCAAGAAGCGTCTCGATCATCAAGTCGTCCGGCACGAAGTAGGAGTGCCCGATGCGAATGTGTTTGCGTGCGGCGGCGATGGAATAGAGATAAACGAGCCGCGCTGTCTCGACGCCATCGCGCGGGCCTGTCTTGTAAGCGCGCGCGTAACTCTGGCCCACGCGGTGCAACGGAGGAAAATACTCGGGGCCGTGCAGGACTTCATGCTGCGTTTGAATCCAGTTGTCCATGAAGATGCCTTGAAGTTGAGCGACCGCGGGGCCTTCCACGCGATAATGCGTGTCGCGCCAGAGCTTCTTCGAATCGGCATTGCCCAGCCATTCATCCGCGAGGCACGCGCCGCCGGTGAAACCGACTGTGCCGTCCACGACCAGAATTTTCCGATGGTCGCGATGATTGACACGCAGGAGCTTGTGCCACTCGGGGCGATTGTACTTTACGAACTGCACACCGCCCTCCTCCAGTTGATCGAGTTCAGACTGCTTGAGCTTCGAGCAGCCCAGAGAATCCATCATGACATGCACCTTCACTCCGGCCTGCGCCCGTTCGATCAATGCTGGCACCAACTGCGCGCTGAGTTTGCCGGAGCGGAAGATGAAATTCTCCATCGTGATGGTTTTCTTCGCGCCGCGAATCGACTCGAGCATGGAGGGAAAAATCTGGTCGCCGTTGATGAGCGTCGTGATTCTGTTGCCTTCGCGCAATGGCGCCCCGACGAGCGGGCCGACCGAGTCGCGAAACGCGGGATCGTCCACGCCGTAGGCCGATCCAATCTGTTTGCCAATGGCTTTCTCGGTCGGACGCGGAACGAAGACAACGATCGCGAGGGCGAGAACGACCAACCCAAGAACTTTCAAAACGGTGCGGAGCCGCTTGTGCTTCCCTGCCATTCCCCCAACGCCCTCCTTTCGTGGCGTAACAGTAGCCCAACGCGTGGAAGACAGCCAGTGGAGCGCGTTATCTTTGTCGTAGCAGCCGACGTGACAGGCTTTATCTGAAATCCGAGAGCCGAAGTTGATCAGAGCCTCGTTACCTCGGCTGCTACGGATTCAGTAGGCTGCCGTTCCTTGCAATCCTTTGATGATGGCGATGCCCGAAGACGTGCCGAGCCGAGTCGCACCGGCTTCAATCATTCCGAGCGCGACTTTCGCATCGCGGATTCCGCCGGAGGCTTTCACGCCGAATTTCGGCCCGACGCATTCGCGCATGAGTTGCACGTCGTGGGTGGTCGCGCCAGCGGCGCTGAAGCCGGTCGAGGTTTTCACGAAGTGCGCGCCGGATTCCACGACGAGTCCGCAGGCGCGGATTTTTTCTTCCCGCGTGAGCAAACACGTTTCGAGAATGACTTTCACCGTGCGTTCGTCCGCGGCTTCCACGATGTCGCGCAATTCGCGGAGCACATACTTATCATCGCCTTCTTTGAGCCGACCAATATTCAGCACCACATCGATTTCCTGCGCGCCGTCGTCAATGGCGGCCTCGACTTCGAAGCGCTTGGCATCCGCGCTCATCGCGCCGAGCGGGAAGCCGACGGTGCAGGCGATTTTCACGCCGGAATTCTCCACGAGCGCATAAGCCTGCGCCACGCGAGAGCCGTTCACGCACACGCTCCAGAAGTGGTGCTCCATCGCCTCGCGGCAGAGTTGCTCGATGTCGCGCGCCGTGGCGTCCGGCTTGAGCAACGTGTGGTCGATATAGCGGGCGAGCGATTGGGCGTTAAGACCTTGAGTCATCGCGCGTGTTCTAATGGGCGGGTTGGCGGATGTCGAACACGTTGGTGACGTGGCGCGGCGCCAGACTGAATCTCCAGGGCATGGCGACGCTGTCCTCAGCGCGCCGGGCGACGGACTCAAGTATTGAGACGGTCGTTGCAGGCCACGACGGCGCGCTGGGGACAGCGTCGCTTTACCGCGCCCCAACGCTGCGTTCCGTGTAACAGCCCCGTTGCCCAAAAGCTCCGAATCTGTCACGCTAGGCCTCGACCCAAACAATTCGGAGGAGAAGCTCCGTGCAGGCACGGGCCTTCCGCCGAGAGAAGTGCAAATCAAACTATGAAAACAACGGACTCACCCATGCGGTTCTCGAATCACGAACAGGCTGGCACGCGCCATCACACCAGGACAAAACGATTCAATCCATCCTGCGCTTTTTTCCGCAGGCGATTTGCTGGCACCGTGACCCAAATTGTTTGCGCTGTTGTTCTGGCGGTTGTCGGGTTCGTTGGCGTTCAACTGGCTCCCGCGGCAAACATCCTCTGGGTCAGCGACGTAGGAGTTCCTGGGACGTTCACGGGACCCGGTTCAGGTTTTACCGATCAAGGTTTCGTTACGTTGCTTCAGAACGCTGGTCACAATGTGAACCGTTTTAATCCATCCAACAACAATGCCGTAGCGCTCACGCCGACTGAGCTCGCGGCCATCAACACGAACGACCTCATTCTCGTCGCTCGTGCTGGCGGCAGTGGTTCATGGCAGAACACGCGGGCCACGAATTGGAACCGGGATGTGATCAAACCAATGATCGTCATGAGTCCCTATTTTGTGCGTCCCGATGGCAATCGGCTGGGCTGGTTCACTGGCGGTACGCTCCCTGATGATGTCCCGGCGCCGTTAACTCCGGGCAACTCCAGCGATCCGACGGTCGATTACATCTTTAGCCAGGTCGCGATGAACGGAACCAATACGGCGACGCTTTATACCGAGCCGATGGATCGCAACACCAGTCACATTCAAAATCCTCCGGTGGCGGGCGCCGTGCCGATTGCGACCGTAACCAGCCCGCAAGAGGGAAATGCGGCGATTGTCACCGTTAATGCAATTGTCGGGTTCCCCGCGGGAACGATTGTGCAAGGAGCAGCCGCAATTCCTCTCCCGGCTTATCGCATGTACTTTTCCGGCGGAACTCGCGAAGGTGCGACGGCGCCCAATACGATTTGGTTTTACACTGGCAGAGAAAACCTGACGCCCGTGGGCGAAAACGTGTTTTTGCGCTCCGTTGAAGTCGCGCTGAATAACGGCGTTGCGCCGGCCACCAACACAGGCCCGGCAGGCATCAGCGGCCAGCCTGTCAGCCTCACTTCGCTGCAAGGCAACACCAACAACTTTTTGATTACTGTGACAGGCGCCGCGCCGCGGACCGTGCAATGGCAGCGCGATGACGGAAGCGGAACGTTCACCAATATTCCCGGCGCGGTCAGTTCCTTTCCCAGATCCACTTATTCGTTTACCGCGACGAACCTGGCGGACAACGGCGCGCGCTTCCAGGCGGTGGTGTCGAATGCGTTGAATGTCGTCACCAGCGACGTGGCCGTGCTGACGATTACGCCGGATTCCGCGCCGCCCGTGCCTCTTTCCGCCGCGAGCGTGGATGGCACGAGCATCAACATCTGTTTCAATGAACTGGTTAACACCTCCGGCGGCGTGGTGGACCCAAGCAGTTATTCCGTCGATGGAGGCAATATCACGGTAAACACGGCGACCGTAAGCGCGGATGGCCGCTCGGTGACACTGGCTTTGCAAGGCACGATTGGAACCTCGGCGACGGTCGATATTCTTTATTTGGAAGATCGTTATATGAACACGGCTTTCAGCACGCCCACGTTGACGGCGAGGAACTTCGGATTGACGGGCATCAACGTCGGGACAGTCACGCCGGGCGGAAACGAGTTCGCCTGCGACACCAACAGTTTTCAAGTGAGCGCCGGCGGAGTGGACCTCGGCAGCACGGCCGACAATTTGCGCTTCGCGTATAAAACAGCCAACGGGGATTTTGACGCGCGCGTGCAGGTCACTTCATTCGTCGGCACCAACGACCATTTTGAAAGTGTGGCCAAGGCGATGCTTCTGGCCCGTGAAAGCACGGCGAGCGGCTCGGCCAGCGTGAACGTGTGGACGACGCCGCTGGCGCCTGGCGACGACAACGTCTCGGCCAGCTATCGCGCGACGACCGGCGCGGCGACGAACGTCTTTGGTCCGTCGGTGACGCCGTCAGGTCTGCCCAATGCCTGGATGCGCATTCAGCGTCAGGGCAACCAATTCACCACGTATCGGAGCACGAACGGCGTGAACTGGACGACCTTGGGCACGGCATCCATTCCGTTGCCAGCTTCGCTCAGCGTCGGCGTGGGCGTGATATCGCATCGCAGTGGCAAAATGGCCACCGCGACCTTCAGCGACTTCAGCGTCAGTTCCTTGATCCTGCCGATAGCCCTGACGAATTTCAGTTACAACGCCGGTCAATTCACCGCGTCGTTCCAGACGCAAAACGGCGTGGGCTATACGGTGCAATACAAGGACAACCTCAACACCGTGGCGTGGTCCACGCTCACGACCATCGCGGGTGATGGCACGATCAAGAGCTTCACCGATCCCGGCCCGGTGTCTCCAACGGGCAATCGGTTTTACAGGATCAGTTCGCCGTAAGAGAGGAAGCGAAACGGAAATGAAGGCCGGGTGGAGACGCCCGGCCTTTTTGTGCACTGAGAGCGGAACGAAACACCAAACTCCAAGCTCCAAACACCCCGTTTCGACCGTCGGCTCTCCTTGCGCGTAAGGTTCCACGGCGTGCTT
>JGI10216J12902_100328355_pt1 | contig 11813 bp, 5 predicted proteins | sample KanNatreferecore_FD_12902 | JGI IMG/M metagenome (IMG submission 12902)
ACGGTCTTCGCCGGACAATAAACTCGGACATTAACGCCGTCGATCTTGTGAGTCTCAACACCCGAGGAGAAAGCTGCTTCAGAGAATCTCATTACGCGAAGCCTTGGTGTCTCAACCTGCGGACGGGCAGATTTTCGGTCAAGCGCAATCCAGACTTCGGAAGGGCTTTGTGTGCCAATGTCGTGGAAACGGAGCGCCGACAGTAGACATATGATGCCGCGCGGCACCTTCTTTGCCACCTCCGCGAGAGAAAAGTTGCCGGAGATTCTCGCGTTCGGAAGCATGTAAACACCGCGGCCCATTCGAACCAGCAGGCCTCTCTGATAGAGTCGCCGAAGATGTTCCGGGTGGATTCCTTTTTCGGTTAGATCTTGAATCCGTAGTATCTTTGCCTTCCGCGCGAGGTCGAGAACCTGCTTTTCTTTGGTGAGCTCTTTACTCATGTGTAAAAGTATAGCCACATATTAAAATCTGGCAAGACTATTACACATTGGTCGATTCCTGTTCGCGGTAGCCGCGCGGTGTCAATTACACACAACCCTGGCACGCGCCTCCTAGCAGCGGTTGTTAATCATGGCTGCGGGTCGGTGGTGCGCGCAACTTGGATCGTTGGAGCACAGCCGGCCTTTCTCTAGTGGAAACTGCTACTGTTTTAGTGACACGATGTTTATCGACTAAGTAGTTGAACCTGAAAATTCAAAGCAGTCGCTTTGAACTTCGCGGCCTCACATTTGAAGGACAACCTGCGGATTTTTTGGAGGAATGCTTCCTGACGGATGAACGGGTTTATGTCGAGCTTAATGTTGGCCCGACTTGGCGAACACAAGTGGAGGGGGCGATTGCTCACCTGGTCCTATTTGTGATTGACAGTGCCGGGATTAATTGCCTTTGTCAATCAGCCGGGTTCCGAGTCACGTATGCGATCACCCAACCGCGGGATCATTTCCCGACGAGCCCGAGAGAGCGCCTTAAAAGTGACTGTAACTCCAGTCGTCCAATCTCTTTCCACGATTATCATCAGGGAGCCATTATCAATTGATTTGGTAGTGAATTGATGCGCTCCGATCATCCTCACTAAGTGATTGCCCTCGCAAGAGTGACTGTGGTGCTTCGAACGCACTCGCGGCGAATGGGCTTGCCTGACATAACACTTTCTCCGTGCAGCAACGTCCTTGGCAATCTTGCACTCGCTGTAACGGATCAAAGCCCGCGTCATAGAGGAAGGAGGACGAATGTCGACGTTAACCCGAATAAAGCAATTCTTCCGCCGGAACCGATTTTTGGCTGCATACGAAGCGGCTTCTCGATCTGACAACGACTACGAACGCATGGGCGCGTCGAAATTTGCGCTGGGAATCGTAGATACCTTGGATCCGTGGCCGGATTCGGCCGAACCCAAAGAACGGGCCATCGGCAATCTTCATGGATTTCTGGGTAATGCCTATAACGAACTCGGAGAGTCGGACCCGTTACGTTTTCCTCCGCTTGCGCTGCAAGAGTCGTTGAAGGCGGTGGAACACCTCACGAAGAGTGACGGCATCCATTGGGCACGAGCAATGACCACGCTCGCAATCGCCTATGCAAATACTTCGAATGAGAATCACGACAATCTCGGGCGTGCGATTGAAGCGGCTGAAGCTGCTCTCGAAGTTATCGATCGAGACCAGCATCGCGAAGAGTGGTTGGTCGCGACAGTTAATCTCGCGGCGTTCTACAAGACCTATAACCGCGACAGCATGACCGCGAACATTGAGGAGTCCATCCGGCTCTACGAGGCCGTTTATGAGGAAGTGTCCGAATCGGGTCCGCCGTACCGGCAGGCGCGCGCTCTCATCGGCCTCGCTGATGCCCACATGGAAAGACGGATATTTTCCAAGGAAGAGAACATTGAACGGGCAATCGAAAAACTCGAAGAGGCACTAAAACTCATCGATCCTGAAACATCGCCCAGGGCCTGGACTACAGCACATGGCAGTTTGTCAGTCGCATATTCGCAACGAATAAAAGGCCCAAAGGATGAAAACCTTCGTCGGGCGATTGCCTCGAATGACGCATGCATAAGGGTGCTGGAACAGAATGGTCTAAAGGAACGTTGGGCACGGGCGCAGATGGTCCGTAGCAACTTATTGGAGGATTGTCACGACCGCGACAGGGTAACGATTCTACAGGAGGCTATCGAAGCTGCACAGAACGCATTGAGTGTCTTCACGGCCGACAAGTATCCGGATGACCATGCCGAAATACTGCGGACGATCGAATACCTGCGAAGCTTACAGTATGACGACAGCCGGTCGGGAGTACTGGAGGAGATTATTCAAAAACACGAGGAGATGCTTTCGTCCCAATCCGCTGAATTTAGTGATGACGAACGCGCGGCCTTGCTGGTCCGTCTCGGGAACTCATATGCGGACCGAGTTAAAGGCGACCGCCCGGAAAACATGGAACGCTCCATCGAACGCCTCGAGCAAGCCGTGAATTTATATGACGAGTACGCGCGTCCTCTTCAGTGGGGAGCGGCGATGCTCGGCCTGGCGCAGTCTTATCATGAACGAACGAAAGGTTTGCACGCTGACAATATCGAGAAGGCGATTGCCCTCTGTGAAAATGCCATCGTTGTTGTTTCGAGTTTGAGCGATCCCGACGAACATTCCGCAATACTGGAAACCTTGGCTGAGGCGTTTTGCAGGCGTGTCCGTGGAGATCGCCGAGAAAATCTGGAGAGAGCGATCCAGATCTTCGACACGGCTCAGCGACGTCGAGATCGCCAAAACAATCCGGAAGCGTGGCTTCGTTTGGAACAAAAGTTCTTGCAGGCGGAGCGCATTCTTGACCGGGTAACCGACTACGAACGTAGCAACAACACTAATTCGCGACTCACCGCTGAGCAGTACCTTGAAGGCTTGCAGGCTTCGGCGGAAATGGTTTCAGCAAAGGACCACCCACGCACGTGGATGGCCGCTCAGATGTTCCTAGCCGACTCCTATACACAGGTGACGCCCGCGGAAGTTGAAATCAGCGATGTCATTCCCTTCGTGGATGCATTTTGCGCGAACTGCCGAAAAGCTGTATCGATCTATGAATCCATGCTTCCTGTTGCGAGGCGGTTGGGAGATCAGGATCAGCAGGCATTGCTGCGACAGCGGATCGGCACGGCATACAGCTTAATGCATATGTTCACTGAGACTCAGGCCAGGGTTTCTGAAGATCCGGTAGAAAAAGACAGGTATGTAGTGCAGGCTCGAGGCTATTTCGATTCCGCCATTGCTGCGTTCAGGGCAGCGTTGGAAATCAATAGCCTCGAGAGGTCGCCACGTGAGCATCTTAAGTCGGCCGTCTATCTCGCCCGGCTTCACGCGGAAGAGGGACAGTGGGCGGCTGCCGATGAACAGTTTGTGTCCGCCGCCAGGGCGGCAGACAAACTGCTGGGTGATATCGAACTGAGTGAAAGCGATATGAGAGAGGCGCTAAGCGATCTTCACGTCATAGCTACGTTCGCTCCGTTTGTATCGTTGATGCTGGATGCGCCTGCGCGCGCTATCGAGTTGGCCGAAATCGGCCGGGCCAGAATTCTGGCAAAGGCACTTACACTGCAATCCCTGCCTCTGGCGAAAGAACAACGCGATGAGTTGCATGACAAACAACGGAAACTCAACATTCAGGAGCGGCGTTTGTTATCTCCACGACTGTTCGACCGTATGACTCCGCTCGAAGAGTCAATTCGTGTGCGCCGTCAGATCAAGTCTTTAGCCGAAAGTACCAATCTTGCGGATCACTTTAGCGGGTTTACGATCTCTGCATTGGAATCTCTGGTCGGTGATGGTTCCGTCGTGGTGATTCCCGTGCTGCGTGGCGCAGATGGAAGAATAATCGTCTGTTCTGGCCGGAACGGGAAAACTGAAACCTGCGTCGTTGAATGTCCTGAGGTCAAAGCCCTCCACTCCATCTTTGAATCTCATGATTCAGAGACCGACGGAAGTTGGAAAGATCAATACCGGAAATTCCTGAAGCGTGGAATCCCGGATGCTCTGGGAGAAGCTTTTGCAACCCCACTTGTGAAAGCACTCGAATTGCTGGGCGTCAGTCCGGGCGCGCACCTCGATATTCTGCCTCAAGGACCGCTCGGTATCTTGCCATTAGGACTTGCACGAGATGGCCGATCCGGAGAGATATTGCTTGATCGATACGAGCTTAGTTTGAGTCCAAGCTTAACTGCGCTGGACCACGCCAGGAAGCGTGCGGGGATTGTTCCTTCAACTATCTTTGCGCTCGCCAACCCGACTCGTGATCTGGAATACGCGGAACCAGAGGCGCACCTTTTACGAAATTGGTTCCGGGACCCGAAATACAAACTGGGTAAAGCTGTAACTCCGGAAGAAATTCTAAAATTGCTACCTCAAAAAGCCGTATGGCACTTCGCAACTCATGGAGGATTTGATGCGTCGGCACCACTGAGATCATCGCTGTCATTAGGGGAAGGTGGAAAGCTGACATTGGAGACGATCTTCGAGACGCGCGGTCTCGGCTCGCCGCGTCTTGTGGTTCTTTCCGCCTGTGAAACCGGCTTATACGATCTGACGAGTTTCCCATTCGAATTCACCGGTTTGCCGAGCGGGTTTATGCACGCCGGAGCTGCTGGAGTAATTGCCACACTGTGGCGTGTCAACGATCTCTCAACAGCACTAATCATGGGCCGATTTTACGAAGGATACATGGGCGGAAAGCTTACGCCTTCAGCGGCGTTGCGGGCTGCGCAGCTCTGGCTGAGAGATGCGACAGTACCGGATCTGCGCCTCGCTCTGGAGCGTTGGGGAAAGTCGGGGCGTGTTTCTTCGATTGAAAACATGATAGCTGCGTTTGACCTGCGAGTCAGCGAAAGAAAGTCGAGCCGCGACTTCGCGCTTGGCGATAGTTTCGCAAACATATCGTCGAACAACAGTCCATATTCATCTCCGCTCTACTGGGGTGGCTTCGTGCATTACGGTGTCTGAGGAAGGAGAAGAGTAACCAGCATGGCCGTTGAGTTTAACAGTAACCGCCGGACCAAAGAGATGATTGCCGAGGTTATGAGTTCGACTGTCAAAGGCATGCTGCTGGTGGCGTATGTAGACGATAAGCTGCACTGGCACGAACATCAGACGATGGTTGAATCAGTGCGGGCGCTCATTCCGCATGCAAGTGCCGAGGAAGTGCTCCAATTTCTGGACGACGCAGCGCACGAGCTGGAGAACGTTCCCGAATCACAGTGGCCCGGATTATTCAAAGCAAGTAGAAATCTTCCCACTGACGCTAAAGCAAATATTCTGGCTATTTGCACGAAAATGGCTTTCTGCGACGGTGATCTCTCCGTTGAAGAAAGCGATCTGATTCACAAGATCGCGGAATGGATCGATATAGATTCATACGGCCGCACGCTGTGGAAGGAGAGTGTTCATCTTGCGCTTAACGCCGCCCAACCGCGAGGCTTTAAGTATGACGGCATTGCGAACCTCGATCGCCCTGAAAAGCACAAACCCGAACCCGGCGATCGATCTTTTGCCATCCATCAATTAGCAAGCCGCACCTATGCGGCCGGCGACATGGAGAAGTGCGTTATGCTTCTTCAGACTGGCGCCGACGATGGCGATGCACAAAGCCAGGCGCTTCTTGGATCGCTTTATCAGGCGGGTGATGCGGGGCTCGAAAAAGATCCGGCTCGCGCATTCACACTGTTCGAGCAGGCAGCCAGCCAATATAACTTGTTAGGTACTTTTCTTCTCGCTCGAACCCACTACATGGGTATTGGCGTCAGAAAGGACAAACAGCAGGGGATACGTCTCTTCAAGCGAGCTGCGCTCATGAATTTTCCCGACGCACAGGCCACCTTGGGAGACCTCTATCGAGGGACTCGTGTCGGAGGCGCATGGGTTCTAGTGGCAGCACACAATGGGCACAAAGAAGCCAGAGCTTATGTTGAAGAGCACGGTGACCCGCCTGATGACGCGAAAGAGCTCGCAGCGAGGCTTATCGAAGCTATTAATGCTCTTAAGTTATTGGTGATCATGAATCCGGATACAGCGCTGTCGAGGTTAGCTGAAATGGAGAACGAAGACTTTTAATCGCGGGATCTAATTCATAGTTTTGCTATACGATATCACCTTCCTGGACATGCCGGTATTCCGCATTCCACGCCTCTAAATCTTGCGGCTCGATTTCTAACCAGGATGCGATGTCGTCGATCCCTTGCTGTTCTTCGGGCCACATTTTCCCGTCGTCTATGTGGGCCACCTTAGCGCACGCTCGTAGAATTTCAATTTTCGATTCGCCTGACAATCCTCGTGCTTTCTCAAATAGCTTTGGCCAGTGATCTTTGTTAAGCGCTATTGCATCGACGAGCGTCTGCAACTTCGTGAGCACTGCCTGAGGCGACAGGTTCCATCGATTGGCTGCATAGAACACCTCTACTAATGCGTCTTTCTCACTCTGACCAAGGAACCTGTCCGCGAGCGCAGTCATCATCATTGCCATATGCGCTGCGGGATAGAGCACCCCGGCGTCGCCGGGTCGCATTTTCGGATAGTCATCTTGTGAGCCGGGAATTGATTTATCTGACATGGATCTTGATATCTCTCCTATGCTCCGAAGTGAACAAACCCTGCCCAGTACGCGGTTCGCGCAGGCGAGGTCGGATTCAAAGCTGTCCAGTTCTTGATCGCCTCCCTAACCTTCGGCACGTTTTCTGATGTGAGTCTGTTCTCGCTCACCCATTTTTCAACCACACGCTCAAGCTCCTCAACCTGAAGATCGCGGAGCCAAAGTTGCGAAGCCCGTAGTGCGCTGCAGGTCGGTTTCCCATGACCCATATACTCCTCGTAAAACCGTCCAATGAGAAGAGAGGTCATAACGTCGTCGATCGGCCACAAGGTGGCTATAACCGCGGCGGCCCCAAGCTGTAAGAATGCGTTCGGCAAGCCGATGAACTCGCTGGGCAGCTCGCGTGTATCGTAAAGACCGGTGCTGCATGCTGAGAGAACTACTAACTGAGGATTGCCAAGCCCGCGAGCATCAAACAATTCCTCCAAAGTAAGCCACTCTTTCCTAAAAGGACCAAGCCCGGATTGCAGTGGCATATTCGGGTCGAACGTGCCATGACACGCAAAGTGCCAAATGTCCTGGCCGCGCAAGGAATCCAGGACTTGCTCTTTGGACGTCGTGCATCCATCTTTAACGGCACACAAAGATCTGTCGAACCAACTGGTAACGAGATCGGACTCGACCAGTGTGTATTGCAATTGCCGTTCTTGCCCTTTTGTATATCGCAAAAAAGCGATCGTGCGCGGAGTTTTCGCATGACGGTTCCGACGACGAACATGTGCCAGGGCAGTGAGACTCGGGCTGACACTGATCTCAAAGCGATCTATTAACGCTGCGCCTGTGACTCGATCGCGAGCGAGGTTCAGTGGCAGAAGTCCGAGAGAGCCGTGCGGCAGGATCTCGAGTCGAGTGCAGGTGCGGTCGGGAGCCGTTAGTTTAGGTAGAATCGGTTCCGCTATAAGTTCACCCAGACATTCGGCAATTGCCTGCAAGACGTCTTTCCAACTGTCCAGGCCTGGAGAAACGGAATAAACCAGATCTCTATAAGCCTCACGCCAGCCCGGGACCCCTTTAACACTACTTGCAAGAACTCCGTATTCGAGCGAGATTACACTATCGGTGTCGCACGTCTCGAGCGTAACGTCGTGGCCCGATGAGTAGCCAAGCAGAATGCGCCCGCCGACCTCGGTGAGAACCGGAACGACGATGACAGTGTCATCCGAAAGAACCTCCATCAATAGTTGTTCTGCATCGATCTTTGGAGAAAGGATTGCTGGATCAACCTCTGCCAGTATTTCCCGAAACTTGTTGCGCAAACGTATAGCTTCGTCCAACGGTGTCGTGCGGTCGATCAAATTCGGGGCGACCAGAAGACGTTCCTGAACGGAAAGGTCTTTTAGTAATTGATTCAGTTCTTTTCGTTTGTCGTCCGACAATGGAAGCGAAGTTAATCTCAGCGTCTTCGCCAACAAACGCGCGCGCCCGATTTCGAGCACGGCGAGGCTTTGCATCAAGCGGTCATTCATTATTTCAACAAAAGGACCTTTGATTGAGAGATCTCCGAGCGTTCGCAGCGTGTCTCGCACTTCGCTCTCGCAGCTTTCCACATCCGCCAACAAACGATCTGCTGCCAGTGCGGCCGATGCAAAAACTGTTGCGGCTGCTTCCCAATCGCGCCGTCCAACGTGGCACGAAGCCAGTTTGACTGCATTCTTCAAATATTCTGTTGGGTCGGCTTCAAAGGTATAGACCAACAGCATGTCTTCCAGCGCCTCAGCCGCCAGTTCCAGACATCGCATTGTTTCATCCGAGCGGTTAGGGAGATCAACTTTGGCGCGATCGGCTAGTCCGCCCGGTCCTCTATGAAGCAGGTCCTCGAGCTTATGCAGTAACTCATAGGCCGTAGCCATTTGACCTCGCGTTCGCGCCCATAAGCGAGGCCGGATTTCTCTCGGATTCTCAACCAACGCTCTTTCATAGGTCTTGATAGATTCACGGACGTTCGCGATGTGGCCGGCAATAGATTGCTCCAGGCTATCGCCGTCGGCAAAAGGATTTCCCATTTGAGCTTTTGCAAAATCTTCCTGCGCAATAGTCCAGGTCCGCGGATAGTCTTCGGCGGAGACCGCGGATGCCGCGTCTCGCTCGGCTGCAAGAAATTCCTGAGGATCGGCTGTCGTTATCGTACTCGCCCACTTTGAAAGGCGGTTATTGAGATCATCCGGCAAACTTTCAGACGGTGTATTTGTGTATTCCCGGTAAAGTATCGTCTTCGTCTTCAAACTCCGTTGGCGTAAACGCAGCCATGCCTCCGGGTCCTCGCTCCTGTCCCTCGTTTCCCATGCGTCGTCATAAGCCTCAACCGAGCGATAAAGATTCTCCAGCCTGTGGCCGCGAATGCGAGACTCCAACTGTTCCCCAATAGTCTCAAGCAAACCGGATCGCAGTCTCGGATGGTCGCGACGATTGAGAACAACGAGACCCAACTCCAGCAGCGCAATCGCACGTTCGACGTTATCAGCGCGCGAACCCTTCACCCGCTCGCCAAAAGAGATTGCCAGGTTTCTATGAGCATTGGCCCATTCTTCTGGAACCGTGATCGGATTGAGAACTTCGATAGCCTCTTGTTGATGCGTTATCGACCGCTCAACACTCTCGACTGGATCGTAAGTGGCGTATTCTGCGAGCTCAGCCAGAGCGTTAGCCAACGAAGACTTGGCCATACTCCATAGCTGAGGATCTGACGTTTGATTCAGCCCCTCCAGAGCAGCTTCAAAAGCAACCATTGCCTGCTCGAGATTTTCCTTTCGATTGTCGCCACGACGGTTACGTAAAGTGTTACCTAAACGAATCATGGCCTTAGCCCACACCCGTGACGCCATCTCGTTCGACACTGACGCCAGTGCTTTGCGCGCGTGTTCAAGTGCCGTCTCGGTGTGAGCCCGTTTGGGCCCAACGTTCAGCCTTCCGTGGACCTGCGACAAATCGTGCAGGACCTCCGCATGCTCAACCGGGAAAGTCTCGGGAGGAAAAACTTCCAATGCATTTTCGAGCGCGTGGATCGCCCGGTTCAGGTTATCTGTCCTAGTGCCGTCCTTGCGCCCAGCCCAAAGCCCTCCGAGATTCATTTGCAGTGCTCCCCAAAGGTGAGGATTTTGCTCGCGGGAAAATTTCTCCAACGCCTGTTCGATGATTTGAATAGCCTTCGCGTGATTGTTTATCAAGTCGTCCTTTATCCGCGCTGAGTAACAGAGCGATAGATTCATCGTTGCCCCGACCCAATGCTCGAGAGAGACTTTATCCCGGAGAGTCGGCAATGCACTCTCGATCAACCTGATGGCCGTTTCGGTGTCGTCGCCATTGTTTCCACCGTTCTTAAAGTATGCGAGACCACGACTCGCAGTCACGGTGGCCCACTCGAGAGCGTCAAATTGGACGGAGACAACAGCATGCAGACGCCGCATAATTGAAAGCGCCTTTTGCTTGTTTTCGCGTCGGACACCATGCATCCGCTTCTCGTGGTAGCCGGCAAGGTTATGCACTGTCTCAATCCAAACTCCCCGGTCACGTAGCGGGTCGATTGCTGAGAGTGCGGCTTCAGCGGTCTCGATCGCATTTTCGATGTTGTCTGCCCGATTGCCATCCACGTTGTCGAAATAAGCAAGCGACAGAAGGTTCATCGCCTGGCTCCAATATGTACCGTCTTCCGGCTTCAGGTACGCAGTCGCTGCTTCGAGATCGGACACGGCAAGTCTCGAGAAAGATGCGTAATCACGCGCGCGCAGTTCCAGGTAAGCTTGTCCCCGTATGGCGTGTAGCGTGCCCATGGTACGAGTCTCAGCTGGTGAGAGAGACCCTGGATTTATTGCTTCGACAACTTGAAATGCGCGGTTGCTCCAGTTCAGGCGTTCATCCATATCCGTCGCGGTTGAAGCCATCCGCATGGCGCGTTGGAATTTACGGTGCAGTAGGAAAAATTTAGGATCGAGAAAAAGTACCAAGCCTTCATCTAGTGCTCTCAAGCTGCAATCACTCCTTAGTCAGCGAATTGAAGGTCAAACTTCTGCCGCAATAAGCCCGCGGCCTTCTGTGCTTCGAACGAAACTGTGCTCCCATTCACAGGTTTCAGACTGAGTGCCAACGCGCCGGATCGCCCAAGAATCCAGAGCCCCTGCAATTCTTTAAGCCCTCGCACATAGAGAAAAGCCATGGACGCGTTTGGTTGATCGCCGAACATAAAGTGAAACTCAAAATGTGAGTAGCGTTCGTTGCGAACCAGAATGTATGAGCCACAGTCTTCCGCGGTCGCGCCGCCCCAGCTTCGTAGAATTGCGTGATGAAACTCGGTTTTCTGGTACCCCGCCCATTCACTCGATAAGGTCTTCGCCATCATTACGACAGCATCAAGCTCGGTCCCCCAGCTCCTCCACTCGCTCGGATTTTCTCTGGCTCTGACCACCAGCATGCGCAGCAGCGCGAGCGCGAGGATTACTGCCACAAGCCACCAATTCCGTTTCAGAAAACCATCGATAGCTTTGAGTGCCCAGAGAATTGGCTTTAAGATCCAACCGTAGGGAATCATCGTCAGATTGGGCCAGATGGTGAATACGACCCAGGCAAAGGAACTGAGGCCCAGGATGATGAGGCTGGCGATGAGTGTAGTGTGAAAGGTATAGCCGGTTTGGTCCCACACGGTCCGAGTCTCGGTTGATACCTTGCGATACAACCCAGGCGGATCGATCACACGCAAGGGCAACTGTATGAACCAAACGAGACTGGCGGCGACATACAGCCAGTGCCAGGCGGCCGTTGGCCGGTTACTAACGTTACTCGCAATCGCGACACAGAAGGCAGCCCAGCCCACCGCAATATAAAGGAATGCGCAAGCGCTAATTGCGATGCGTCCGACTGAAACAAACTCACTCCTGTCCTCGCGTTCACGTTCCGGAATGGCGAGGATAAAAAAAGACGCGACCGATAGCATCAGCAATTTTTGACCTAACCTGTGAACGATAAGAATAGGGACACAGATAACACAGAGGCAGAGATTGAGGATAAGGAAGTCCATAATTTATCCTGCTTGAAGATCAGATCACGCTTGCCACAAACAGTTCGCTCCGCCCTTGACTGCCTTCCTTGCTGCAGCTAAGAGTCGACAAGAGCTGCTGACGGGGCTCTGAGGCCGGGACGCTTCCCGCCCCGGCAGGCAGAGCACTTTAATCACCCGTGCAGGGTAAGGTCAT
>JGI10216J12902_100031095_pt1 | contig 11811 bp, 9 predicted proteins | sample KanNatreferecore_FD_12902 | JGI IMG/M metagenome (IMG submission 12902)
ACCGCGCTGGGCGGAGAGCTGGTGGCGGAAGCGGCGCGGCTCGGTTGGGCGCATTAACGCGTTTGGTGGCCAGGACGGCCGCCGCGGAATCATGGGCACGCCGCGCGAGGATCGGCGCGGAGGCCGCTCGAAGCGAGGTGGCGGAGCGATGAGCAAGCTCGTCAAGTTGGAGAAGATGCTGGAGCGCAGCTTCGATCGGCTGCGGCACCCGGATACCCCGCGCGAGCTGATCGAGGCGATTCCCGAGGTGCTCGATGACGTCGAAGATCACATCGAGCCTTCCGGAGGCCGCGGCCGCGTGTTTCCCTACCAGCGCATGCTCGTCGCGTTCCGGGTCGCGAGCGGCTCACGGGCTGCGGCGCGGGCGTTGTTCGAGGACCTGCCCGAGCGCATTCATCAGCGGCTGAAGCTGAAAGGCTGCGTGCCGCCGGCGGATCTCGAGATCGCGATCCGCTACGTCGCCGAGGTGGGTGAGGAATGGGGCGATCGGTTGTTCCGGATCCGCTACCAGCGCAAACGTCCCGGCGCCTCCGCGACCGCGAAGCCCGAGCCTCCACCGCGCCCCGCGGTCGTGCCGGTGCTGCGCCTCATGGTGCTCAAGGGAAGGACGAGCGACAAGGAGCACGCGCTGCGCCTCGCGCGCATCAACCTGGGCCGGCTCGAGAAGGTGGCGAGCACGAGCGGCAAGGGAACCCGCAAGAATCATGTGTGGTTCGCGGCGGGCGAGGACACCGTGTCGCGCGCGCACGCCCACATCGAGCGCGACGGCGCGGACTACCACCTGTTCGACGACGGCAGCGCGAGCGGCACGCGCGTGCTGCGCGACGGCGACGAGTTCGACGTGATGCCCAACGCGAGCCGCGGCGTGCGGCTCAAATCGGGAGATCGGATCGAGCTGGGGAAGGGTTGCGTGGTGGAGGTGGCGATCGCAGACGCCGAGTGAGCGATCGGCACGCGACTCAGTTCACGAGCACCAGGCATCGCGTTCGCGATGCGGTCCCCGCCGACACGCGACAGAAGTAGATCCCCGACGGCACGCGCGTGCCGTCATCGCGATGCCCTTCCCATTTTGCCTGATGCCGGCCGGCGTTTCTGAAGCCATCGACCAGCGTGCTCAACCGCCGGCCCGTGACGTCGAAGACCGCGACCTCGACCGCACCCGCTTCGGGCAGCGCGAAGTCGATGGTGGCCACGGTCCGGAAGGGGTTCGGCCGAATCCGCATGAGCGCGAGGCCGCCGAGCGAGGAATCGTCCACACCCGTCGTACTGCCCGTCGCGGCGTACACGATCGCGTTCGCAAGGATCTGGAAGTTGTTGCCATCGAGGTTGTCGAGAGCGTTGGGCTGGTACTCGCCGGGCTGGTAGACGACCACGACTCCTGCCCATTCGGGGCGCCGATGCGTGAAACCGAGCACGTGTGTCGTTCCGCCCTGCGAATAGTTGCTCGCGAAGAGCATCTCGATCGTTCCCGCCGTCGGGTTCAAGACGAAGTTCGGGTAGCGCTCGTCGGGCGTGTTGTTGAACACCGGGTACGTGTCCGACGGAACCCCGCGTGGCAGGTCGGCGTAGGACACCGTCCCCGCGTACTCGACGCCATGGGTCGTGATGAAATGCCCCGGCGCCACGTCGATCACGTTCTGTCCATCGAGGGTGTCCCATGGAACCGCGCCGCTCGCGGTGCCGCCGATGATGTCGAGGACCGCTTCCTTGCCCGTCGTGAAATAGGAGCCGTGGTGGAACGAGATCATCCCGCCGCCCGCGACCAGAAACGCGTTCACGGCCGCGACGAAATCTGATTGAAGCTGAGCGCCGTTGGCGCCGTTCGGAATGCGGTGGGCGAAGTAGATGAGCACGTCGTAGGCCGCCGCATCGTCGATCGGAACCGAGAGCGCGGCCGTTGCCGTCACGAGATTGTCGGTGGCGATCTCGATCAACGCGTTGGGCGAGGCGTCGATGTTGAGCCCGCTTCCCGCGTTGCCCAGCGCCGCGGAGATGTCGCCGGGCTGGGTGAGTTGAGCGTTCGAGAGCCCGTGTGGGTTCACCTGGTCGCTCACGATGAGGATGCGTAAGGGCCCGTGCGGTGGGAGGGTCGCGGCGCTCGAGGCCGTGCCCGCAGCCAGCCCGATCACCGTCGCAAATGCCGTCGTCCAGCGTGCAATCACAGGTTTTCGCCTCCGGCCTCGATGCTCAATTCCACGAACGGGCCAAGGATACAACAGCTTCCACAGGCGACTTGCATCCCTAGAATCTCTATGCATAATCCGGATGCCTAGCAGCTCTACGTACACGAGCACACGCACCGGGAGGACGACAGTATGCCCCCTTCGAAAGATCTGGTCGCGGCCTCCGCGATCCCTTTGATCCTGTCGATTCTGTCGCGCGGCGACAGCTATGGATACGCCGTCATCCAACAGGTGCGGGAGCTCTCGAGCGGGGAGATGGAGTGGGCCGATGGCATGCTCTACCCCATTCTGCACCGGCTCGAGAAGCGCAAGCTCGTCCGCTCGTATTGGGGAGTCGCGGACAATGGCCGCAAGCGGAAGTACTACCGCCTTCACCGTTCCGGCGCGGAGGAGCTCGTGGCCCTGCGAGCGCATTGGGACAAACTGCATGGGATGCTGCAGCAACTCGAGGGAGGCAAGCCGTGTTCGACCTAGAGAGAGAAGTCGCGGCCTGGAGCGAAGCGGTGCACGCGAGCCGATGCCGCAATGCGGCGAGCGTGGCGGAGCTCAGCGATCACCTGCACTGCGAAATCGATCGCGCCCGAAGCGAGGGGATGTCGGACGAGATGGCCTTCGCCGCGGCGGTCGCGAAGCTCGGTGAGAAGCACGAACTGAGTGCCGAGCACGCCAAGAACCGGTCTATCCTTGGAAAAATCTATGCAGCGGACGCGCGATATGCCCGCTCGATATCGAGCGGCCAGCATCGCGGGCTGCTGATCGCGCACGCGATGATCTGGGCCGTGCTCATTCTCGCTTCTTCGCTGGTCATGTCGAAGACCGACGCACGAGAGACGTTCGTGTTGCTGATCACTTGCGTCTGGGGGCCGCTGTGGTGGGGCTCCGATCAGATTCTGCGTCGGGCGCTGCATCAGGGGCCAGGACGCGGCAGAAAATGATCGCGCACCTGATGGGCTTGCCTACGATCTCTCCGGACGAACTCCATCGCAAGGTCCAGGCGCGCGAAGTCACGGTGATCGACGTCAACGCGCCCACTGTCTGGCTCGCCGGGCACGTTCCCAGTGCCGTGAACCTCGATCACGCAACGTACGGCCCGGCCGATCTTCCCGAGGACAGAACCGCGATGCTGGTCTTCTATTGCTCGAATCCGATGTGTCGCAAGGCACCGACCGCGGCACTCCGGGCGCGCAAGCTCGGATACGAGAACGTCCGCGTCATGGCGGCGGGCATCAAGGGATGGATGAGTGCGCGGCTGCCGGTCGAGACGCAGGCTTCATGAAGGTTCGCGTCGCGCTGCGCTCGTTGATCTCGGGCCTGCTCGAACCGAGCAAGCGCTGAGTCATCCATGAAGAGCGGGGGGAGGCGCCTCCTCATCACGATGCTGCTGCTGGCCATGCTGCCCGGGACCGCGCGCACCGAAGCGACGGACACGCTGACCGTCGTGACGCTCAACCTGTGGCACGACCAGCGCGACTGGCCGAAGCGGCTGTCGGTGATCATCGCAACGATGCGCGAGCTGCGTCCCGACGTGCTCTGCCTGCAGGAGGTGCTCCAGCACGCCACGCTGAGGAATCAGGCGGAGACCCTTGCGGACAGCCTCGGCTACCACGTGCACTTCACGTCGGTCGACAGCGTTCATCGCGCGAAGCGCTACGGCAACGCGATCCTTACCCGGCATCGCGTGCTCCACGCGGGCGGGAAGAACCTCGACCCGTCGAACGACTATCGTACCGTGGCGCACGTGCGTATCGATTTCCCGGGACGCGTCGTCGACGTGTACGACACGCATCTCCATCACACGCCCGAAGGCTCGCCGATCCGGGCCACGCAGATCCGTGACCTGCTCGCCTTCATCGACTCCACCCGCGCGGACGGCGCCGTGGTGCTGGCGGGAGACTTCAACGCGGAACTCGAGACGCCGGAAATGCGGTTGCTGTCGGGCGATTTCGTCGACGCCTTCAAGGCCGTGCACCCATCGGCCACCCGTGAGGAGGCAGTGACGTTCAATGCGATCTTCGGTGTGGACCCGGGGGCGATCGATCACATCTTCGTGTCGAAGGCCGCGCGTACATTGCTGACGCCGCGCGCGTCCGAGGTCCTGTTTCGTGAACCGGGTCCCGACAGCGTGTGGGCATCCGATCATTTCGGAGTCGTTGCTCGGCTCGAATTCGAAGCGCGAGGGCCGGCATCGATGCGGGCCTCGGCCGCGACACCGCGGCCAAGCGATCGCGCCTCGTATCCGCCGCACTGGTGGGCGCCCGTGCCAAAGGAGGGCGCTCCGGAGTGGGAGATCCTTCCGCAGGAAGCCGGGCCGGGTGAGGTCATCCTCTCGAAGCGCCATGAACTGGGGCTGCTCTCGAACTTCGCACCGACGCCATTCACGTACCGGGGCCGCCGCTATGCGAGCCTCGAAGGATTCTGGCAGATGATGCTCTATCCCGAGGACGCCAACGATCCGCGCGCGAAGCACCCGGGGCTCGAGTGGAAGTACACGCGCGATCAGGTTGCGAACATGACAGCGTTCGAGGCCAAGAAGGCCGGAGACCTCGCGGAAGAGAACATGCGGAAAATGAATATCGGCTGGGTGAGCTTCGAGGGCCGGCGCTTCGAATATCGATCGGCGAAACCGCGCGAGCACTACCGGTTGATCGCCGCGGCCACGCGCGAGAAGGTGCGGCAGAACCCGGAGGTCCAGAAGGTCCTGCTCGCGACCGGCGATCTGGTGCTGAAGCCCGACCACCATCAGGAGCCGGACGCGCCTCCGGAGTGGCGGTACTTCGAGATCCTCACGCGGATCCGCAAGGAGTTGGCGCGGAAGGAGTGATTCCGAGCAGGAGAATGCGCCGGCGGTTGATGTGACGGCCGGAACGCGGTAAGTCTTGAGCGCTGAGCGATCGCACAAAGCCGAAGACCACTCGCCGGATCATCCCAAGGAGGCTCCCGTGCCACGTTCGTTCGGAATTCCTGCTCTGCTGTCGGTGACCGCCCTCGCGGCCGCTCTCGCCGGATGCGACTCGATCGTCCAGAAGTCCCCGCTCGCCGTGGAGCACGAGTCGATCGGGCCGCTCGCCGCCGCCCGGAAGGCGTTCCCCGTATCGTCCCCGTTGCCCGTCGACTTCGCTCCCGAAGGGATCGCGATCGGTACGGGATCGACGTTCTACGCGGGATCGCTGGTGACCGGGGACATCTATCGAGGCGATCTTCGTACCGGCGCGGGTGGCATTTTCGTTTCGGCTGAACCGGGGCGAGTGGCGGCCGGTCTCAAAGTCGACGAGCGCCACCACCTGTTGTTCGTCGCCGGAGGCGCGACCGGGGCGGCGTATGTGTACGACACGCGCACCGGAGCATCGGTCGCGACCGTCCAGTTCGGAACCCCGGGAGCCTCCCTCTTGAACGACGTCGTCGTCACGGGCGATGGGGCGTACTTCACCGACAGCTTCAATCCCGCCCTGTACAAGATCCCGATCGGAGGCGGCGGCGCGCTCGGGTCGGGCGTCACCATTCCGCTCACCGGTCCGGCCGCGACCATCGTCGCGGGCAGTCCGAATCTCAACGGCATCGCCGCGACCACGAACGGGAAGCATCTGATCGTCAACCACACGGCCCTCGGCGCGCTGTTCGCCGTGAACCCTGAGACGGGTGTAAGCAAGCGCATCGCGGTCGACGGGCTCGTTCAGGGCACGCTGGATGGTCTCCTGATGGACGGCAACTCCGTCTGGGTCGTCGAGAACTTCGCGAACAAGCTGGTGCGCGTGTTGCTGAGCCACGATCTGTCGAAGGGCGAGATCGCGTCGGTGATCCAATCGCCGCTGTTCCGCATCCCGACGACCGTGGCGAAGCACGGCAACGACCTGGCACTCGTCAACGGGCGGTTCGACCTCGGCTTGCCCCCGCCGTTCGGGCCGGGCGCGCCGAAGGGCACGGAGTTCGACGTCGTGCTCGTCAGCAGGCGCTGAAGGGGCCACCGAAGCGCGAGGGTTGGTGCCCTGCTAGTTCAGCAACACGACACGGCGTGTTGCCGTCTCCGACTCGGTGCGCACGTTGAGGAAGTAGATCCCAGGAGCGGCGCGTGCGCCACGCGCGTCGCGGCCGTCCCAGTGCACGCCCGTAAGCCCGGCCGGCGCGGTGCCGCGGTGGAGCACGCGAACCTCGCGTCCTAGAATGTCGACGATGCGGGCGTCGAGGCGTGCACCATCTCCCCGCGAGAGGCGCACGAAAGCGGAGCCACGGCTCGGATTAGGAGTCGGCGCGCCGAGTTGCAGGCGCCCGGCGACAGAATGTCGCGGAGAGGCCACGGTCGTCGTGAAGGGCGTGTGGTTGAACATGAGATCCACGACACCCACGTAGTACTCGTAGGCTCCTCCATTCAGCACCGCCAGATCGACGCGTCCATCATCGTCGAAGTCACCCTCGAGCAAATCCCTGGGATTCCGACCGGTCCCATACCATGTCGGCGCATCGAAGTGTCCGTCGCCATGACCCAGCCCGATCGCCAGGTGTCCATGGAGCGATGCCGCGTCGAGCAGGCCGTCACCGTTGAAGTCTCCATAGGCGATGCGCGTACCAGGTGTGCAATCGAGCGTCTGGAGCGGATCGAACGTCGCATCACCGCGGCCGCTCAGCCAGCAAGCGGGCACGTTCGAGCCGCGGGCGATCAACACGTCGAGGTCGTCATCGCCATCGAGATCGGCAAGACGAAGATCCGTGATCGGCACGCTCACCTCGATCATGCTCTCCGATCCGAGGTCCCCGTCACCGAGCGAGCGCCGGATCACGACCTGGGTTCCAGCGCTCATAGAGCTACCCGTTCCGCGGCGCATGACGAGATCGGCAAAGCCGTCGCCGTCGAGATCTCCGACCCGCATCAAGTTTCCGCCGGGAGACCACGTGTGCAATCGCTCGAAAGTGCCGTCGCCGCGGTTGTGCCACGAGGCGAGCGAGTCCCATCTCGCGGTCAGAAGGTCGAGTGACGTGTCGCCGTCGAGTCGCGCGACGCGAACGGGTCCGCCGAACGCGAATGCAATCCCTGGATGCTGAAAATTGCCGTCGCCGGAACCAGGATAGACTTGCGTCATCGCCGCTGAAGCGGTGACCAGATCGGGATGACCGTCACCATCGAGTTTGGCGATGTCGAAGTATTCCGCTTCGCCGAAACCGGCTTCGAGAAGTCCGAGAAATGAGCCGTTCCCAGTTCCAAGCTCGAAGGTGATCGCGTCGTAATCAGGGTCGCGGAGGATCGCGAGATCCAGCGTGGGTCCATCGTCGATTTGCGTCGCCAGCATCTCGAGCGGCTTTTCAGCGGTTGCCATCCGCGGTGTTGCGAACGCGCGCGTCGGTGATCCCGCGAACACGCTGACGCCCTCCTCATCCGCCTGCAGTGCTTCATCGGCGCCGTCGCCGTCGACATCGACGGTAACGATCTGGCGGTAGGTGTGAGTGTCATGCGACCAAAGCCGGAGGAAGCCGCCGCCCTCTGCGATCATGAAATCGAGCACTGGGCCGTAACTGTCGTCGCTTACGACACACCCGAGATCCGGGTGCGTGTCGCCATCGAGGTCACCCGCGACCACGACCGCGGGATCACCCGACGCATAGAACGTCCCGATGGCGGACATCGTTCCGCCCCCGTTGTTTGCGAACCGGATGATCGCACTCGGGCTCGAGGCATCGCTGCACCCATCGATGCCGATGGCGTCGAGGTCGTCATCGCCATCAAGGTCCGCCACAATGACTCCATGAACGCTGCATCCACCCGCGAAGTACTCGGTCGGTCCGAATGTGCCGTCGCCAAGACCCGGCAACACGATGATGCCGCCGCCCGTTCCGAAAACGAGATCAGGATACGCATCTGCGTCGATCCGACCGATTCCGAACGGGAGGCCATATGCGGAAAAGGGGTGGCTCTGCGGGGGCAGAAAGCTGCCGGTGCCATCGTTGAGCAGGATCTCGCTGCCCTCGATCGAACACGCGATCACGTCGGGCGCACCGTCGGCATTGAAGTCCGCCACGGCGAGCCCATCCACCAGGTGCGGCGTCGTGATCAGCGGCTGAGCCGTGAACGTGCCGTCGCCATTCCCGTGCAGGACGATGATCCCGTTGGGATCCGCTCCGCCCACCACGAGGTCCGGAACACTGTCTTGATCGATGTCGGCGATGGCGATGCCCGCGGGATGATGGGACACCGACATCACAGGATGCGCCACGAAGCCGCCACTCGCGGTGCCGGCGAGGATCTGAACGTCGCCCTCGTCGGGATGAGTCACGGCGATGTCGGGGTGAGTGTCTCCATCGATTCGTCCAACGGCGAGGTAGGCCACCTGAGCGCCGGTCGGGTAGTGCCGATAGGGCGCTCGGAATTGCACTTGCGCCCAAGCGAGATCGAAGCAGACGAGGAGCATCCCGACGAGGAAGACCACGTGTCGCAGCCGCATGATGGTCTCCTTGGGGTGGTGCTGGGTGCTCGGGATCACGTGATGTACTCGCGGATGGCTTTTCAGGCACTTCGGTCTACAACTCGCGACACCTTGGACCAAGGCTAAGGACAAGGACTCTTTTGCTAGCAGTGACTGCCGCCACAGACGCGGCACGGAGTGAATCCACTCGCTGGGGGGTGTCGGGTGGGGCTACAAGGCTTATGACGAGCCCGGGAATACTACTAAGCAACGCAATGACCGTGCCGCAGTTGGCAGACGCGCGAAAAGGGCCATGGAACGATGTTCAACAACCTCTTGGATTTCGGTCGGAGTATGCAATTCGCCCAGTTTCGGCCTGCAACCAAGGGCTATGCGTTCCCCTCTTGGCTCGGCCCTCACGGGCCTCGAATTGGGTGGGCATCTGCCTTTCGGACCGCAGAAGGGCTAAGGTCAATCCATGTTCAAACTGACCGCGTGGACATTCATCTCGATCGCGTTGAGTATTGCCTTCGCCGCCACACCTGCGCGCGCCGAGTGGCCGCCCTCGGGCCTCCCGCTCGCGACCGGGCCGACCGAGCAGATGACGCCCTTTGGTCTCACCGGCCCCGGTTGTGAGCTGCACGCGTTCTGGGTGGACGCGGGTCCCTCCGCGTGCGCGCTCTACTCGCAGCACGTGACACTGCAGGGAACGCTCGCATCGGGCTGGCCCGTGGGAGGTCGTGGCGTCGTTGCGGCGCCTGCCGCCATCTCGACTCCGAAGATCACGCCTGACGGGTCTGGCGGTGCCGTTCTCGCGTGGTACGACTACCGTGCCGCCGGTGGGCCACGCGGCATCTACGGAATTCGCGTGGACGCCGAGGCGGCGATCGCGCCGGGTTGGACTCCGTCGGGAATTCCGATCTGCACGATGATGACTCCTCACGGGCTCGGGCCACTCAATGACCTGGTGGCCGTGTGCAGTGACGGATCGGGCGGGGCGTTCATTGCGTGGACTGATTCGCGCAATACGCCCCTGACAGTATGGCCCGGTGTATTCCCGGCGCTCGTGTACGACGTCTTCGCCCACCACGTGCGCTCCGATGGATCGCTGGATCCGAGCTGGCCGGCCACGGGGCGCGGGCTCACGACGGGCCCGGGCTACAAGTATCCGCACGCACTGATCGCCGATGGGAGCGGCGGCTTCTGGCTCGCGACCGAAAACGCGACTGCAACCTACCAGGTGGCCGCCACGCATCACGGGGCCGACGGCATCGAGACCGGCCGCTGGACGAGCGTTGCGTTCGCAAGCCGTGTGACGGGCGTGAGTGACGGCGCCGGTGGCGTCTTCCTGACGTGGCGCGACTGCCGCGATTGCCAGAGTGGATCCGACGCGATCTACGCGATTCGGCTGGGGCCGGGGGCCGCGCCGCGGTCCGGATGGCCATTGAGCGGCGTACTCATCGGGGATTCGCCGGGCGACGATGATCTTCCGGTGATCGTCCCGACGGGCGACGGCGCGGCGATGATCGCGTGGCTCCAGCCGGGCAATCCGCTCGACAAGTACGTCGCGCGTCGAGTGGACGCCAACGGCACGTTCGCGCCGGCCTGGCAGAGCGGCGGCCGCGTCTTCGCGATCTCGAGCGACATCCTCTCGGGCTGGCCACTCATCGCGCACGATGGCGCAGGCGGCGCGATGTTCGCATTCCGCCGCAACACTCCAAATATGTTCGGAAGCCGCGTCGACGCCTCGGCCCATGTACCCGCCGCGTTTCCGGATACAGGGCTCTCGCTCTCCACGCTTTCCGGTAATCAGTTCCCGGCCGCACTGGTGTCCGACGGACTCAATGGAGCATTCCTGCTGTGGCAGGATCAGCGCGACTTTGTGACAAACCGGTTCGATGTGTACGCGACGCGCTTCACGCGCGATGGTGAGGTGGGCTCGACCACGAGTGTCGCGCCACCGCCGCCCGTGTCGGGAGTCGCGATGTCCGCGCCCCGGCCGAACCCCGCAACGGAGTTGTCGACGTTCGATCTCACGATGCCCGCTTTGGGATTCGCACGCGTGGAGGTTCTGGATCTGGCGGGCAGGCTGTTGTCGGTACTGCACAGCGGGGATCTCGCGGCTGGCAGCAACGTGCTGCGATGGGACGGGCGCGATCAGCATCGCCGCCAGATGCCGCCCGGCATCTATCTGGTGAGAGCACGCACGGCCAGCGCGACCGTGGGGCGGCGGATCGTGCGCATGCCGTAGCGGGTGCTGACGCCGATGGCACGCACCGGCAGGACAGCGCGGAACCGGCAACCGCTACCGCCAGCGACCCTCACCGCCGCCGGGTCCTCCCCGCGATCGTCCTGGATTGCCGCCAGCGTCGTGGTGCTCCTCGCAGGGACGCTCGCCCGTTCGCCTCAAACGGGCGATGGCGCAGAGATCGTCGCCGTGGCGCTTCGCGGCGGCGTGCTCCATCCGCCCGGCTTCCCGCTGCAGGCATGGCTCGATCGTGCGCTGGTGCACATCCCTGGCATCGAGCCCGCGCTGGCGGTCGCCTTCCTGGGGCTGATTGCACATGCCGGCGCATGTGGCCTGATCGCTGAGACCCTGAGGCTGCTCGGGGTTGGCGGCTGTGGCCGGGTGATGGCGGCTGCTGCTTTTGCGCTCTATCCGCCGGTGTGGAGCCTCGCGGTCCAGCCCGAGGTGTTCTCGCTCGCCCATCTCCTCATGGCCGCGACGCTCTACGCCGCGGTGCGAGTTCGCGTGCCGACGGCCGACTCACTCTCACTGCCGTCGCTCGCGGGGCTGGGTTTGTTCGCTTCGCTCGGGGCGGCTCAGCATCCGGTTGCCGTGACGGCGCTCCCGGCACTGGCTGCGGGTGCCGTTGGCGGACTGCGTTCGGGGCCTCGCCGCGCAACGCGAGCCGCGATATTCGTGGCCGCCCTCATTCTTCCCGCAACGATGCTGTATCTCAGCCTGCCGCTCCTGCGCACGTCGTCACTCTGGCCGGACTGGGGCGCACTGCGCACGCCCGCGGATGTGTTGCGCCACGTCCTTCGACACGACTACGGCACCTTCTCTCTCTCGGCGGCCACCGCCCCGGGCATGATCTCGGGGCTACGCGTATGGATCGACGACGTGATGCGCGAGTGGCATGTCGTCCTGGTGCTCACCGCCGTGGGGGTCGTCGAGCTCGTCCGTCGTCACGAACTCCGTCCCGTGCTCCTGCCGATCATGGGGACGGCGGCAG
>JGI10216J12902_104020506_pt1 | contig 11807 bp, 9 predicted proteins | sample KanNatreferecore_FD_12902 | JGI IMG/M metagenome (IMG submission 12902)
CGCGGCGCGAGCCACGCTGATCGGCTCGCGGACGAAGCTCCACTGCCAGCTCGGCAGCACCGCCCATCCGAAACGCCCCTGGTACGCCGACGCCATTTGCGAGTAGGCGTCCGGAGATTGGCGGTACGTCTCGAGCAGCCGCATCGCCTGCTGCACCCGGAAGTAGTACGTCGGCGAGAAGTCGACGCGGGTAAGGTCGTCAAGCGCCTGGTACACCGCCGGCCGGAAGTACGGCGTGTTCGTCCAGTAGAGCTCGGCGTAGGAAAGCTCCGTCTGCTGCATCTCAGCCGGCACGTCGGACACCTTCAAGGTGCGCCCGAAGTATGCCGACAGGAGCCCCGTCATCCGCCCGGCGCCCATGTGGTATTCCGCGATTGCAAAATCAACCCGGCCGCCAAGCCACGATCGGCGATTGCTCAGGCGGCGCGCCATTGCCCTGATCGCGCGCTCGGGCACGTAGCGCTCGTCCAGGATCCTGTAGACCGGCTGCTGAACGGTTTGCTCCACCTTGCGCCGGTTCTTGCCCGTGCCGACCCATCGCGTCTTCTTTACGGGTTTCGACCCGATACGGATTTTCCTGCCGGTCGCGAGGCCGAGCTCCCTCGCCGAGGCTTTCGTCATCTGTGCGATGCCGGCGGGCCCCGTGGGACTCTTGGCCTGCGGGTCGCCATAGCTCTCCACGAAGATCATCCCGGCGAGGATCATCGGATCGAGGTCGTACTCCCGCGCCGCCGATTCGATGTGGCGCCAGATCTGTGGGGCGAAAATGCGTCCCGGCGCGCGCAGGGCATCGGGAAATCGCAGAAGCGAGAAGCTCGTGCTCTCTTCGAGGCGCTGCGATCGGGCGGCGATTTGTTCGGCAGACAGGCTCCCGCGATCCGCTCCAAGAGCGCTGTCGAGAGAATCGGCGAAGACACTGGTAGCCGAAGTGATGCAAACCAGCATCACCCGGAGGAGCAACTGATTCATTGTCGATCCTGGTGAAGAAAACGGGACGGTTCTTTCATTCTAAACGGTACGGCCGGATCCACCAACAGCTCCGTCTCGAAAGTTATCGTCCGGAAGACGCGCCGGCTTCAGGGCGAGGTCTGGCATTTCCCTTGCTGTAACCCGCCAGGAGGGAGGGTTTATGAACAAGGAAAAGGGAGCGATTGGCTACATCCTGATGTGGCTCATGGGCGTGCCGGCGACAGTGCTGTTTCTGATCTTCCTGCTGCGCGGCTGCAACTAACTAGTTGCGCTTGAACTCGAGAACGGATCCGGGGTTCGCGAACGTGCGGACGCTCGCGCCAGACGGATCCGTAGTCCGCCCGAGTCCGTCGTTGTCGGTGACCAGGTAGAACGTCCGCTGGTCGCGTCCGATTTCGATGTCCCGGTAACGGTTGGCCGTCCTGAAGAGCTCTTCACTTTCTCCAACAGCTGTGCGTCCGTCCTGGCTCAGCTTCACGCGATACACCCGCCCCATCGTCATGCCGGTCTGGAGGACGGAGTTTGCCCATCCGGGGATGCCGTTCGCGGCCGAGTAAATGCTCAGGCCGCCCGCGGCGATCGTCGCACCGCCGGATTTCTGGAAGTCGTAATTTTCGGGAACCGTGAAGAACGAGCGTATCGGCGGCACGAATGTGCCCTTCCATTCGCTTTCACGCTGCCGGGGCACGGACGGTGGAGCCTGGTACTCGTCGAATTTCAACGCCGAGCAGGCTGTGCCCTTCGACTGCGACCAGTTTGCGTAGACGTAGCCGCGATCGTCGCGATAACCCGCAACGTGCGGCCAGCCATAGTTGCTGCCCGCCACAATCAGGTTGAGCTCGTCGTCGGTTCCGGGGCCGTGCTCGGAGGAATAGAGCAACCCGTTCGGACCGAACTGCAGGCCCTGGGGATTGCGATGGCCGTAGGTGTAGATGTGACTGCGCACGCCGTTGATCGCCGGGTTGTCGGCGGGAATCGAGCCGTCGAGGTTGATCCTGAGGATCTTCCCGACGTACGTCGACCAGTCGCGCGCCGACACCTGCGAAGCCGTCGGGAGGTCCTGGGAGAGGTTCGGCGAGCAATAGTTCTGCAGCCAGTTGCCGCCGTTGTCGCCGCGCGTCAAATAGAGCTTCTGGTCGGGACCGAATACGAGGCGGCCGCCGCCATGGTCGTCGTGCGCCGGGAGATTCGTAATCAAGTCGAGCGGGCTCGAGAGCGTCGATTTTGTCTGGTCGTACGTGTAGCGGCGAAGCTTCAGCCGGCGCGAGAGGCCGGGGCCGGGATCGACGTCGTACGTGTAGGCGACGTACACGTAATCGTGGCCGGTGTTTTTCAGCAGCTCGGGATGCAGGGCGAGTCCAAGCACGCCTTCGTGCCAGCTCTCACCCGGATCGTAGCTTTCGTCGATGCTGATCGCGGGCGTGACCGCACCCGTCTCGGGATTGACACGAATCACCCGGCGCCCCGTACGTTCGGTGATCCAGAGCTGATCGTCCGGACCCAGTCTGACTTCCCAGGGTGCGCTCAATCCGTTCTTGATGACGCGGAATGAAAACGGTGATTGCGCGGCGACGCTCTGGAGGACGATCTGCGCGAGAGCAATGACGGCGAGCAGTGTGCGCTTCATATGGTTGTGGTTCAGGGCTAGTGCTGGTGTTTGTGCTCGATTTGCACTCGTTGCTTGTCCGGCTCCTGCTTCGCGTTCAGCGTGTTGTTGTACTTGTAGGCTGCCGCGGTGCTGGCCCGGCGCGTTGAATCCGAGCTGACCGCAAACATCGAAAACATGCGCTCGACCGCAGCGCTCGAGCACTCTGGGCACGCGACGGTCTGCGATGCCCTGAGGATGAGCAATTCGAACTGGTTGCCGCAGCCCGTGCACTTATACTCATACAACGGCATGTATATCCCCCGTTATACACCATCGGTCATCGTCGCGATGCTCGGGCTTGCGTTGTCTGGATGCGGCGCTGAACCGCCCGCGCCGGCATCGGCGCCGGCGCCAGGTGCGCCGGCAAGCCAGTTTGAGTCTGATCTGGCGTTTCTCCGGCAAAACACCGAGGTGGTGGTGCTGTCCGATGCGTCCGGCGCGGCCCAGGTCGTGGTCGCACCGGAGTATCAGGGCCGTGTCATGACGAGCACGACGGGCGGCGCCGGCGCACCGAGCTTCGGGTGGATCGGACGTGCTGCTATCAGCGCGCGGCAGAAGCAGCCGCACATCACGGTATTCGGAGGCGAGGATCGCTTCTGGCTTGGTCCCGAGGGCGGTCAGTTCTCTTTGTACTTCAAGAAGGGCGATCCTTTCGATTTCGATCACTGGCAGGTGCCCGAGGCGATTGACTGGGGCAAGTGGGATGTCGCCAGCCAGTCGTCTGACGCGGTCCGTTTCCGCAAGCGCATCTCGCTCGTCAATTACACCGGCACGCCATTCGAAATCGACGTCGATCGCACCATCCGGCTGCTGGGCGCGAACGACTTCGCCACGCTGCTCGGGACGCGGCCGGATCCGAGTACCCGGATAGTGGGCTTCGAATCGTCCAACACGGTCACGAACGCGGGGAGCGCAGCGTGGCAGCCGAAAACGGGACTCGTCTCGGTGTGGATTCTCGGCATGTTTACTCCGTCGCCGAAGACGACCATCGCGGTTCCATTCGTGCCCGGCCCCGAATCGGCGCTCGGACCTGTTGTCAACGACGCGTACTTCGGAAAGGTGCCGGGCGAGCGGCTGCGCGTACGGGACTCTGTGATCTTTTTTCGCGGGGACGGCCAGTACCGCAGCAAGATCGGGATGTCGCCGGCGCGCGTCCGGCCGGTCGCGGGCAGCTACGACGGCGAGCGCCATGTGCTGACGCTCGTCCAATTCACGCGTCCCGACGGCGCACGCGACTACGTCAACTCGATGTGGGAAGTCCAGCGCGAGCCCTTCAAGGGCGACGTCGTGAACAGCTACAACGATGGTCCGCCGGCGCCAGGCGCGCCGCCACTTGGTCCTTTCTACGAATTAGAGACGTCCTCTCCCGCCCTGACTCTTCCCCCGGCCGGTCAGCACACGCACGCGCATCGCACCTTTCATCTCGTCGGCTCTGATGCCGATCTCGATCGCATCGCACGTGCAACGCTCGGCGTGGGGCTCGACGAGCTCTCGAACGCGTTCGAATAGCGCGCGTGCTCTCAGCGCCGGGCGCGGGCACTTGGTGAGCGCGCCGGCGCGGGGATCGGTCTCCCGGTAAAAAACTCGAACGCAGCGGCCGAGATGGCCGCAACGGACCGTTCCATGGCGGCGATGCGCGAGCCGTCGGCGACGTAGACCGCTATCGCAAGGCGGCCCGGGATCCTGCTGTCTGATGGCAGCGTCACGATGCCGGCATCGTTGATGACGACGGCAGTTGTACCGGTCTTGTGGGCGACTACAGTTTCTGGCGGCAGCCGTCCCTTGAGCCGGCGCGATCCCGTTGTGGTCAATTCCATCAGTGTGAGCAGCAGATCCGTCTCGGCGCGCGGAAGCAGGTCGCCGAGCTTCAACCGTCCCAGCAATTCGGCGGTTTCACAGGGCGTTGCCGTATCGCGCTCGTCGGCAAGATAGCGCGTGCGCGCCGCGTTCAGCGACTCGCGATCGACGTCCGCGACGAGGCGCCTCTGCAGATCCACGGTCCATTGATCCGGGGGCGGCGCATTCGTGACGCCCGCCATGTCGAGCAGAAGCTGGCCCTCGGAACGGTCGATGTTGATCCTGTGAAGCCTCAACCACCGCATACGGCGTTCGACGATGTCGGGTCCGCCGACCAGCTCGAGGAGTGCATCGGCGGCGGTGTTATCGCTTTCGATCATCGCGAGCTCCAGCAGTTCGAGGACCGAACGGGAGACGCCGCCTCTGGGATGGCGGCGCTCCAGCGAGCAGCAGGGGCGGATGTCGCTCGAGTCGAGCCACACCAGGCGATCGAGCGTCAGCCGGCGTTCGGCAACCTGCGTCAACACTTCGATCGCAATCGGAAGCTTCACGACGCTCGCCATGGGAAATCGTTCGTCGCCGCGGATAGCCGCGGTCGCGCCGGATTCGAGATGAATCAGCGCGACGCCAATCCTGCCGCGCGCCCGGTCGGTGATTCGTTTGAACGCAGCTTCGAGCGGCGAAAGATCCGGCTTCTGGGCAGCCGCCGGTGCGTTGAGGAGCAGGATGAGGCCGAGTGTCAGAGAGAACCGCAACAGGCTCATCCGCGGTGCAATCGGTGTGCCGGTGATACCATCGACGTGCCCGGAGGATACATGAGAAAGTGCGCAGCGCTCATCGGATTCGTGCTCGCGCTGTCGGCCGCGGCGCCAGGCGCGCAGCAACAGGGCGCGCAGCAGACGGCGCCGAAGACGATGTTCGAGCGCAACACGCGGCCGATCGAGATCTTCAAGACCGGCCTCGGCACGTTCAGCCATCGCATCTCATCATCGAACACAGAGGCGCAGGCATTCTTCGACCAGGGCTTCCAGATGATGTACGCGTTCGCGAAGCCCGAGGCGATCCGCTCGTTTCGCGAGGCATGGAAGCGCGATCCGAACTGCGCCATCTGCTACTGGGGCGAAGCATGGGCGTGGGGATCGTATCTGAACGCTCCGATGAACGCCGAGGAGTCGCCGTATGCCTGGGCCGCGATGCAGAAGGCGCAGTCGTTGAAGCGCCACGCGAACGCGAAAGAGCGTGCGTTCATCGACGCCATCGCCGTGCGGTATGTCGAGACATTCGATCCCGAGAAGCGCGTCGAGCAGGACAAGGCGTACGCGGACGCCATGGGCCGTGTGGCAGATGCCTATCCCGACGATCTCGACGCGGCTACGTTGCACGCCGACGCGCTCTTCCTGCTCGAGCCGCGGCGCGGCACGCGAGACTACAAGAGCCCGAGCGTCCAGCGCCTGCACCGCGTGCTCGAGCAGATTCTCGCAAAGGACGTCAATCACCCCGGCGCCTGCCATTTGTACGTGCACGCGACGGAGTCGACAGTTGTACCCGAGCGCGCGCAGGGGTGCGCCGAGTTTCTCGGCAAATCGATCCCCGGCGCCAGCCACATCAACCACATGCCGTCACATACGTGGAATGAAGTGGGGCGGTGGGGCGATTCCGTCAGGGCCAACCTGGAGGCCTGGCATTCAGACCAGAAAGCGGCGATCGGCGAGGGGTTCGCCATCTATCCCGCGCACAACCTGCACATGCTGCTCTACGCCGCATCGATGGATGGGCAGGGCGCCATCGCCATGCAGGCAGGGAAGGACTACGCGAAGCTGACCGGCGATTCGTTCTATCAGGTGCTCACCATGATCCGGTTCGGCCGCTTCGACGAAGTACTCGAGATCAAGAACCGGCCGGGCGATGACATCCTCGGGGGGCTGTGGGACTTCTCGCAGGGCTACGCGCAGTTGAAGACCGGCAATCCCGATTTCGCGAAGGTGTATCTCGAGCGCGTCAAGAAGGCCGCGGACACGTCGAAGGCCGTCTTCCGGTTTCACCCGGCAAACCAGCTGCTCGGTACGGTCGCCGGGATTCTCGAAGGGGAGATGCTGTGGAACGCCGGCGATCTACCCGGAGCGATCACGGTCTTCGAGCGGGCGGTGGCGATCGAAGACCAGCTGGGCTATGACGAACCCGAGGCGCTGCCGTTTGCCGCCCGGCACTGGCTCGGCGCCGCGCTTCTCGAAGCCACGCGCTATGCCGACGCGGAGCGCGTGTACAAGGAAGAGCTGGACGACCATCCGCACAACGGCTGGTCGCTGATGGGGCTGCAGAAAGCGCTCGCAGGCCGCGGCGTGGCGTCGGCCGAGGTCAATGCGGATCTGGCGAAAAGCTGGTCGCGCGCCGACACGTGGATTCGGACGTCGAGGTTCTGATGCGCACGAGGGTCTGTCTCGCAGGGTTGCTGGGATTGTTGCTCGTGCGCGGCGCCGCGCAGGAGACGAAGCCGACTCCGGAGGTGCGAAAGATCGTCGCGCCCACCGGAAGTCTGCGAGTCGGGCTCTATCTCGGAAACCCGGGCTCCTATCTGAAGGATCCGGTCACAGGGCAGGCCACAGGCGTCGGTTACGAGCTCGGCACAGAGCTCGCCCGCTGGCTTGGCGTCCCGTTCGAAGCAGTCGTCTATCCGAACAACGGCGCGGTGCTCGAAGGCATGCGGGCCGGCAAGGTCGACGTGCTGTTCACGAATGCGACGGCCGCGCGCGCGAAGGAGGTCGATTTCACGCAGCCGTACCTGGAAGTGGAAGCCGGCTATCTTGTGCCGGCAGGATCAAGAGTCGCCACGATCGCCGATGTGGACAAGACGGGAATCCGGGTCGGCGTGATGGAAGGAAGCACCTCATCGGCGACGCTTCCTGGTTTGTTGAAGAATGCATCCGTCGTGCGCGTCCCCACCGTCGACGCGGTGCTCCAGATGCTGTCGTCGCAACAACTGGACGCATTCGCCACCAACAAATCGATTCTCTTCGAGATGTCCGACTCGCTGCGCGGCTCGTCAGTGCTCGACGGCAGGTACGGCGTCGAGCAACTCTCTCTCGGTCTTCCTAAAGGACGGGACGCAGCGCTGCCCTACGTTCGGGCATTCATCTCGACGGCCGTCTCGAGCGGTCTCGTCAAGACCGCCGTGCAGCGTTCCGGTCTCCGCGGTGGAAATATCCCTACCCAGACGAAGTAGTGCCGACCTTCAGGTCGGCTGTTGACCGCTTCGGCTGTCGATCCGCGCGTTTCAGAGTATCTATGGCCGCTCTGCAGAACGTCGGATCGAGCCGAAACCGCGTGCTCCCGTCTGGCTGCGCGGGTACAGGCAATACGTCGAGTTCGTAGTGCCGACCTTCAGGTCGGCTGTTGACTGTCCTCGGCTGTCGATCCGACGTTCTGCATCGCGGCCGCGTGTTTCAGAGTATCTACGGCCGCTCTCCAGAACGTCGGATCGACGCCGAAGCCGCCGTGACGACTCACCCGAGCAGGCCGGGCGCCGGCGACGTTCTACGCGCGGCTCACGTGTTCTCTCGAGTATCTAATCGCCGCTTTGCAGAACGTCTCCCAGATCGAGGCCGAAGCGGTCCAATACATAGCGTACGTCGCAGAAGGAGTATTGCCGCCGCCGGCCGCGTCTGTCCGGCCCGGCACACGCATTGCACCATCTGAGCGCCGACAAGCGATGCCCCTGAACGCCGGCAGTTTTCCCGTGTGGCCGCGTGTTGCGGCAGTCCTCCTTCTATGTGGAGTGTGTGCTGTTCTGTGGGTGTGGCTATCGAGGAGCGGGATCAGCTTTGAACATCTCACCGCGCGCGTGACCGCACATCGACACGCCTGGTATGCGCTGCCGGCCGTCGTCGTTGCCTTCGTCGTGCTGGGCCTGGCAATGGTTCCGGTCACGTTGCTGATCGCTGCGACCGGTATTGCGTTTGGACCGCTGCTCGGCCCGATGTATGCGATGGCGGGATGCCTGGCGAGTGCGTCCGTGGGATTTGCGATCGGCCGGTGGATGGGTTTGTGGCGTGTCACGCGAATCGGAGGGGAGCGCATCACGCGCGTCACCAGGATGCTCAAGAGGAACGGCACGCTCGCCGTGTTTCTCGTCCGCAAGGTTCCGGTACCGTTCACGCTCATCAACGTCGTCGTTGGCGCGTCGACAGTCCACTATCGGGATTTCATCGTGGGCACCGTGCTCGGCATGAGCGCGTTCGTCGTGGCCCTCGCGGGCTTCGGCTATCAGCTCACGAGCATCCTGCGCGAACCGTCGGCTGACAAGCTCTTCCGGGCGGCGCTGTTCGTCTTCGTGCCGTTGACGATCGCGGTGCTGATCAACCAGGCCCTGCGGCGATTGAGGCCGGCGGAGTGATCGTTCAGCCCGGCCGAAACTGCTGGCGCGTCGAGCGCGCGCCGCGCTTCTACTGCATCCAGGACGCGGCAGACTACTTCCGTCTGGTCAGATGGGCGCTGCTGAACGCGCGCAAGAGCGTGTTCAGCCTGGGCTGGGATATTACGGCTCACACGGATCTCGTGCCCGACGCGACACCGACCGTGTCGCCCGAGGCGCCGACGCGCCTCGACAAACTGCTGGTGTATGTCGCGCATCGCCGTCCGCACCTCCGGTGCTACATCCTGACATGGGACTACGGCGCGCTCTACACCCTGGAACGCGATCCGTTCACGCGATGGCGACTCGGATGGCGCATGCCGCGAGGCGTCCGGTTCGGGTTCGACGATCGTCACCCTGTCGGCGCGTCACATCATCAGAAGGTCGTCGTCGTCGACGATCAGCTGGCGTTCTGCGGCGGCATCGATCTCACCGGCCACCGCTGGGACACGTGCGCGCACCGCCCCGACGAGCCCGCGCGAAAGACGCCGGTCGGCGAGGCATATGGGCCGTATCACGAAGTCCAGGCCATGGTCACGGGACCACCGGCGGCGAGTCTCGGTGTGCTCGCGCGCGAACGCTGGCGCGCGCTCGGCGATCGTCGAATGCCGCCGGTCAACAACTCTGCTGACGGTCTTTGGCCGCCGGACGTCACCCCCGATTTCACCGACGTCAACGTGGCGATCTCCCGGACCATGCCCGCAACCGAATCGCAGCCGGCGGTTCGGGAGTGCGAGGCGCTCTTCCTCGATTCGATCGCGCGGGCGAAAAAAACGATCTATATCGAGAACCAGTACTTCACCAACGAGAAGCTCGCCGGTGCGCTGGCGGGACGGTTGAAAGAGCCGGACGGACCCGAGGTCATCGTCGTCTCGCCGAAGGAATGCCATGGCTGGCTCGAGAAGACCACGATGGGCACGTTTCGCGACACCGCGTTCCGGCTGCTGCTCGACGCGGATGCGCACAAGCGCCTGCGTCTGGTCTATCCGGCTGCTTCGCGCTCTGGCGATGTGGCCACGTTCATTCACTCGAAGGTCATGGTCGTGGACGGCGAGCTCGCGAGGGTGGGGTCGGCGAACTTCTCACATCGCTCAATGGGCATGGACACGGAATGCGATCTGACCGTCGATGCCGATGGCAATAGCGCGGTGCAGGCAGGCGTCCGCCACGTGATGGATCGGCTGCTCGCGGAGCATCTCGGACTACCTGTCGATACCGTCGGACGCGAGATCGATCGACTGGGATCGATTGGCGCCCTTATCGACGCCCGCCGCGGCGGGGACCACACGCTCGTGCAGATCGAGCTGTCCGAACAGCCGGCACCTCCATCGGAGGTGCTCAGAGCGGCCGCGGATCCGGATGAACCGGCGGCGTTCGGACCCTCAGTCGACGCTCTCGTGCCGGCCGTCGACGCCACCAGTGCGCGCAGCCCGCTTCGACTGTGGATTCTGCCCGCGGTCGTTCTCGTGACCGCGTCCGCGGTGGCATCGAGGTCTTCGCACACGCTCGGTTCGATTCCAGGCGCGCCGTCTTCGCTGTGGATCGGCGCCGGCGTGTTCGTGCTCGCCGGGCTTCTCCTGGTTCCGCTGGAACTTCTGGCCATCGCCGCCGGCGTGTTCTTCGGCGCGCTGCGTGGTGGCTTCGTGGCGCTTGCCGGATCGCTCGTGGCTGCGGTCATCGGTTACGCCGCAGGGCGAGTGATTGGGGCGGACGGGCTGAGGCAATGGATGAGCCATCAGTCGTACCGGTCCGTCAGGCAGGTGAGCGCGCACGGCGTCGCCGGCGTCATCTTCGTGCGCTTCGCAACCGTCGCGAGCGCCGGGTCGATCCATCTGGCATGCGGCGCGGGGCGCATTCCATTCGGTACCTACATGGCGGGCACGACAATCGCGCTCGCTCCGGCCGTCTGCGCCCTCAGCTGGCTCGGCGGTCTGCTGCGACAGACGCTTCTGAATCCAACAGCGTCCAATGGCCTGCGCACGATCGCGGCGGCCGTGCTGTTGTTTGCGGTGGCGTCCGGCATTCGGACGCTGCTCCTGATCCGCCAGTTTGCGCCGGCGATGTCCGGCCATCGCGGGCGGGCGGAGTTCGGCTAGTGCCAGCACCCTCGCCGCTTCGTATTGCCACCTATAACGTGCACGCCTGCGTCGGGCGCGACGGACGTTACGATCCCGATCGGGTGGCGACCGTCATTGCGGAACTCGACGCGGATGTCGTCGCGCTGCAGGAATTCACCTATCCAGCCACCGTTGCGATCGAAACGCGCACGCCGGTGGTGTTTGCGGCGATGGATCGTTACGAGTGCGCGCTCGGTCCCACACGTCAGCGAACGCGGCAGGCGGCTGCGGAGTGCTTCGGCAACGCGTTGTTCACGCGTCATCCGATCGTCGAGGTGCACCGGATCGATCTGTCGATGGAGCGGCGCGAGCCGCGCGGAGCGCTGGCCGCCACCATCGACGCGCATGGCGCGCCGCTGCACATTCTTGCGACCCACCTCGGCCTGCGCGTGCACGAGCGCCGGTTCCAGGTACGGCAGATTCTGAATTATCTTGATTCGGTTCGCGATTCGACGGTGGTCGTGCTCGGCGACTTCAACGACTGGCTTCCGGGCCGATCGGCGGCGCACGTGCTCGACAGGCGTCTGGGGCGGCCGCCGCGGCCGGCGACGTTTCCCGTTGCGTGGCCGCTTGTGGCACTCGATCGCGTCTGGGTCGAACCCCGCCGCGCTCTACGGAGCATCTCCGTCCACACCACACCGGCGGCCAGATCCGCATCGGATCACCTGCCCGTTGTCGCAGAGATCGATGCTCCGTGACCCTTAGTCCGCGTCGATGCTGCGCGACGCGTGCACGGCCAGCAGGTGCTCGATGAGCCGTTGCGTGTCGATGCCCTTGACGAAGAATGCCCGTGCGCCCGCCCGCTCGATTGCGTCGGTCAGCTCGCCGCGGGATTGCATGGACAGCCCGAAAATCTGAATGTCGGGCA
>JGI10216J12902_101211384_pt1 | contig 11805 bp, 9 predicted proteins | sample KanNatreferecore_FD_12902 | JGI IMG/M metagenome (IMG submission 12902)
CGTCTTGGCCGAGCGGCTGGCCAGGGCGGCGGTGGAGGCTGGTGGCGGCCTTGAGGCAGGCATTGCCCTGGGCCGGGCATTGCATGGCCAACGGCGTTATCAAGAAGCCGAGCGGGCGCTTGCTGGCCTCACCGACCTGGCACGGACCGACCAGGAGCAAGCGGACCTGGCGATCGAGCGAGCCGATACCCTGCGCCCTTTGCATCGGTACTCCGAGGCGACCGCGGAGCTGCAGGTCGCGGCTGCGGCCGTGGCGGACCACGGTCCGCGCGATCGGCTCGCTACCGCCCTGGCCAAGTCGCTGATCTTCGACGGCGACGTCGGTAGGGCCCTGGAGATGGCATCGGCGGTGCTCGCCAACGAGCAGGCCGACGAACTGGCCTTTGCCCAAGCGATCTGGATTGCCTCCTGGGCGCTCGTACTGGTGGGCCGCGCAAACGAAGCCATCGCCGTCGTCGGCCTGCGGGAGCGGCTGGGCGAGCGATGGAAGGACGAGGCGCCTTGGTCCCACGCGATGATCGAATGCATGCGCGTGGGCGCATTCCTTTCCTTGGGCCGCTTCAATGACGCGGAGACGATCGCCGAGGCCGGTTATCGGCAGTCGCTGCGCGAGCAGTGGGCCTGGGGCGTGAAATTGTGGGCGCTGGAGCTGATGTACGTCGCCCTGGCGCGTGGCCGGGTGCGCACGGCGGTGCGATGGGGGCAGGAGAACCTGGCGCAGGTTCCCGCGGCTGGCGATGCGACACTGCCGCACCTCAACCTGGTCCTGCCGCTGGCGCTTGCCGGTGACCTGGATAGTGCGGAGGCGGCCTTCGGGAGGGCCAAGGTCGCCCGGATCGGACGCTCCCGGCTGGCACGGCTTGGGGTCGAGGAGGCAAGACGGTGGATCGAGGCCGGTCGGGGCAGCCTATCCAACGCCATCAAGCTGGCGCTTCGGGCAGCCGACCTGGCCGAGTCGATGGGGGTCAACGACGGCTATGCCATCGCTCTGCATGACGCCGCCCGGCTCGGCGGTGCCGGCCAGGTGGCAAGCCGTCTTCGCGTCGTTGCCGAGCGGGTGGACGGCCCGATGGTGCCGTTGTATGCCGCGCATGCGGCGGCCCTGATCACCATGGACGGGGCGGTGCTGGACGAGCTGGCGCTCTCCTTCGAGCGGGTCGGGGCGATGCTGCTTGCCGCTGAGGCGGCGGCCGAGGCCACCGTGGCGTATCGCAGCAGCGGCCATGAGCAGGCCAGCCTGGTATCGGCGGCGCGCGCGTCGATGCTCGCCGGCCAGTGCGAGGGTGCGCAGACCCCGGCATTGCGACTGCTGCAGGAGCCACCCGGGCTCACACCTCGGGAACGCGAGATCGCCGGGCTTGTCGCCGCCGGACTGAGCAACCGGATGATCTCTGAACGGCTGGTGGTCTCGGTGCGGACCGTCGACAATCACCTGCAGCACGTCTTCGACAAGCTCGGCGTCCGCAGCCGGCGGGAGCTGGGCGCGCTGGTCGGCAGCGGCGCGGTTGCACAACCTGCACCGGCATCTGAGTAGCTGGCTACTCAGGATCGGCGAAGGTTCATGGCTATGGTTGCGGCATGGACCAAGCGACCGCGCTCAGCCAACTGCCCGAGACCTACGCCAACGCGCTGCGGCTGCGGGATGCCGGCCTGTGCGATGAGGCCATCGCGAGGTGGCTTGGCGTTCCGGAGGAGGCGATCGCGCCTCTGCTGCGTCTGGCTGAGGCGAAGCTCACCCGCCTGATGGCAAGCGACGAGCCGCCGCGGTCCCAAGCCGGCTCGGGCTGAGCGCATCGAGGCGCCCACTACCCAGCCTGGCAGCCAGCTCCCAGTCGCAAGGTGAGCACTGCCTTGCTCAAGACACCTTGATCTGCTCCTGCGACTGTCGGCTGAGACAGGCCACCAAGGGGGTCGATGGCCTATGCAGGATCAGCGGGTCGACACGCGATCGGAGCAGGAGCGGGCCCAGACCCGCGCGCAGTTCAAGTCCCTGCTGCTGGGCAACCTCAACTACTTCGGGAATCTCCCCCAGAGCCCGCTCCCGCCTCAGCTCCCTATCCAACTCGACACTGCCTTCGAGGAGCTTGTCTGCGTCGGCTACGAGCCGCAGCTTCGGCGGTTGGAGGGCGTCATCTACATCAAACGGGAGACCGGCTACGGCGGCGACGTCTGTTCGCTTGGTACCCCGGAGTTCGTCCGCTTCTTCCTCTCCTTCGACGGCGGTGCCACCTGGCAGGACCAGGGCATGACCAGCTTCACCGCCTTCGACATCCCCGGCGACAAGCCCCTGGAGTACGACGTCAGCCTCCAGATCAGTCCCGACCCGCGCTTGTGCCTGTTCGAGAACCTGCCGCTGATCCGCGCCATCCTCTCCTGGAACAATCCACCCCCGGCCGGCGATCCCAACTTCACCCCTGTCTACGGCAACGTGCTGGAAGCCCGGATCCAGATCGCCGCCACCACCTTCATCCCCTTCGACGACCTCCTCAAGCAGGCGAAGCTCAAGCTCCCGGAGGAGCTCCAGCCGCTGGTAGACGTCACCCACCCGGTGCCGGTCGCCAAGGCCCAGCCGCTCGGGCCCGCCGAGCTGCAGGCTCGCTATCGCGAGCAGGACGTGCCCGGCCACCGCTTCCTGTTCCCTGAGGTCCACAAGCTGCTCACCGCGCCGGGCCTGCTCGGCCAGGACCCGACAGGCCCCGCCTCCACCGGCCCGCTGGCCGGGCTGGATGTCGACCTTCCGTCCGTCATCAACGCGTTGTTGGAGACCGACGGCAACACCAGCTTCGAGGAGCTGGACTGCATCGGGCTCAACCCCACCCAGAGCATCCTGGGCGGGGTCCTCACCATCAAGCGACCAACCGGCTACAGCGGCTCTCTCTGTTCTCCCGGCAGCTACGAATACGTCGCCTTTTGGGGCGACTTTGGCGCCGGCTTCGTCTACCTCGGGACCACCTCGGTCAACGTCCACGACATCAACGGCGTCCCACCGGAGGGCCTGAAGTACGCGGTCGTGCTGCCGGTCAACCTCACCACCCACCAGCGGCCCTGCGAGCAGGGACCGGTCGTCGTCCGGATCCGCGCCATCCTCTCCTGGCAGGCCCCACCACCACCCGGCGACCCCGACTTCGTGCCCACCTGGGGCAACCGCGAGGAGACCCTGGTCCACATCCGGCCCGGGGACGAGGTCGGCGACGATAAGGTTCCCTTCCTGAGCGCCCTGGGCGACATCCCCGAGATCGACATCGCCACCACCGGCACCGCCACCGGCACCGCGATCCACACCGGCTTCCAAGCCGCCGACAGCCCCTTCGGCGGCACCATCACCATCGCCGGCCACATCTCCAACCCCACCCCGGGCCTGAAGTACCGGGTCATGCGCAAGCTCTTCGGCGCTCCCGACAGCGACTACCTGCCGCTGACCAGCGAACCCGGCGGGCTGCGGCTCATCGTCAACACCTGGGACCCGGTCAACGGCTGGGTCCAGACCCCCACCACCGTCCACGCCGATCCCGACGGCTACTACCCGTTCGAGGACTACGCCCCCAACCATGCCGTCGAAGGCAACATCATGGGCCGTTGGAGCTCCTCCGCCGCCGAGGACGGCCAGACCTTCGAGCTGCGCATCGACCTCAGCGTCGACGGCAACCCCGCCAACGACACCCACAGCAACGTGGTCGCCGCCCTGATCGACAACACCCCACCCGACGTCGACCTCGACATCAACCTCGGCACCGGCGTCCAGTGCGCCGACTTCACCACCGGCACCACCTTTACCGGCACCTACACCGCCACCGACGCCCACTTCCGCCAGTTCGCCTTCGAGATCCAGCCCAGCGGCCCCGCCCACGGCACCCTGCCCACCCCGGCGTCCGGGACCTCCACCGCCTACGGCGGCACCATCCCCGACCCCGGCGTCACCGGCGCCACCTACACCCTCGACACCTCCGGCATGGACGCCTGCGGCTACGCCCTCATCCTGCAGGTCTGGGACCGCACCAACGTCAACAGCGGCGCCGGCAACAACCACGACAACGCCGCGGTCGGCTTCTGCCTCAGAGCCCCGTAGGCAAGAGGTGACGCAATGACGCAGCCGGCTGAACTTCAATTGCGGTTCCCGCTCCCGTTCTGGACTCCGGACACACCCGATCTCGGGTGCTTTGTCCGGCAGGACCACGAGTTCCGGCCCGACTATAACTTCTTCCTCTGGATGGAGCCGGCACCATGGGAGCTCACGCCATCCGGGCCGGTCTTCCTTCCTCACCAGACCTATTTTCGCGTCAAGTGCGGTGAGGCCGCCTTCTACCAGCGCTGCGGCGTGCACATGGTCGACTACCCGTCCAGCGTCACGACGGTGATCGGTCGGCCGCCCGACTGGATGCTCGGCGGCGACTTCCCGCCCTCGCCCTCCGACTGGGTCAAGTTCCCGCCACAGTCGGGTCCGAAGGACTACTGGTTCGCCGGTCACCATCGGAACCCATCGACGCCGAACTGGCAGACGGACGCCGCCGTGGGTCACAGCTATGACATCTACGACAACGGCACCTTGAGCACCGTCGGGTTCGACGACACGGGCGGGGATCGGGACTTCGACGATCTCGTCCTCGAGGTGGCAGTCGTCTACAGGCGCCACTACTTCGTGGGATTCGAGCCGCCGCCGGTGGAAGCGGCGTCGATCGAGACGTTCGAGCGGGATATCCTGCCGCAGTATCTTGCGGCGGAGGACCGCCGGCCGCCTACGGCCACCACTTGACCACCGAACACAAGGGGGCCGACCTTGGCAAACGAAACCGACGCGGCCGCTAAGGCCCGTACCGACCTCCACAACTCGCTGGGTCGCCTGGCCCAGAAGCTCCGAGACAGCGCGTCAATGAGGCCGGGTGACATCGTCCTTCGCCTCTCCGGACCCGCCGGCGGTAGTTACGGCCTCGAGTGCAGCGAACGGGACATCAATGTCGTGGAGTCCCCCGCCGTAGGAGCCGAGCGGCGGCCCTTGATCGAGGTGATGGGCCCCGCCGACGTCATCCGGGCGATCATCGACGGGGAGGAGGACGCAAGGAGACGGTTCATTGCCGGTGGCATCCGGGTGCGCGGTGACCTGCGCTATCTGAGCGACCTAGCCCTCGAGCTGGGGTTGCTCAAGGAACCGCTGTGACCGGACTTGGGGAATGACAAATCAAGGGGCGTGAGTTGTGGCCGAGACGAGCGGCTTGGTGCAGCGACTATCGGTCTTTGAAGTTCTGACATGTGTTTGGGTCGGCCCGAGGCCGGACAACGCCGAGATCCTGCTGGTCTTGAATGATGGGTCCCCGGCCAGCACCTCGTTCGCCGGTACGCTCGTGGAGATCCTCTCCGCCGCAATGACGAACTATCGCTCGGTGGTCGCCATCCACGATGACAACAGCGCGACGATCACCTCCCTAAGAATCGACCCCGTCTAGGGCAAGAGGACGAACGATGGCTGTCACCACAGGTTTCGTCCAGCGGCTCTGGTGGTTCTCGGGCGTGCCCTTTGCGTGCATCTGGGTCGGGCCAACGCACACCTCGGCCGAGTTGTTCTTCATCCAGATCACCGGGGCCGACAGCGACGCCAGCGTCGCCGCCAAGCGGGCCATGGTCAACGTGTTCGCCCATGCCCAGGTCACCGGGAAGGAGGTCGACGTTGCCCACCCCGACGACTCTGCCGAGGTGACCAACGTAGCGACCACCTTCTGCGATGTCGACCAGGATCCCGTTCAGCTGGACGCCCTGGAGGTCACCCAGGCTGTACAGGACCTGAGCCAATCGGTCCCGCTCATTGCCGGAAAGCGCACCGTGGTCCGTCTTTACTTGAGTCGCTACTCGAACGTGGGCATGACGGTGCGGGGCCAGATCACCGTGCGAAGAGGCCCGTCTGATCCCCCTGTCACGGTTCTCTCGCTGAATACCGTGGTGCTCGATCCGGCGCAGGCGGGGAACCTTCCGGTCAAGCGCGACGACGCTACCCGCAGCCTCAACTTCCTCCTTCCGTACACGAGCACCGCCGAGGGACAGCTGTCGATCAGCATCGCCAGCATCACCGACGCGGTGACCGGCGGTTCGATCACGGTGGGATGCGAGCGCCGACCGACGGTATGGTTCCACGCCAGCCCGCCGCTCCGCGTCCGCGTGCTGGGCTTTCGGTACTCCCAGGGCACTCCTCCTGTCACCCATACTCCCTCCAGTCTTGACTTCCAAGGACTGCTGTCATGGCTTGGCCGGGCATTTCCGGTGGGCCAGGTCGTCAGCTCCCAAGCGGTCATCGACGCGACCGCCGCCCCACCGTTCTCGTGTGGTGACATCAACGCCCAGCTCGCCGCGATCCGCGCGTTGGACATGAGCGGAGGAGGTGACCAGCGCACCCACTACTACGGCCTGGTGAGCGACGGTGGCTTCTTCATGCGGGGCTGCGCCGGGGTACCGTCGTCGCCTGACCCGAGCGCGGTGGGATCTGGACCGACGGGGCCGGCGACCTGGGGGTGGGACCTCGACGGCACCTACGGCGACTGGTACGGAGGCCACGAGCTGGGCCACACCTTCGGTCGCCTTCATCCCGGGTTCTGTGGCGAGACCCAGGACGATCTGAACAACTACCCCTTCGCGAACGGCCAACTCGCCGACTTCGACCCGAGCTTCGCGGGCTTCGATGTCGGGGACCCGATTCTCAGCTTCCCGATGGTCGCCCTGGCCGGGACGCAATGGCACGACGTCATGACCTACTGCAATTTCCAGTGGCTGAGTGTCTACACGTATCAGGGGGTGCGTCGGCGGCTGCTGGCCGAGGACCTTCTGGGGGCTGGCTCCGGGATCGGGCCAACCCCGGGGGCCGGTTCTGGTGGTCGCCCGGACGAGCGCTTTCCCGACCAGGCCGTCACACCGTTGGCCGAGGACATGGCGGAGCGAGCGGGAGAACGCCTCGTCAGCGTCGTCGCGACGGTGAACCTGACCAGGGACCAGGGGCAGATCCGGTATGTCAACCCGGTGCCGGGCGGACAACCTTCCGCGCTCGAACCGGACAGTCCAGTGGTGCTCCGCGTGCTGGGACCGACCGGCGAGCTACTAGGCAATCACCCTGTGGGAGTCCGGCTCAACTCCGAGCTTGCGGCAGGAGACGACAGGACAGGTCTGGTCGACGTTGTGATCCCGGTGGGTGCTCGCGCCACCGGGATCGAGCTGCTGATCGCCGGGACGGTCGCCGACAGCTTCTCTGCGGCGGGTACTCCGCCCGCCGTCCGCGCCCTGCGGACCGTGGCCGCCGATGACGAATCGCTTGGGGTCGCCTTGGAGCTCGACCGGAGCCTGGAAGGGAACCAGACCTTCTCCGTGCAGGTCAGCACCGACCAGGGGGCGACCTGGCAGACGCTCGGAGTCGGGTTGCGGGAGCCGTTCTTCACCTTGGACCGGACTCAGTTTCGAGGAGGACAGGAAGTGCAGGTTCGTATCATCGCCACCAACGGCTTTACCAGCACCGTGGTGACCAGCGAAACCTTCCGGTTCTAGTCGACTGGACAACCTCCACCTCTGGTTTGGTTATTGGCGTGTACGCCGGGGCGTGTTTGTTTGGCAGCGGCCATGAGAGCAGGCGATACGCGACGACGAGCTGGCGGCGCGTCGGACCGCGCTCGACCGGGCGCAGCACCGCATCGTTCCGCTACATGGCGACCAGGCGTGATCGGGTGGCCGGCCGTCCGGGTCGTAGCGGCCAACGCCGGCGGCGTACGAGCTGGTCCCGGCCGCGACCATTGCCGGTTCGGGGTTGATGTTGGCATTGTGTCCGATTTGGGTTCATGCTAGGCCTCAGCGGTCGTTGAGGGGGCGATGCGATGTCCAGCCAGCCTGTGCTCACGGGTCAGTTCCAGAGCACATCCGGTCGGACGGCGCTGCAGTACTTCCAGCAGACGTTCCCGGCGGGCACGTCGAGCTCGTTTCGTGGGCCGGTCCAGGTCCTGCCCGGGTTCGACCAGGTGGAGGTGTTCCTCTGCGGGTTCACGCTGGCCACCGACGCCCACGAGGCGCCGCTCGGGCGTGCGGCGGTCAATATCCAGAAGTTCGGCTACGACGCACAGACGGGAGTGTTGGAAGCCGGGGTCAGGACGCAGTTGGCCACTGACGGCCAAGGGGCGACGTCGGAGGCGACGTTCGTGGTGGTCCTCACCGACGCCACCGCCGGGCGGTTCAGCCGCATCAGCACCGGCTGCGGCGGGACCGGCGAGTGCGACATCGTCCGCCAGGTGGGGAGCGCCGTCCCCACCGGGATGCAGTACATCGGGATCGCCACCCAGATCTGGGACGTCGGCGTGCGGTCGGGTCCCGGCATTCCGCTCAACGGCATCGCCGGCGACGTCGTCAGCCTCGCGGTCAACCCCCCCGCGGTCTGGTTCCAGTACATCGGCGCCCTGCGCAACGGTGCCTGGACCGACGACATGTTCTGCGAGTGGCAGGGGATGGTGATCGCGTTCGACCCGGCGGAGATGACGCCCGTCGCGACGAACCTCCCATATCAGTACACCTTCCTTGGTCAGCACCAGGCCACCCGCCAGGTCATGCCCAGTGGGGCGGTTGCCCCGGCCGGTGTGCCATCGGTCGGGTTCCTGGATGCCCACCAAGGTTGCTTTCTGTTCCACAGCCAGGCCATCAACGGGCCCGAGAGCCCGGTCTGGATGCTCGAGGCTTCGGCGACCGCCCCGATCATGGGACCAACCGGTGCCCTCACCACCTACGGCGTATTTCTAGGCTCCCGCTTCGGCGACAGCGTGAACGCGGTGCCCGACTACGGCTTCCAGATCTCCAGAGCCGTTGGCTTCCTGCACTAGGCCCAGCTGCCCGGGGAGGCGTCATGGCGTTGGTGACACGCTTCGACACACCGGCATCGGTGCGTGACCTGCCCGCCAACTCTGCGTTCTATGACGACTGGCACAACTTCCTCGCGGGCAGCTTGAACACGACGGCGGCCACCGGCACGGCCACCGGCGAGTTCTACGACGCCAGCGAGGTCAACGTCAACGTTCTCGCCGAGCGATCGCTGGTCTGGATGGCATTCCCCCGCCAAGTGCTGGTCGCGCACCGCGACGATCGGAGGGCGGCGTTCGTCGAGGCCGACGGCGACGTCGCGCGACGGGACCCACAGAACGAATACTGCGAGTGGCACGTGACCCGCGACACCGCCGGCAAGATCACCAAGGTCGTCTTCGTCACCGAGTCGCCGGAGTATTGGCAACGCCTGTGGGCGGCCCACCGTGCGGCGGTAGTAGGTCTGTACCAGACGTTGGTCGACCCAGCGGTAAGCGAAGCCGACCTGCGGGTTGGTGGCCCGGGCAGCGACTACAACCAGTTCAACCGGTTCAACACCACCGACGGGATCGTGCACCTCATTCAAAACATCAATACGCTTTCTGCTGCGCTGGGCCTCTCGCAACAAAGCATCCACACGGGCGCGGCACGGGACAACTACGAGACCCCTCCGCCGGGGCTCAGGACCTCGGTGGATCCGCGCGTCAAGTGCGACATCGGCGCTCTTGCGCGCACCGGGCTCTCGCTGACGCTGCGCGAGCCCATCGGCCTGTACATCACCGGCTACGACGACACCGGGTGGACCAAGCCGGACGGCTCGCCGGTGGACGACTACTGGCGCATCGTCCGCGGCTCGCCCGGACGGATCCTGCGCCTCGCCTACGAGGTGCCTGCGGGGGCGGGATTCGTCGTCGGGGATCTCCTTATCGGCGGCCGACGGATCGAGTGGGGCGGGCAGATCGCCGAGCACGTCACGTGCACGGTCGCCGGCATGGCCGGAACCAGGGGGCGCGGATGAAGCCGGGGGACACCGACGCGCCGATCGACGACCAGTTCGGCGACCTCATGGAGCAGATCGGCAAGCTCGAGCCGGAGCTGCCGAAGGACATCTCGATCTCCGCGCTGGGCGGCGACCCCGCCGAGGAGCTTCCGGGTGCGGAGCCGGAGCCCGTCTACGACGTCAAGCGGCGCTCCAACATTCAGGGCGACATCATCCCGGGGTTCAACAAGGACCACCAGCACTTTCTGTTCTTGCGGCTCGAGAACCTGCAGCAGGCGAAGCAGTGGCTCAAGTGGATCGCCCCGCTGATCACGTCCATGGAGGAGGCGCTCGCGTTCGTGCGGGTGCACCGGGCGCTGCGCCTGCGGCTGGGCGTCAAGGAGCCCTCCATGCGGGCGACGTGGGTCAACATCGCGTTCTCGTACCGGGGGATCGAGTTGCTCGCGGGAACCGCGGAGGCGGAGGCCTTCGGCGACCAGAGCTTCCGCCAAGGCCTGGCCGCGCGCTCGACGTACTTGGGAGACCCGACCGACCCGCAACATCCCGGGCACAGCTCACACTGGGTTGTCGGCGGCCCGGAGCAGGAGGCGGACGTCCTCGTCATCGTCGCCGCCGACGATCACGGGGACCTGGTCTCGTCGGTCCAGAGAATCAAGAACCGGGCCAAGCAATCGGGACTTCAGCTGCTGTTCGAGCAGCGCGGCGACACCCTGCCAGGCCCGCTGCGCGGCCACGAGCATTTCGGGTTCAAAGACGGCGTGTCGCAGCCAGGCATCCGCGGGAAGGTGTCCACGGCGCCCGGGGACTTCATCACGCCACGCTACCTCGACGCGGTCGACCCGCGGGCGCGCTTCTTCGCCAAGCCCGGGCAGCTGCTGCTTTGGCCCGGGCAGTTTCTCCTCGGCGAGCCACGGCAGCACACCGAGGATCTCTACAGCTCGGCTCCTGCGGCGGCGACGGGGAGCAGCTTCCCGTACTGGGCGGCGTTGGGCTCCTACCTGGTGTGCCGTCGTCTGCGTCAGGACGTGCCCGCGTTCTGGAGGTTCGCCATCGCGACCGCCTCCACGCTCGGCATGCCCACACTGACGTTCGCGTCGCTGCTGGTCGGCCGCTGGCCGAGCGGCGCCCCGGTCATGCGCACCCCGGCCGCAGACGATGCGGCCCTCGCCGGCGACATCTGGGCGAACAACCATTTCATATTCAACGACACCACCCGCCCGTCGATGCTGCGTCCGATACCCGGGTACGCCGGCGACACCTTCCCCCAGGCCGCGGCGGACCTGCTGGGCTCGGTCTGTCCGCACTTCGCGCACATTCGGAAGACCAACCCGCGCGACATCGCCACCGATCTCGGCAAGCCGCACGACAGCATGCTGCGCATGATCCTGCGACGCGGCATCCCGTTCGGCGATCCGCTCGTCGGCGTGAAGCGGCCATCGCAGCACCTCCTGCGGCAAGAGCGCGGGCTGGTGTTCGTCTGTTTCGGGAGCACCATCGAGGACCAGTTCGAGCTGCTCACGCGCCGCTGGTCGAACTCGCCGATCCAGCCCAACTTCGGCGGCCACGATCCGATCATCGGACAGAGCGACCGGCGCGGCGCACGCGAGCGCTTCATCGACGTGCCGGCACCTGGCGGCACGCGCCGCGTCACGCTCGACGACGAATGGGTCATCCCGACCGGCGGCGGCTACTTCTTCGCGCCGCCGATCGAGGCGATCGCCGGGGTGCTGTCGGCATAGCCCTGTTCTCATGCACGCGTGGTCTTCCCTCGGTTCGGTGGAGTCGTGTTGGATTCCGTTCCATCTGATCTTCTGCCAGCTGCTGGGATGGCTGGTGCTGCTGGCGAGGAGCACGGCGGTGAAGGATGCCGAGCTGCTGGTGTTGCGCCACGAGCTCGCGGTGCTGCGACGCCAGGTGACCCGGCCACGGCTCGACTGGGCCGACCGCGCGGTGCTGGCCGGACTCGCCCGGCTGCTGCCCCGCCCAGCCTGGCGGGGCTT
>JGI10216J12902_107364185_pt1 | contig 11800 bp, 9 predicted proteins | sample KanNatreferecore_FD_12902 | JGI IMG/M metagenome (IMG submission 12902)
CAAGACGCTCCCGCCTCAGATCAAAGCCAAAGCCGAAGAGGAACCGCAGGCCGTCCTGCCGCTGGCCGATGGAAGTTCCGACCCGGGACGCCCGGCAGGCTGATGCACCCCTGGCCGGCCATGCGGGCCTTGTCTCCGTTCAGGAATGAGAAATGAAATCGCCGGCGCATTATCTCCGGGACCTTTCGATCGGCCGGATCATTCTCTGGTGTTATCTCGCCTGGTATCTCGTCGTGCTCGTCCGTTATTTCGACCCCCACCCGCGTCTCTGGCTCACTTCCCTCGGCCTGGCCGCGATCATCGGCGTGGCGCTCTATATCAGTTCGACCGCGAACGGAAATCGGCTGGAACGCTGGCAGATCATCCGGCTCTTTCTCATGCCCTTCTTCGTTTCCAGTTTCGCCGCGCTCGTGAAAGGAAAAGGTTTTGTGCTGATCTTTTCACCGGACCCGAAGGAAACTCTCCTCTCGCTCGGGCTCTGCGGTGTCTTCTGCGCGGTGGTGTGGGCTTTGAAGAGGGCAGGCAAAGCTGAGACGCGCAGAGCTGGAGCTCTGCGCTCCGGTCATTTCAAGGCGGATTGAATCTCCGCCAGCGACACGCCGAGGACCTTTCGGGAAACGGCATCCAGAGCGGCTTCGGCGCCGGTCAAATGGATCGTGCGATGCACGTGGGACAGGCTCTGGCCGGGCGCGAGCGCGGCGGCGGGCGAGGAGGATTCCAGCTCGTAAAACGGCCCGAGCGCTTTCGCTCCCGGCGCGGGCGGGCCATCGTTGTAACTGTTCGCCGCATCGCCGTTATAAGGTTTCTCCTGGATCTTCCAGAGCGAATTCACGTAATCGGTCACGCCCGCCGGCTGCGTGAATTGAATGATCGTCAGCACCTTGTTCTCCGCGTCGTAACTCCCGAGCACCGCCTTGCTGCGCTGCGGGCTGACGCCGATCTTGCTGCGGAACGCGCCGTCGCCGCTGAAATAAACCACCTGCTCCGTCACCTTGAGCCGTTCCGGGGGAATGGCGCCGAAATAGTCGGAGGTCACTTTCACGCCGAGCTCCGAATCGGGACCGGGCTTGATCGGCACCACAACCGTGGTTTTGGGCGAGGGATTGAACATGCCGAGCATCCAGATGGACAGCAGGCCGGTTTCCTTCTTCCACGCCTCTTTGCCGGCGTTCGTGATCCGGTTGTCCGATTCGTAAGCGACGAGGCCGACGTCGCCCATCGGCTGCACCCCGAGCTTCAGCCAGACAACGCCCGGCGCCAGCAGCCGCACTTCGCGTTCGACCTTCAGATCGAAACGCGCGCCGGAATAGTTGGTGAGCGTGAAGTCAGCGGTGACCTTGACGCTTTCCTTTGATTTATTGACGACCGGGTAAGTCATCGTATCGATGGCTTTGGGCGTGAACCAGTGTTCCAGGTCGAACTTCGCGCCTTTGGAAAAAAAGATCGAAAACTGTCCGCCCTCGGGTCCGAGCCAGAAGCGATCCTCGCCGCCGAAGACGTTGATATGTTCCTGCAGCTTTCCGGAGGCGATCAGCTCGCGGTTGATCCAGCCGAAGCTCAGGCCCGCGTCTCCGCCCGCCGTGCTGGTCATCACCCGCCCCTGCCAGGCCGGGACCACCGCGACCCGGGAGCGGCCGGCTTCGTCGCTGAGGACAATCACGTCGGTATGCTTTTTCAAAAACGCGGCGTCATCACCGAAATTGGCGGCGGCAGCAGGTGGTGTCATGGCATTGCTCAAGAGAACGGTTGTCGTGGCGAGGCTTAAGAATTTCGTTTTCATAATCCCGCGTCCCAATGGCCGAAAGCTAGAGCAGTCCGGCAAGGGTGTCAAAAATTTCGGCAGTAAAACGCGCGGTTGCCACCCAAAAACAAACTTCTTAACACTGACTTCCGGCTGGACGAACGCCCGGGAAGTTGCTACATAAACAGCCGGAAAATGGTTTCTCCGGCGGGCGGAGAAGCGGGTCATCCGGGAAACGGGTTATGTTGCAAATTCTGCACCTCGAAGATCGTCGGGAAGATGCCTACCTCATTGAGCAGACGCTGGTCGACGGCGGCATTGAAGCGAAGATACTCCTGGCCAAAAACCGTCCGGAATTTCTTGGCGCACTGGAGAAGCGCGACTTCGATCTGATTCTTGCCGACAATTCCATGCCCGGGTTCAGCGGCCTCGACGCGTTGAAAATCGCCCGGGAAAGATGCCCGAACGTCGCGGTCATTTGCGTTTCCGGAAACATCTCCGAACAACAGGCCGCCGCCTGCCTGAAGGCCGGCGCCACGGATTACGTTGTCAAAGACCATCTCTGGCAGCTCGTCAACGCGGTCCGTTGCGAGGCGGAACGGCTGCGCTTGCTGCGCCGGAACCGGGGCATGGCCCGGCTTGTGACCGCGATCCAGGAACTTTCCCTGGCGCGGAACCTGGACGCCATCATGGCCGTCGTGCGCAGGGCGGCCCGGGAATTGACCGGTGCGGACGGGGCGACGTTTGTTTTACGGGACGGCGACCGTTGTTATTACGCGGAGGAAAACGCGATCGCGCCGTTGTGGAAAGGACAGCGTTTCCCATTGCAGACGTGCATCAGCGGCTGGGCGATGCTCAATCAGCAGCCGGCGGTGATTGAAGATATTTATGCGGACCCGCGGATTCCCGCCGACGCATACCGGCCCACGTTCGTGAAGAGCCTGGCCATGGTGCCGATTCGCGCGGAAGCTCCCATCGGAGCGATCGGCAATTACTGGGCGAAGCAGCGCATGCCGAGCCCGGAGGAAGTGGACCTGTTGCAGGCGCTGGCCAACGCGACGTCCGTGGCGATGGAAAACGTGCAGGTGCACACCGAGCTCGAACAGCGTGTGAAAGACCGGACCGCGCAGCTGGAAGAAGCCAATCACGAGATGGAATCCTTTTCGTACGCCGTGTCGCATGACCTCGGTGCGCCCCTGAGATCGATCCGGAGTTTTGCCGCGCTGGTGAAGGAAAAAAGCGGGGACCGGCTGGACCCGGAAAGCAAAGCCTGGCTTGAGCGAGTCCTGGCGGCGGGAAAACACATGGCCGATCTGATCAACGATCTGCTCCGCCTTTCCCGGGTTTCAACGGGCACACTCCGGAAGGCGACCATCGACCTCAGCGAGCTGGCGCGGGAAATCTGCAGCCGGCTCGCCGGGGAAGCGCCGGACCGGCAGGTTGAACTGAGCATTGCCGAGGGATTGAAAGCCGAAGGTGATCCCGGCCTGGTCCGGGCGGCGCTGGAGAACCTTTTCTCCAATGCCTGGAAATACACGTCCAGATTGTCACAGGCAAAAATCGAGTTCGGCTCCCGGCCGCAAACGGATGATCCGCCGGAATTTTACGTCCGCGACAACGGGGCCGGGTTCGAGATGGATTACGCACAGAACCTGTTTCAGCCGTTTCACCGGATGCATACGCAAGAGGAATTCCCCGGCTCCGGGATCGGCCTCGCCACGGTGCATCGAATCATCCGGCGCCACGGCGGACGGATCCGGGCCGAAGCCAGGCCCGGCCACGGCGCGGTTTTTTATTTTACGCTCGGCTGACCTGACCCGCCGGCACCCCGGGGTAAAACCCCACTGCATCCCTTTTGACAGTTCCCTTCCGCGGGCCCATGTTTTTTCTGCAATTCCTGAAAGAAAGGAAGTCATATTATGAAACCCATGCATTGGATTCTGGGCCCGATGGCAGCGGCCGCCCTGATGTTGAGCGGCTGCGGCAAGGAGGGCGCCGGCGGCGTCGACACGGGGCCGCTGGAAAAGAGTTTCGCGTCGGCGGACGCGCCTAAAAAAGAGGCGGCCGATAAAGCCGTGGCGGCGATCAAAGCCGGCAATTACTCGGGCGGCTTTGTGGAACTCCAAAAGCTGACCGAGCAGCAGGCCTCCATGACTCCCGAACAACGGCAGGCCGTCAGCGACACGCTCGAGCAGGTCAAGAAACAGGTGTCGGCGGGCGCGGCCACGGTGGGCGGTGACGCGGAGAAAGCAGCCGGCGATCTGAAGAAATCCACCGCTGATCCTCAGTAAAATCCCCGTTGAAGAGCAGCATCGGCGATGAGAGCGGCCGTATGCGGTCGGGTGTTATCGCTCAGGGGGAATTACTGCAGCTTTCTGACGTGGACAGCCAGGAGCAATCCGATCTGGACGAGGCTCAACAACGTTCCGACGGGCAGATACCACAGGCTGGCCGCGGAACAAACCAGGACACACCACCAGCCTGCGGCAGGCTTGAACGCAAAGACAGCCATCGACGCCAGCCACGCCGTGCCCAACAGCACATGGACGCCCTTGATGAAATTACCGCGCGGGTCGAAGCCGATTGCTGACACCACTCGAGACCAGGGCCCCAGTTGGCCGGCGCGCGGCCCGGAAGCGGGAGTGACGTAATCGCCGACGATCAGCGCCCGCCCGCCGTCGAATAGAAGCCAGCCGCCTTGAAACAGGGCGAGAGAAAGAATAATCCATTTGAGCGGGTGCATCCCGGGGCAGGAGGTTGCGGGATAATGAGCAGGCTGGCAAAACCTTTCTGATCGGCACCGTCAGCAAGCAGTTTACGGCTGCGCTGGCGCGACAGTCCGATAAACGCGGTGCACGGCGTCCGTCGGGTCGGGCACGCTGACGTCCGCGGTATTTGTCTGGACCGGCACGTCCGCGAGCTTCGTCCATGGTCCATTCGTCAACGCGTTCTTGTATTGCACCGAATACGTTTTGCCGGGGCTGGCCGTGAAACCGATGATCGGCTGGCCTGAGACAGGGGCAAACGTGATCCGGGCGCGGAGCGGGAGAACTTCAAATGCGCCCATGTCCCACGCGCCCCCCTGCGGACGCGCCTGACTTTCGGCATCAAACGCGATCGAGAGTCCATAAAGAGTCTGAAACGTGGCATACACGGACGACGTCATGCCCGAATCCCGGGCGGGCGAATAATCCAGCGGATTGAGATAGTTCGAAGGAGCATTCACAAACAGCGGGTCGGTCTGAATACACCCCTGCCCTTTGCCCGTGGCGGATTGGAAGCTGGCAAGGCCGGTGTAGAGCGTGCCGCCCCAATCGATCGTCGGCGTGCCGCCGGGCTGGAACAGAAGATTGTTCTTCATGTTGGAAGCGGCGGCGACGGAAGACTGGTTGAGAAAGATGGAACGTGCGCCCCCTTTCATGTCGACGACAATATTGTTTTCGAGATGAGCAGTCGCGCCGCTGGAGTAACAGTAGATGCCGCCCCAGGTGTTGTAGATGGTATTGTTGACGAAATGGCGGTTCACATCGCCACGGATGTTGATGCCCGTGCCATCGTTGTACGGATCGCCGGGATCGAAGCCTGCCGATGGAAAAATATCGTGAATAATGTTCCCTACGAAGTACGCGTCCTGACCGACGCCCAGGTTGTCGCTGCCGGAGCTGATGCCAAGGTTGTTATCGTAAGAATGATTATAGAGGAACCAGATGCGTTCGGGATCGTACTGAAATCCCATGCCGGCGCCGGTCGAAGAATCCGAGGGGCGATGGGTGTAGACGGCATTCTGCGAAATGATGACGTCGGAAGCCGACTTGCACCAAAGACCCGTTTGCTTGTTCTGATGAGAAATATTTCGGCCCACGTAAACATGGTGGGTGGCCGCGTGGGTGCCGTTGATCTGAACGCCGTCGCCGGAATTCCGGTAGTACTCATTATCGACGAGCCAGATGAACCGGGCGCCGGTGCCGATGGCGGTCCCGTGATTGTCCTGGTCGAACGCAGCCTGCCAATCGCCATTGTCGTGGATTTTGTTGTTCCAGAATACAATGTTGGAAATGACAGTCGTGCCGCTGTAACCGCCAATACCAGTCCCGCCCGCCTGGAGGTTGCCGGAAATATCGCAGTGACGGAGCGCGATATGATGCGAATCGAAGCGCTGGCCGTTCTTATCGGTTATGGAGAATGAACCGGTTGGACCACCGGAGAGGTTCCCGTCGCGGTCGGCCAGGACAAGGTTCTCCACGATAGCGTAGGCGCTGTCGATCACCTCAAAAACCCCCGTCATCGTGGGCCGGTTGGTGGAAGAGGCGCCGCGAATAAAGACCGGTTTGGCCGCGGTGCCGGCGAAGTGGAGGTCCGTGGGACTCGTGTGGTCGCGATCGTAATTGCCGTGGACCTCGACCACGCTGCCGGCTTTCAACGGAATGCTGCTGCTGCCCGGGATCGTCAGGCGGGGCAGCGCGGGCGTGCCATAGTTTGAGTCGTTCACCCCGTCCGTGGCATTGGTGGCGGAACGATCCACGTAATGCGTGTAGGGTCCGTTGCCGGCGTCCTTGTAGGGCGCTTCGGGAATGCCGTCGTTGTCGTAGTCATAGAGTTGACCTTGATACATCGTGTGAGTCTGCGTGATGCCAAAGGGCGGCTGAGGAATTCCGATTGGCGGAGTCCAGGCTGACGCCGCGACCGAAAGCGGAAGGTTTATGCCAGCCAGAACGAATGCCCATTTCCAGGCGCGCCCGTGCAACGAATGCAATTTTCCCATATCGCAACCAATGCTTTAGTTTTCATGCCGCCGAAGGTAGCGGGGGAATGTTACCGAATTATCACGCGGATGTCCGCTATTTATCCTTCCGGATTGCCGGCTTGAGGATTTCGATGAGTCCGTTGGTGGCATCGAGCCGGATGAGATCGCCTTCGTTCAGCCGTTCCATGGCGTTTTCAACGTTGGCCAGGCTGGGCAGGCCGAATTCCCGCGCCACGGTGGCCGCGTGGGACAGAATCCCGCCGATCTCAACGATCACGCCGGCGGCCAGGATGAACAGCGGGGTCCATGACGGATCCGTGGCGGGCGCCACCAGGATTGCTCCCCGTTTCATTCGCGCAAATTCCGCGGGAGACGTCATCCGCACCACGGGTCCTTCGACACATCCAGCGCTGACACAGAGGCCGCGCAGCGGGTCGGATGTCATCCGGCCGGCCCGGGCGGTCGCCGGGCGGAGCAGTTGGGGCAACTGGCGTTCGCGCATGGTCAAAGGCATGTTCACCGGGCGCCAGGTTTCCTGTTCGGCTTTCCGCGATGCGGCGCGTTCGCGGATTTCCTTTGAGTCGACCGCGCCGGCGAGCGCCTGGTCGATCTCCTCAAAAGTCACAAAGAAATAATCGTCCCGCTTTTCCAGCCGGTTTTGCCGGACGAAACTTTCGGCCAAAGCCAGGTGCCAGTGGCGGACTGCGGCAAGGCAGCGGATCCATTCGGAACGTTCCTGTTCACGCCAGAGATACATGCGCTTCATCCGTTGCAGAAGCCGGCGCACGAGCCAGCCCCGGATCATCCGCCGCGCGCCACCCGGACCGGATTCGAACCGGCGCCATGTTTCGGCCGCTTCCTTTTCCTGCTGTTCGAGCAGGCGTTCCGGTTGGGGCGGATCGGGCAACCGCAATTGTTCGCGCACAGTGAAAAGAATCACCTCCGGGTTCTCCCGGTAACGCGGCATCGACCAGTCCAGTTCGTTGACGCCGCGATGTCCGTACTTCCGCAGGAAATCCTCGAACCGTTCCAGAAACCGCGTGCCGGCCAGCGCGTCGCGGAATCCGGGGAAGGTTTCAGGAGCGGAACCGAAATAGCGCCGGACGTTTTCCTCGTCCGCCGCCGCCCGGGCCAGGGCCAGGAGATCGAGCAATTGCCGGGTGTTGGCCGTCTTTTCGCCGATCGCAAATTGCGAATGGATCAGGGTCTCGGGCGACACGACGGCGCCCCGGCAGAGCCGGTTCAGCAATCGACGGCAGCTGGAAATTCCCGCCATCAGCAGCGCTTTCTGCGCGTCGCCGTGATGCGCCGCGCCCGACCACATCCTGATCCCGGCCCAGGTTTCGGCGTCGGACAGCGACGCGGGATCGCGTGAGTTCAACGCAGCCGTTCGCTCTTCCAGGGCGCGAAAATGCCGGCGCATCACGCGTTGAAGGTTGAGGGTCCACCAGGCCATGCGCAGCAGCGTGGGCGCGGCTCTTAGAAAAAGGCGGGGAGTAATTTTCCCGGGAACGCAATCCTCCGGAGCGATCTCTCCGGCATGTCCCAGTTCCCGGAACATTTCCGCCGGCGGTGTGCGGGTGATCAGGCAGACGCGTCGCATCTGGGAAAGATTCAGGTAAAGCCGGCCGTGAAATCCCCGGGCGAGCGGGCCCAGCTCCCGTTCCGGGGCGAGCAGCCCGCCGAAAAACCGGCGGTTCGCCTGGTCGATGATCCGGCACATGGCGGCCAACGTTTGCGGCGCAGTCGGGTCCGGCAGCGTTTCCCGGAAATGCGCCCGGGTCCATTCAATGTCCGGAACTCCGGCATTCATTCCGGTGGCCGGCCGCGCCTGCAGAATCCAGAAGCGGCTGCCGTCATAACACCACTCGATGTCCTGTGCCGCGCCCTGGAGCCGTTCCACATCGAGCAGCAGGTGTCGCAACACCTGCAACTGTTCCCCGGAGAGCGTGGCGGCGTTTCGTTCCTCCGGCGTGGCCGGTTCCCAGCGTGAAGCGCCGTTTTCCCAGACGATTTTCCTGGCTTTGCTTCCAACCTTGCGGCAGGTGACCGAGCCATCGGCCCTGCGCAGCCGGAATTCGTCAGGTTCGACATGCCCGCCCACCACCGCTTCACCGCAGCCCCACGAAGCCGTAATGACCAGTTCATCGGCGGAACGATTGATGGGATCGATCGTGAACGCCACTCCCGACACCGTCGCGGGAATCATGACCTGCACGAGGACGGCTATGTCATGGGGAGCGCTGGCCAGCCCCTGGCTCCGGCGATAAGCCATGGCGCGGGGTGATTGAGCCGATTTCCGGCAGGTTTCCACCGCGGACCGGACGGTCGACGGGGGAACGTTCAGCACGGTCTCGTAAATACCGGCAAAGGAATGAACGCTGCCGTCCTCGTCCACGCCCGAGGAACGGACGGCAAAGCGTGTCTCCGGAGAAAACCTTTGCAAGGCGGACCTGAGTTCTTCGGTCCACGGGCCGGAGGCATCTCCGGTAACGACGAACCCGTCGGGGACCGGCAGGCCGGATTGTTGCAGGCGGGCACAATGAAATGCCTTGGCTCCGGCCCGCGGAAAATGGTCCCGGGCGATCCGATCGAGTGGCAGAATCATTTCTCGAGCACGGTGTTCGTTTGGTCCGCTACTATACCAGTGCGTCGACCGGGACAACCCAGGGGTTCGCGTGGCTCAATCAGCCAGGGTCGTTTGGCCGACGCGCGGCTGCGGAAGGCCGGTGTTTTTTTGCGCTTCGCGCATGGGACATCGCCCTGCGCGCCCGCTGCCTGACGCGATGCATACCAGGCAATACTTGAGTCCGAACGGTTTTTTGAACGGCAAGCCGCGGCGAATGTTTTCCTCGGAAAAAGTCAGGCGCGGCTGCAGGTCTTCGGGCAAAGGCGAAGACTCAATTGCCGGTTCCGCCAGGCCCTCGGCGAAAATCTCGACCTGCGCTTTGGAGATCAGCGGGATGGTCATGAACCATTCGAAGAACCTGGCCATCAGCCGATGCGCAAAAAAGGGCAGCCGAAAGAAACCGGGTTGTTTGCCGACCACCACGGCCACGCGCCGGATGGCGTCGCTCAGCATGAGTTCCTCCGGACCAACCACGGCGACGGTCTGGCGGGACAACCGGTTTTCCAGGAGGGCAGCCTTGAAAATCCGCAGCAGGTCTTCCACCGCGATCGGCCGCACCGGTTCATCCATCAATCCCATCAACGCCACGACGGGAAAAGTATTCAGGGCCCGGCTGAGGTGGTGCAGGAAGTGGTCGGATTGTCCGTAGTTCATTCCCGCGCGAATCACGGTGTAATCCAGTCCCGCGTTGCGAACGAATTCCTCCGCTGCCCATTTGGATTCATGATAAGCAACGCCGCATCCCGGCCGGGCGCGAAGAAAACCCAGCGCGACAATCCGAGGAACTCCCGCTTTGCGGGCGGCTTCCACAACGGCGCGGGTTCCGCGAACATGGACCCGTTCATACGTCTGAGTTCCTTTTTCGCGATTGATACCGGCGCAGTGCGCGATCGCGTCGCACCCCGCCAGGGCCTCGACCAGCCGGTCCGGTTCACCGAGGTCGATAGGGAAAAACACCGTGGCAGGAAGTTGTCGCACTTCGGCGTTCTCCCGATTTTTGCCGCGCGCAATCAACACCACCTGATGTCCTTCGCTGACGAGCGCCCGGGCGAGACGGCTTCCGATAAATCCCGTGCCGCCAATGATCGCAATTTTCATAGTAATTCGGCCGTAGCCGCGGGTCCCTTGTTGCAGGAAATGTACCTGAGGCCACCGCGCTGCTGCAATTCACAAAGGAACGAAGACCAGGAGGATTTCGCGCAAGAAAACATCTTAACAACGAAACCAATTGCCGCTAGCTTTGCGCGTGCTCGTTCGCTGGTTGAAACATCTGCTTTGGCAACCGGTCCAGTCGGCCTGCCAGAACCGGCCTCTCGTCCCCATGCACGTGTCGGTGTCCCATCCGGTGGCTGGCGTCACCTGCATTTGCATTCGCAACGTTTTGACCCGCACCATCAGCAGCATCGGAGGCTTTGACTATTCGGTTTGTTACCTGATTGATGGCACGCTGATGGTGGACACCGGATTTCCATGGTGCCGGAAATCGCTGCGGCGAACGTTGATCGACCTGGGAGCGGACCAGACCATTGAGACGGTGGTGAATACGCATTACCACGAGGACCATGTCGGGAACAACAGCCTGCTGACCGAACTGACCGGCGCCAGAATTTTTGCGCATCCACTGGCGATTCCCGAAATTCGTTTTCCGCCCGAACGGCCCTGGTATCGAAGTTTTCTTTTCGGCCCGGTGACCGCTTCCCGGGCCGAGCCCGCGCCGGTGACGATTCAGACCAGGCACTTCACTTTTGAAGTTCATCATCTGCCGGGGCATTGTCCGGGTCATATCTGCCTGTTCGAACCACGGCAGCGCTGGCTGTTCAGCGGCGACCTGTACATTGCGCCGGACCTCGACAGCCAGCTTGCCGACGCGGATGGTCCGCAATGGATCGCCAGCCTGGAGAAGGCCCTTGCGCTCAAGCCGAGGTGTATCTTCGATGCCCACGGCACCCAACTGATGGATGAAACCAAAGCGATGTCGGTCCTGATACAAAAACGGGATTTCCTGGTCGACCTGCGCCGGCGCATTCTACTGGCCGCTGAGGGGGCCGAATCGGTCCAGGAAATTACCCGCCGGGTTTTTGACCGGCGTGACTGGGTCAATCAGCTTTCGTTCAGCGACGGCTGGCTCTCGCTGATGACCGGCGGAGACTTTTCGCGGGGAAACCTGATCAAATCGTTTTTGCGCGAGCCGGCTGCAAATGGCAAAACGCCGGCGAACGGTGAAACCTCCGGGACGGCGCCTGAACTTCAATCCACCGCGCACTGAGCATGGCTGGCTGCCGGGTCTGCCACCAGTCCCGTGAATGGATCATTGGGGAGATTGTTGACGCCGCGGACCGCCTTTGGCCTGACCGACAAATTTCCATTCACCATTCATGCGCTGCAATCGAAACCGGGCATGGTCCTGGACGCCATCGGCAAATACCGTCAGGATGACTTCGTCGTCGGAAACAACTTCCTTCTCCACGACCTTGAATCCCGTCACTCTCGCCAGTTCATGCGGCAGGTCGGTGGCGACGGACTCCTCCGGCCGGCCGTCGATTTTCCGGAACTCAGGTCCATCGGGGGCGAGGCTCGCGAGGTAGGTTTTCACGTCTCCCTGGCTTCGGGACCAGAAGACGGATTGCAAGGCGGACTCGGGATCCGCATAACCGGCAAACGTCCAGGATTCCTTCGGGAGGCTGCC
>JGI10216J12902_100384857_pt1 | contig 11791 bp, 7 predicted proteins | sample KanNatreferecore_FD_12902 | JGI IMG/M metagenome (IMG submission 12902)
TTATTTCGATCACGTCCCGCCGTTTACTGTTCCAAATCCACATGTGGCGGGGACAGGGTCGATGTCCAAAAGCATCGATGCCTCCGTCGAATATGTTACGCTTGAACAGGATATGCGGAAAAAGCCGCGCGAAGCATCACGTGAAAGTTCAATAGGACTTGGTTACCGAGTGCCCTTGGTAATTGCATCTCCATGGAATCGCGGCGGGATCGTCTGCTCTCAGGTTTTCGATCACACATCGGTGTTGCAATTCCTGGAAAAGTTTCTAAGTCAAAAAACAGGAAAACAGATCGAGGAAACTAATATCAGTGCATGGAGAAGAGTCGTTTGTGGTGACCTTACTTCCACATTCCGCCCTTATTTGGGTGAAAAAATCGAGCTGCCAATCTTCCTCAAACGAAACGAATTCATTGAAGAAGTTCATAAGGCGAAATTTAAACAAGATCCAAAAGGCTATCGGGCGCTGACAGATAAAGAAATTCAAGAGGTGAACCTCAAACCTTCGGAGGCAATTATGCCAAAGCAGGAAAAAGGGACGCGAAAATCCTGTGCACTACCGTATCAGCTATACGCAGATGGTGGATTGACTGCTGACAGGAAAGCGTTCGAATTGACCTTGGCTGCCAGTCGGGAAATATTTGGCGCCAAAGCGGCAGGATCACCATTTAACGTTTACGTTCCTGACGACTCGAAGCATAATTTCGTCAGATCTTACGCTGTATCTCCAGGAGACGAATTGAAAGATCAATGGGAACTGGAAAAATTCGCGAACGGCGAATATCACCTTGGCGTCCATGGTCCCAATGGTTTCTTCCGTGAGTTTAGAGGTGATCGTGAAGATCCTTTTCTCGACATCCGCTTCGATTACCCGGGAACGAAAAGAAAAAAAGTCCATACCGGCCTTGAAATAAAGATCAAGAATACCGGTTCGAAATCTATCGACATTGAGGTCATTGACGTGTCCTATGGCCAGCAGCCCCAAAAACAACAGCTGCAGCCTGGGATTGAAAAGACAATTTCAACCGATCTCAGTAAAAGCCATGGCTGGTACGATATTTCTTTAAAAGTATCAGGAAACAATCTCTTTAGCAGGCGCTTATCCGGGAGAGTTGAAACCGGAGAAATGGGATACACCGACCCGGCAATGGCTTAACCGTAGTGGTTATATCAAATAGAAGTTACGTGTCATTCCCGAGGGATATAAAGAAGTAAAATTAAACTTCCGGATCAATAGCTATTGAACTTTATTAACGGTCTATATTTAGAAAAAATGTTTCGAGGGTGAAAATATTGATATTAGACGACGAAGAGCTCGACCTGTTTATAAACAAGAAATTGCTGGCCCTGGAGTTTGACGTTGCCGGATTTACATCGATCAAAGAAGCAACGAATTGGGCCAAACAAAATGATTTCGATGTCGCGGTTATCGATTACTACCTTGCTCCGGGCGTGTATGCCAATCATTTTCTCACGGAGCTGAAATCGTTAAAGGGGAATAACTTCAAGTCGTACGTGGTTTCCAATTACATCGACGAAAAGCAATCCGCGGAGTTAAGACAAGCTGGATTTACGGGAATCATTTATAAACCACTCACCCTGGAAGGCTTCAAAGAAAAAGTCAACTCCCATTAATTTCAATTTCCCCAGTCAGGCACAGGTGTGCTTTCGTCAAACAGTTCGTCAAGATAATAAGGTCTCTTGAATGTAAGATCGCATGGTCCGTTGTCGACCGGGTAAACACACGATGAGTATACGCCTAAGTCATTTTCATTCATCAGGCTCCTAAGGTCTCCGTTGGGAAGACGATCATTGTCATGCAATCGACCTAAAACGCAATGACCAAGCTCGTGAAAAACGAGAGCCTCCAGCTGCTCTGGCGTAAACCAGCATTTTATATTTGAATTGATCGATATTATTTTTTGAATATTCTTTTCTAAATCATTCGAATTGCACTTGCCGCAATGTGGCGCTGCCAACGTCTCGTCATTCTTGATTATAAGATTGTCGATCTTGATTGTATATCCCCTTAGCGCCGCCTCGCTAATAAACGTATCAACAAATTTTTGATATTGGGCAGGCACATCATACATCAAAACTAAATCCGCAAAATCGAAATCTTTTGAACAGCCCGTCGTGATCATGGATGCCAACAAAGAAAACAATGACGCTAACAGATATCTCATTGATCTAACCCTCATTATCGCAAATAGCTTTACGCAACGTGTAAGGAAATCTACGCAAATTTGAATTATATTTCATTCTCACACATCAATCGTAAAAAGGAATAAGCCGCTGTAGTATTCAGCATTTAGCGAGAGGCTAACGCCAAAGGATCCCGCCCATGAACGTGTTAGAATATAAGAGTTTCTGCAGCCCTCGCAAATCTAAAACAGCGCCTTGCCGCCGATATGAAATGACAAGCTTGGAATTCCTAAAGACCAAAATTGAAGAAATGATGAACCCTGTCAGACAGCATGGAGATTAATTGTAATAAGAAAAATGCAGCCGATGGATTAAAAGTGGGTTGAATTTCATCAGCGTCGACTAATCTTTGTGTATCATAATTGCAAAGGTCCGTGTATCGGAATCGTTACAATCGTGGACCAGCAAATAATAATGTTTTCTTGTAATAATCTAATTATCAGTGTCTTACAGATTTGGTACGTGGTTAGCATTAGCCACACCAATTCTTAGCTAACCATGATTAAAAATTACGTTATATCACACTTGCGATCACTTTGGCGAAACAGAACTCACGCCTTTATAAACCTTTTGGGATTATCGCTCGGAATTACTTGCACGACGGTCATCTTCCTCATCCTTCGATTCGAACTCAGCTTCGATAATTATCATCCCGAAAAGGATCGCATTTACCGGGTTGTTCACCAGTATATAAATAGCCCCAAACCTGTATTCAGCGCTTCGATGACGTATCCGATGCCACCCGCGCTTCGTCAGGATTTTCCCGATCTTGAATATGTTGCCCTTGCGGATAATAACATGAGCGATCCGGTCATCACAATTACGCGAGACGACAACTCCACTGAGAAATTCAAGGAACAACGAGTCGTATTTGTTGACCCTGAGTACCTCAAGATCTTTCAAGTTGAATGGATCGAAGGAAATTCAGATGTACTTAAGAAAGAAAAAACGGTCGTGCTGGCTGAGTCAATTGCTCGAAAGTACTTTGGAACCACAGACGTTGTCAACAAAGTGATAAACTTCAACAATGAGTTTGAGGCAACCGTCGCTGGTGTTATCAAGGATCCGCCGCTGAATACAGATATGAATTTTCGCGTCCTGCTAAGTAGTAACCTGGGATCAATCAAGCGTGGCTGGGATGAATGGTCAGCAGGAGCATCTTCATTAAACTGCTTTATAAAGCTCAAGGAAGGCGTGAGCAAAACGGGTTTTGAGGCAAAACTAAAAGGCTGGCACCTGAAATACTTCACCGGAAAAAATGAAGAAGACGGTAAGAGCCGCGTATACTTTTTACAGCCGCTAAAGGAACAACACTTCGATACCCGCTTCAGTAATATGGGCGGTCGGGTCGTTTCGTATCAACGACTTACCACACTAGGATTGATCGGAGTTCTCCTTTTGCTGACGGCTTGTATCAACTTTATCAATTTAAATACGGTATTGATCATCGACCGTTCAAAGGAAGCGGGTATCCGCAAAGTAATGGGAAGCAGTCGTCCACAACTTGTGTTGCAATTCCTGGGCGAGACATTCACGATCACGCTACTTTCCATGGTAATCTCTGCTGGTCTGATTGAGCTCGCGTTGATACAACTCTCGAGTGTATTGGAATACCGGTTGTCCTTTCATCCGGTCGGTGACCCAGCCACGGCGTCCTTTATAGTGGCCTTGCCGATAGTGGTCACGTTACTTGCAGGACTCTATCCAGGCATGAAGTTGTCAAGATTCGAGCCCGTTACGGCCTTGAAACACAGGTTAACGGGTGCCGGAAGAAAAGGAATGACATTTAGGAGAAGCCTCATTGTTCTTCAATTGGTCATTTCCCAAGTACTCGTTGTGTGTACCATCATAGTTGTGCAGCAGATTAACTACTTCATGTCCCAACCGCTTGGGATAAACAGCGACGCGATCGTGGAATTTGAGCTACCGGAAAACAAACCCGAAATAATTGAACGACTGAAAGACAGGCTCAAGTCTATCCCAGGAGTAAGGAATGCGACCATGAGCAATACGGGTGCAACTTCGGGCAATAACTGGGGCGGAGATTATGAGGCCCGTCTAGGCGATAAGCTCGTCAAAGGTGAAGCAGCAATTAAGTTTGCCAATGAGGACTTTATCGACACGTACCAAATTCCGCTTTTATATGGTGAAAATCTTGTCAAATCCGACACCGCCACAAGATTTCTAGTCACCGAATCATTAGCTAAAGAGTTGGGATTTGACAATCCTGCTGACGTGATTGGCACACCGTTAGACGTATGGGGAAACAAAGCGTTGGTTACGGGAGTTATAAAAGACTTCAATGCGCTTTCCCTACACGCAAGTCTCCGTCCCGTGATAATATTTTGTGGTACAAGTGCCTATTATACAGGAGCAGTAAAAATAGAATCGCCCAGGATGCTTGAGACCTTAGATTTGGTTAAAAAAGCATGGGAAGATATTTACCCTAAATACGTTTTTGAATCCAGGTTTCTGGACGAAACCATTTCTCATTTTTACGACGGCGAACGACGAACATCATACTTGATTGGATTGTTTGCAAGTGTTGCAATTTTTATTGGTTGTATCGGACTCTTTGGGCTTGTTTCGTTTATGGCTCGAAGAAAAACAAAAGAAGTCGGTATCAGGAAAACACTTGGAGCTTCCATTAGCCAGGTCCTGGTATTGTTCTCAAAGGAATTTACGATACTAATCCTAATCTCTTTTGTTATCGCCGTACCAGTTTCATACTATTTCATGAACGAGTGGCTAAACAACTTTAATTATCGCATACAGCCTGGCGCTCCCACGTATCTGCTAGGCGTGACGGTCACATTTGCTGTCGTTATTGCAACTGTAGGAATCAGATCGTATCGGGCTGCTATCGCAAACCCAGTAGATGCCCTTCGCGACGAATGAACCTATTTAGGTAACATTGCTAAAAGGATCTCGACAGGGTGTAGGGCAATACGTCCCGTACCATCTTTGATCTGGTGACGACAACTTGTGCCTGGGGCCGCAATGGTCACATTAGCATCTTGCTTTCGTACTGTAGGGAACAGAACAAGTTCTCCAATCTTCATTGAGAGTTCGAAGTGCTCCTTTTCGTACCCAAACGATCCTGCCATGCCACAACATCCTGATGGAATGATATGTACTTCGTTTTGACCCAATCGAGTCAATATCTTTTTTGTTGGCGTAAGGGATGATAATGCCTTCTGCTGGCAATGTCCATGCAGTTTGATCAGCTTCTTGTGTTCACCAAATCTCTTAACATCTATCCTTCCAGCATCCAATTCATTTGCCAGGAACTCTTCGATCATGAACGTGTTAGCAGCGATACGTTTTGCGTCTTCTTTTTGCTGGTTTCTCAGCAGATCGGGGTATTCATCGCGAAAGGTGAGAATTGCCGAAGGCTCCACTCCTATCAATGGAATTTCAGAAGTAATGACGTCTTTGTAAATATTCACGTTTGCAACTGCAAGTTCACGCGCTTCCTCCAATAAACCCTTTGAAAGAAAACTCCGCCCTGATTCCTTATGATCCAGCACTCTGATTTCGTAACCAAGCCTGTCAAGTAATTGCACCGTAGCAATTCCAATTTCGGCCTCGTTAAAATTCAACAACTCATCGATGAACAAATGCACTGTCTTAACTGGATTGGTGACCGTAGGCTTGAATTTAGTCTTGTACCATTTATTCCAGCTTATCTTCGAGAGCTTGGGCATGCTTCTATCTTTAGCAAAACCAATAATAGACTTGGCTAACGCTGAGGTTACACGATTCCCAAAAACGGCACGATATCCCCAAGGCACAATGGAAGCTAATTTCATTCCCAGTGCGAAATTTCCAATTATGCGACTTCTGAATGAAATACCTTTTTCCTTATAATACTGGTACTGCCATTCCTGTTTCAATTTTCCCATGTCCACGTTCGAAGGACACTCAGACTTACATCCTTTACAGCTAAGGCAGAGGTCCATTACGTCTTTAATCTCCTCTTGGGCAAACGGATTGGCTTTTTGCGATCCGCTAAGCATCTCCCTGAGAATGTTAGCACGTGCGCGCGTTGTATCCTTTTCATTACGCGTCGCCATATAGCTGGGACACATTGTTCCCCCGCTTAGCTCCGTCTTCCGGCAATCACCCGAACCGTTGCACTGCTCTGCTGCGCGCAGTATACCTAGCGTATCCGAGAAATCAAGAATTGTGTCAAATGACTTTGTCTGTTGGTCGCGTTCATAACGCAGGCTTGTATCCATGGGCGGTGTGCCCACAATCTTTCCAGGATTGAACACATTGTTAGGATCCCACGCCTTCTTGAGATTTTTGATCAACTCATAATTCTTCCTGCCGATCATCTGCGGAATAAATTCTCCCCGTAGGCGTCCATCACCATGTTCACCGGACAACGAACCATCATACTTTTTGACAAGCTTTGCTGTTTCTTCCGCCATGACTCTGAACAGCCTTACACCATTTGAAGTTTTTAAATCCAGATATGGACGTAGGTGAATTTCGCCTGAACCCGCATGCGCATAATGAACGCTGTACAACTCGTGTTGCTTGAGCAGTACGTTCATGTCTGCGATGTAGGCCGGCAGATCCACCGTATCAACTGCGGTATCCTCAATTACGGGAACTGGTTTTACATCACCTGGTACGTTCGATAAGAGACCGAGTCCCGCTTTTCTCAACTCCCAGACTTTTTTTATATCGTCTCCAGTCACCACTGGATAGGAATATCCTAATCCAAGACTTTTTAATTCGGCAATAAGAGCAATGACATCTCCATCCAGTTTTTCGGACGCGGCCCGCGTCAACTCAGTCACAAGGATTGCCTTCGGATCGCCTTCAATAAAAAACCGGTTCTTTATCTGACCGCGGTTTCGTTTAGTTGCTTCAAAAACGTAGTGGTCCATTAATTCGACCGCCGATGGATCATATTTTAATGCCACAAGGTTTGCCCTTAATGACTCATCGATGCTATTACAATGAATGCATACCAGCTTTTTATGCGGCGGCATAATTGGCGTCAGTTTTATTTTTGCAGACAGCACAAATGCCAACGTCCCTTCAGATCCTGCTATGAGGCTGCAAAAATTGAATGCTTCTCCCCCTTTATTAAAGGGACGCATCCGGCATAACATGTCGATAGCGTAACCTGTATTCCGTCGTACGATCGATCTCTTGGGAAACTCTTTTTCAATTTCCTTGACGATTTCAGGATTGGAAAGTATTTCATGTACATGCTTGTAGAGAGAGGATTCTAATGTATGATCCTTCGTCATGTGTTCTAAAAATTCTTTCTCACTCAGGGGGCCAAACTTTGCCCTGCTGCCGTCGGAAAGAAAAGTATCCACCTCCAATAAGTGCTCCCTTACACTACCGAAGACTACTGAATTAGACCCGCAACTATTATTGCCGATCATTCCCCCTATCATCGCGCGGTTCGCAGTTGACGTTTCAGGAGCAAAGAAAAATCCGTAAGGTTTCAGCTGCTTGTTGAGATCGTCACGAACAATACCTGGCTCGACGATAGCCCAACCTTCGCTTGTATTTATTTCAATAATGCGGTTGAAATTTTTCGAGACGTCCACAATGATACCTCCGCCAACAACCTGACCTGCAAGTGAAGTACCACCGGTACGGGGTATAAGTGAGGTTCCATTTTTGTTCGCAAAATGTATCAACCTTTCAATGTCCCCTTCATTTTTTGGAACTGCTACGGCCAGAGGAACTTCCCGGTAAGCAGATGCATCGGTAGCATATAGCCTCCGTGTAGTCTCATCCGAATAAAACTCCCCTTCGAATTCCTTTTCAAAAGCACCAAAATTCATGCGGCAAAACTAAATAAAAACTTCAAGGGATTATATAATCAAAGCTATCAATGAAAAACTGTTTATCCGCCGACCATCAATCCATTTTAACGTTTGCACAGTTCGTAAAATGACTATATTAAAAAAATCTTTTTAAGAATGTTTATTCCTTATATGCTAAGAAGAAGTCATATAATCGGATTGTTTGCCGCTCTTAGTTTTGCCTGCCAGCCGGAAGGTAACAAACTTCGTACATGGGGTATCTATAAAGCTGACTCGGAAAGCAGCAGCTACTCAACGTTATCGGAAGTTAACCGGGAGAATGTAAGTAAGTTAAAAGAAGCCTGGTCGTTTCACCCTGATGATGCGAGGGGAACCAGGTTCGGTAACGCTGAATGTAATCCGATCATAATTGACAACATAATGTATGCAACGTCTGCGAGGCATCGGTTGTATGCAATCGACGCCAGCACAGGCAAGTTGAAGTGGTCGTTTGATCCATTCAATGGTGGGGAGGGTGGCGGAATATTGCGTGGCGTTACGTATTGGGAAGACGGCGATGATAAACGCATCTTATACACGGCAGGAGATAATCTCCTTGCTCAAAATGCTGTTACAGGCCAATTGATCAAGTCGTTTGGAAATGATGGTAAAGTAAGCATGAATGTAGGCCTGCGTGGTGACTCGTCTGCGATTTCAGTCATACCTACATCGCCCGGCATCGTCTACCAAGATTTGCTGATCATCGGCGCAGAAGTATCTGAATTGTTCGGAGCAGAACCTGGATACATTCGCGCTTACAATGTGAGGACTGGCAAACTGGAATGGACATTTCATACTATTCCGCATCCCGGCGAGTTTGGATATGATACCTGGCCCAAAGACGCATGGAAGTATGTTGGTGGTGTCAACGATTGGGCTGGAATGAGCCTTGACGAGAAGAGAGGAATGGTGTTTCTGGCATTGGGATCTCCATCGTACGACTTCTACGGAGCGGACCGCATCGGTGCGAATCTATTCGGGAATTCAATTGTCGCCCTGGATGCAAAGACCGGCAAGTATGTTTGGCATTTTCAAACAGTCCATCACGACCTGTGGGACTACGACCTGCCCGCTCCTCCAAACCTAATCAGAGTAAATATTGCCGGGAAAGAAATTGACGCTGTGGCCCAAACCACTAAGACGGGTTTTCTTTTTGTGTTAGACCGGGAGACTGGAACGCCGCTATTTCCAATTGAAGAAAGGAAAGTTCCGCCCTCTCATATTCCGGGCGAACAGGCCTGGCCAACACAACCGTTCCCGGTTAAACCGTTGGCCTATGCGCGACAGAATATGACCGTGGAGGACCTAAGCAACTTTTCTCCTGAGGCGCATGATTCGTTGGTCAAAAAATTTAACTCGCTGCGTTATGAGGGATTGTTTACACCCCCTGATCTTCGAGGAACTCTAATGATTCCCGGAACCAGAGGTGGTTCAAACTGGGGTGGCGCTGCGTTCGATCCGGAGACTGGTATCCTTTACGTTAAGTCCAGTGATTCTCCCGAAATAGATCATCTTCAAAAGGTTGAACCAACGGACAAAGCCGTTACGCAAACCCCCTACGCTCAGGGCAAGGCCGTTTACCTTGTTCACTGTGCCAACTGTCATGGCAGGGACCGAAAAGGTGACCCCCCAAACTTTCCTCCGTTGGCAGATCTTGCATCCCGAATGAGCAAGGAAACTGCTTTAACCAAGGTTATGCAGGGCAGTGGAAGAATGCCAGCCTTCTCCTCGTTACTTAAAGGAAAGGGGGAAGCAATCATTGCTTACCTATATGATCTTCAGCACGCTAGACCGTCCCAAAAGGAAGCTGATCTTTTTGAAATTCATGCAAACCGACAATCAATAAAAGAAGAGAAGGGCTATAAAGATGATACCGCTTCTGTTTATTTGAACGTGACTCCATTCAGCCACTTCAGGGACATCGAAGGACGACCTGCAATCAAACCACCCTGGGGAGAATTAAACGCCATCAACTTAAACACGGGTGACTATGCATGGAAAGTACGCATAGGCAATATGCCGGAACTTCAGGGCAAGGAAGAACCTATTACCGGAATGGAAGGGTATGGCGGTCCCATTGTAACCGCAGGAGGTTTAATATTTATTGGGGGCACCCGCGACAAGAAGTTTCGCGCATTTGATAAAGAGACGGGGGAATTACTTTGGGAAACTGAATTACCAGGAGTAGCTAATGCAACACCTTGCACATACTGGAGCAATGGTAGACAATTTATCGCGGTGTCTGTGTCGGGTAGCGAAGGCGATCCAGCGGGTTCTATAATCAGTTTTGCGCTTCCGGAGAACTAGAACAGATCGGTGTAAAGAGCCCTGTAAGTCAGGAGGCCCATCAGCAGGGACCCAACAACAACCGTTGTCCATCTGAATAAGGCGCGGGTCTCCTTTTCACTTTGTTCTCTCCGGGCGCTTTCAATGCGCTGGGCTACGTAGCCCACACGTTCCGAATTTGTGAGGATAAACCAACCTTTTGTTGTCAAGGAAAGACCGTTGGGAGTTTCTTTAAGTGTGTGGTCTCTTAGAAGGAAATTAATGTGATCTTCGACGATGGTATAGTCTGGATCAATGTTTTCGTAGAATGAACTGAGTCGCACATCAGTGTGCGAATAGCTCGTATTCCCCTCAAATTTCCGCAAAATGTTATCGCAGATGATCTCATTGGTTAACATGCCCTCATTCATGTCTCGCGCGGTTATAGTTTAAATATAAAGGTAAGTAATCTTCAATAAAAAGGTGCAGATCAAATTGTTAAGATGCTCTGCAATAAAGATACTTTAGGTACATCATTCTTACATGAGGAGTCTTTTGCTTTAAACAAGTTACTCCCCTATACCGGTAAAAAACCAGCCGAAACCGTCGGAAATACCTGAATTCCGCTCAATTACCAAAGGTTACTGGCCGGCACTCCCTGCATGAATGTGAGCTCTTAAAAAAACCTCGCTCCATGAACAAAGTAAGAATTGTGATGCTGGTCCTGCAGTTCTTTTGCAGCAACTCCACTGCTATTGCCCCTTCTCCGGCTACGATAAAACGCCTCCCTACTCCCAGTACTACATTTACGCTGGACGTACTAACGGTCTACAACCCTGTAAACAGCCAATGTGATTCGAGTCCATTGATTACTGCGTCAAACCAACGGATCAGCGAATCAAAACTCAGGTCAGGTGCAATAAGATGGATGGCGTTAAGTCGCGACCTGTTAAAAAGATGGGGCGGTCATATACAATATGGTGATACCATCGGCCTCTATTCCGGCGACCCTGCTATCGATGGCTTCTGGGTGGTACATGACACCATGCACAAGCGCTTCCGGAATCGTGGCGATCTGCTGTTTGATTCGAAAGTTCGTTCAAGGGGAAAGTGGTCTAACGTAAAAGTCATACCAACAAAAACGAACTCAATTCCTGCGTCATCCGGTTCTACTATCGCACGCCCTTGACCCTCATCTTAAGCGTGTATACCGATTTGGAGGCAGTAATAAACAACGTCTTCTGACCTTTGCCGCCAAAACATACGTTGGCAGTCCACGGCTCATCAATGTTGATCTGTTCGATTTGTTTTCCCATAGAATCAAATACCGTTACACCTTTACCGGTTAGATATACATTTCCTTTATTGTCCGTTGTCATTCCGTCCGAACCCATTTCAGCAAAAACCTTTCGATCGGTCAGGGTCCCATCAGGGCCGATCTTGAATGAATAGGTTTTTCTGGCATTGATGTCAGCTACATATAA
>JGI10216J12902_101295466_pt1 | contig 11778 bp, 6 predicted proteins | sample KanNatreferecore_FD_12902 | JGI IMG/M metagenome (IMG submission 12902)
CGCCCCATCCGATAGGTGGGGCGCGGTTTCTTTTTATTCGACCCATCCGCGTCCTGCCTTCGTGGGTCTCAACTGCCGAAGCGTACCGCTCCAGCGAGGAACAGAATGCGGATAATGAGACGTCCCATCTAAGATCCTTTCGCGATCGAGCGTATCCTCGGTTAGAACGATCGATCCTTCCGAATGGCAGCCACCCCTGAGCCAGATCTCGCAGCTCTTCTCGACCGCTACGAACGGCCGCTGGTGCGGTACGCTTTGAGCATCGTTGGGGACCTCGAGAATGCCCGAGACGTGGTGCAGGACACTTTTATTCGGCTCTCCCGAATGTCTTCGCGAGTGTCGCATCCCGACTTTCCGGGCGATCCTGCCCAACCGCCGCCCCACTCGCTGGACTTCAATAACGAAAAGCATGTCGAATCCTGGCTGTTCACCGTCTGCCGGCACCGTGCGATTGACCATCAGCGGAAATTTAGCCGCATCATTCCGATGCCGCTCCCCGAGGATCACAGGTCCCAAGAGGCAGGCCCGGCAGCTGCCGCGGAAAGTCGGGACACGGCTGCCAGCCTGATCCGTTTGCTGGAACGATTATCACCCAATCAGCGTGAAGTGATCCGGCTGAAGTTCCAGAATGACCTTTCCTACCAGGAAATCGCCGACATCACCCAGCTCAGCGTCACCAACGTCGGGTTCATCCTGCACACCGGCTTAAAGAAGCTTCGCGAGATTGTCCGCTCGGAGCCCGATTTCGCTGATCTCCCGATCTGCCGTTCCGCTGCATCATGAAGAGCGACGACCCTAGATTGACGGCATACCTCCTTTCTGAGCTTTCGCCCGAAGAGGAAGCGCGCGTGCTCGCGGAAATGGAATCCGATGCGATTCTGGCCTCGGAGGCTGACGAGCTATGTCATCTCGCCGAAGGGTTGCGCGACCAGTTGCAAAGCGAGCCCGTGCTCGGGCTGAGGCCCGATCAACGGGCTGCCATTCTGAGAGATCTGGCCTCGGCTGAAGAGCGGACAATGATCCGTTCGCGCACCGCATGGTGGGCAAACTGGTCGTTTCCGGCGGCTGCGGCAGCCGTTGTGGTGGGTGCATTGGCCACCACGATTTATCTGCAGTCGCGTTACATCGATAACCTCGCGGCGCATCGGCAGATCCGGCAGTCCGCGACTTCGGCGGCGCCTATCACTTTCCCCAGTGTAATTCCGATCGGAGCAGGGGACCCCTCTGGGTCAGCCGTCGCCATAGAGCCAGTGCCGGAATTACCAGTGGCCGTCCCGCACATTTCCCCGCCTGTGCCACTTTGGAATACGCAGATCGGGCTGGCGTGGCTGCTAAATCCGCCTCCGCATTTCGGTCTGCTGCCGAATCCGGTTGCGACGCCTCCGGTGGACGTTTTTCGTTTTCCAACGTCAGTGCCAGCTCCGGAAGGTCAAACGGTGCCCGTAAGATCACAGAGCGCGGGGGTGGCGAGCCGAAGCGTTGGTACAAAACGGGGGGGCGCGGTTCGCCTCGCATCCGTTGATCGAGCGATCCCCGAATATGAGCCCACCTCAGCAAACGCTCCGACCACCCTCGCAAAACCGGCGCCTCGGCTGACACCGGAGGAAAAGAGGATCCGAAAAGAACTCAAGGGATTGGAGGATCGCCTCGCGTCCTTGGAGAAAGTGCAGCGGCGAAACTCAAGCAAGAAAACTGACGATCCGGAACTCAAGCAGATGATCGATCACGTTCGGCGGACTCTCGACGCATTGCGAGCGACCCAGGACGGAGCAGACAACTTTGAACCATCGGAAACGACCGAGGATAATCCGTTCCTCGCGGTGAAGGGGAATCCATTATCTACGTTTAGCGTTGAAGTGGACACCGCCAGCTACGCCAATGTTCGCCGGCTTCTTCAATCGAATCAACGGCCACCCGCGGGCGCGGTCCGCATCGAGGAGTTGCTGAATTATTTCCGCTATGATTTCCCGGATCCCATCGAGAAGAAGCCGTTTTCGGGTCTCACGGAAGTCGCAAGCTGCCCGTGGGCATCGAGTCATTGGCTCGTACGGATTGGAATCAAAGGCCGCGAGATCGCGAAGAGTGAGCGCCCTCCGGCGAACCTCGTCTTTCTAGTGGACGTCAGCGGGTCGATGAAAGCGGACAACAAGCTTCCGCTAATCAAGGACTGCCTTCGCGTGCTGACCGAACAACTCGGCCCGCAGGATACAGTAGCCATCGCCGTATATGCGGGTGCGAGTGGCTGCGTATTGGAGCCGACGCACGACATGGACAAAGTCCGGACCGTGCTGGATCACCTCGAAGCTGGGGGTCCAAAGAACGGTGCGAGAGGGGTTCATCTGGCCTATGAACTGGCCCAGCGGTCGTTCAAGCGCGGCGCTTCAAACCGCGTGATCCTCTGCACCGACGGGGACTTCAATGTCGGTGCGGGCGATCAGAACCAACTCCTTTCACTGATTCAAGATAAGGCAAAAACGGGAGTGTCCCTGAGCGTTCTCGGCTTCGGTTTCGGAGAGTATGAAGATCCAATTCTCCGGAGACTCGCCGACAAGGGGAATGGAAACTATGGATACATTGATTCGCTGGCCGAGGGTCGACGTCTGTTTGTCCAGCAGTTGACTGGCTCGCTCGTCACGATTGCCAGGGATGTGAAAATGCAGGTCGAATTCAATCCCTCAAAAGCAGCCGCTTATCGGTTGATCGGTTACGAAAACCGGACCTTGGCCATGGAAGACTTCAACGACGACCAAGAGGACGGCGGTGAGATCGGGGCCGGTCACACAGTTACCGCGCTGTACGAAGTGATCCCTGTCGGTCAGGAGAACCCCGTCGATGGTGCCGTGGATGAACTCAAGTACGGCCCGCATCGCATGTCAGATTCCGCAACCAGTGCGGAGCTTCTGACGGTCAAAGTTCGCTACAAACAGCCCGACACCACGGTCAGTTCGAAGATCGAATTCGCTTTAACTGATACCGGTGCGACTTGGGACAAAAGCTCCCCAGACTTCCGATGGGCGGCTGCAGTTGCGGGTTTCGGCATGATCCTGCGCGATTCGCCGTACCGGGGTTCGTTGTCGTGGTCGTTAATCGACGAACTGGTGAAGGGCCCGGCGGGCCGGTTGAGTCAGGATCGCAACGAATTTGTCCGACTGATCGAGAAGGCACGAGCCTTAACCCGATAGCTAAGAGCGAAACAACAAGCCGGCTGACGGCTCGAGGGGTTGCTGAAGTTGGTGTTGCGGTCCCGTCTCCAGATGAGGATCAGCAGGGCGGATCTTGGTTCTTCCATTCTAAGTTGGCTTGCATACAGTGGGAGTGTTCAGAAGAACAAACACTTAGTAAAACGCCGAGTTCGATGGTCCTCGGGGGGATCAGCGCCCGGCTCTTTAACGTATTTCATATGACGTATATTGTCATATGTTATAGGTAAACCGATGGGTCAACAGAAGATATGGGGTTGTGAATAACTTGTGAGCGGAATGGGCTCCCTGCGTTTAGCTGCGTTTTCGGGAGGATTTATTCACCGCAGCGCTGGTAAACGGCCAATCGGATGGCTGAGCCGATCGCGGTTTTGCAATGCTTGGGCAAATGATTCCGGATGTCACCGCGGGACTCTCCGCGAATCCGGACCGTTGTTTCGGTCGATATCACTCCGATGACTGCCGACCGACTTACGGCGGCTGCCAAATGGGTATCGGCGCCTCCACGGGTTGCCGACCCACTTTCTATGATTGCCGGGCAGCTTCCGATACCGGGCGGTAATGCTCGTGAATCCTTCGGAACCTGCTCACCGCTATTCCATCAGCGTGGTCAGGTCCTCGTCCGTCAGACCGGTCATTATGGGATTTTCGCTATCGACCAAGCCGGCCGTCAACTCTCGCTTCTTTGCCTGGAGGGACAGGATCCTTTCCTCGACCGTCCCGCGTGTGATCAGCTTGTACACCTGAACCGTTCGTTTTTGACCGATTCGGTGCGCCCGATCAGTAGCTTGGGCTTCGACCGCCGGGTTCCACCATGGGTCGTAGTGGATCACGGTGTCCGCTGCGGTAAGGTTCAAGCCAACGCCTCCGGCCTTGAGGCTGATCAGAAAAACCGGAACCTCTCCGGTCTGGAATCGATCGACTTCTGCCTGTCGATTTCGGGTTGAGCCGTCGAGATAACAATGATCGATCGCGTCCTCCTTGAGCGTCTGTTGAATCAATCCCAACATCGAGGCGAATTGGCTGAAAACGAGTACCCGATGACCATCCCCAATGGCGTCCTGTAACAGTTCCTCGAGGAGTTCCATCTTCGCTGAGTCCGCCGCTGTGTTCTCTTCGCTGGTCAACCGAAGGTCACAGCAGACTTGGCGCAATCTCAGGAGCGCGGTGAACACCGCCATCTTGCCGCCGCCCCTGGCTCCCGGCTTCCTCGATTCGCTAAGCGTCTGTCGTGCAGCTGAGAGGAGCGCGAAATAGGCAGATTTTTGCTTCGCAGTAAGCTCTACAAAGGAGACTTGCTCAATTTTCTCCGGTAATTCCGTCGCCACCTGTGCCTTCGTGCGCCGCAGGATGAACGGCGATAACCGACGGACCAGGCGAGCTTGCTCCGGGCTATTCGACCGGCCTTGCATGGGGATCTCAAACCGCTCCCGGAAATCCTCGCGGCGTCCCAGATATCCCGGCATTAGAAAATTCATGATCGACCAGATGTCGCGTACTCCGTTCTCGATCGGCGTTCCTGTTAGCGCCACCTTTGCGTCGGCTTGCAACTGGAACGCCGACTTGGCCGATTGGCTGTCAGGATTCTTAATGTGCTGTGCCTCGTCCAGAATTACGGCTCCGAATCGGATCTGCCGAAGAAGATCGATATCCCGGCGAAGCAGTCCATAGCTTGTGATAAAAAGGCGCGATTCGTTTAGGAAAGTCGGCATGGCTGCCGGCGCAACTTCGGAAAGGATTTCCGGCCTCAGATCCGGAGTGAATCGCTCGGCCTCACGCTGCCAATTGAGGGTCAGCGATGCGGGGCAAACCACCAGCTTTGGCCCTGCAGCCTGACTCATAAATCCGAGCGCCTGAAGGGTCTTTCCTAATCCCATTTCATCCGCAAGAAGACCGCCTAAGCCATTTATGGAAAGTTGATTGAGCCACTGCACCCCTTCGCGCTGATAAGTGCGGAGCACCTCACCAAATGCGCCGAGATCCAGCGGCTTCGAAGAGCGTCTGAATAGCATTTTCTCTGGCGAGAACGTACCCGCTTGGGCACCGGTCAGATGAGCGCCGGATTCCGTGGTGTAGGCGCCGAAGGCGTTTGCATCCCGCCGATCGAAGCGGTAACTCCCGGGGTGGGGTTGCTGCGGATTGGTGTCCCGAATCAGGGTCTCGAAGTCATCGAGCAACCCTTCGGATAGAACCGCTGTCCTTTGATTCGTAAGCTTCACAGTCCGCCGTCCCGAGGCTAGAAGTCGCCGAATCTCATTCGCGGAAAGTCGTGTCCCGCTGTCAGTTGCGATCTCAAATCCAACCTCAAACCAGTTCTCGCCACTGCCACGGATCTCCAACTGAGGCTTCACCCGATCTAAATCACGGGTTACATGTGAAAAACGAGAACCGAGCGTTACGTTCCAGTCTCTTTCGAGTTGTGGCAGGTCCTCGGCAAAGAAGCGGAGGATATCGCGTTCACCTCGCAGCGCCCATTCGCCTTGTGACGTCGGACCTTCAAATCCCATTCTGCGCAATCGTTGCAATGCGGCCGCCTCGGACGGCGTCGTCGGACGTATTCCCGGGCTCGTCAAAGTCGTCCGACGTTTTGGAGTCAGCGCCTCCAGCTCAGCGCCCAGATAGTTCAGCGACCCTTCGAGCTTCAGAGCGAATGCGACATCCAGCGCAGATGTAGTTGACGCTCCGACCGGTCCTGAAATACACGCGGCTTGATCGAATCCGATGACTTCGAAGTGCTGCTGTAAAACGGCCAGTTCCATCGCCACGAATCCGTCGACCCCGTTCCCCGGAATAACGACTGGCTGACGAAGGAGTGACAAGTACGCCGCCGGGAGGCCGTGCGCCACGGGTGCGAGCTTTCCATCCGCCGACACCCAACTTCCGGCCTCCGTCACGAGCACCCGTGAGCCCACCGGAACCTTCATTTCCAACCGCAGGGCGCCATCGTCCATTCTGCGCACTTCCAATTGTAGCCGACGTGTCGCCTCAATGGCCAACCGTGTTGAGCGCCCCAATGTCACGCGCGGATGGCCGGGCAGCACCGCCAGCAATCGACTCGCCTGCTCCCGCTTGAGGGTCAGCATCCCCGGTAGTTCTTTCGCCGTCAGCCCGAGCAACACGCCGAGAGCCCCCCAGTCTTCGGATGCACATCGATACCTTGCGTTTCCAGGAATGGCGCTCAGCAATTTGCGCTGGCCGCCGACGATGCATTCCACTCCCAAATTGATCGCTCCCTTGTCCCATGCGTCTGCCAGATTTGGCGGAAAGATGTAGCTGAGTTCCAAGTCGCTACCTTCCGTCTGAGTAAAGGTCCGGCTGCCCGAAGCCCGCAGCTCTGACGTATCTTCGACGGCTTTTGCTATCGTTGTCGACGCAGGCTTCGCGGGTTCAGGTGGCGCGATCGGTTTAAGGACCGCCAGCCCGACTGCCAGCGAGTGCGCACAGATCAGCCCACGTCCCCGGCTCTCCCGGCACGTGCAAAGATTCTCGATGTCCGTCTTCGATTCGATTCGCAGCCCGGATTTGTACTCTATATTCCCTTCCCGCACCCTCCCTTCCAGAAGTGGCGGTTCGTACTTCGCCTCAGAAACCCGACCGGCAGAATGAAGCCCGCGGGCCATCTTCATGGCCTGCCAGCCGCCGGCGTCGTTCAGAAGTCGTTCAGTCAGTGGAATCACAGAAGTCGAATCGGAGTTCCCCTCGTCCGTCAGCATTGGGAAATCGGCAACCGACAATCCACAAATCATCGCTTTCCAAACGCCACTTGCCGTTTACGCTCCGCGCCCCCGATGAAAATCATCGCTGTGGCGAACCAAAAAGGCGGCGTCGGCAAGACGACCACCTCCGTTAACCTCGCAGCCTGCCTGGCCATGCGCGGCGTCCGTGTCTTGTTGATCGATCTCGATCCGCAGGCCAACGCGACCAGCGCCCTAGGGCTCGAGCCCATCGACAATCACAGCATCTACGGTCCGATTCTCGGCTTGGAGGAAATCTCAAAGATCGTCATCCCAACCCGCTTCAAGCACCTGTGGCTCATTCCAGGAGACCTCAACCTGGCTGGCGCTGAAGTTGAAGTGGCCCGGGCCGATGATCACCTCACCCGGCTCCGCGCGGCTCTCGAGCCGCTGCGCCATGACTCCACTTTCGACGTCGTCCTGCTCGATTGCCCCCCTTCCCTCGGCATCCTGATGACCAACGCGCTTGCGGCCGCTGACGAACTCCTCGTCCCGATCCAGTGCGAGTACTTTGCCCTCGAAGGCCTTTCCAAGATCGTCCAGGTCGTGGACCAAATCCGCGCTTCTGGCGCCAATCCCGATCTCCGAATCGGTGGGATCCTCATGACCATGTTTATGCGCAACAATTTGGCGCAGCAGGTTATCCACGAAGTCCAGACGCACTTCGGCGACGTCATCTTCAAGACCGTCGTCCCGCGCACCGTCCGTCTGAGCGAGGCTCCCAGTCACGGAAAGACCATTGTAGAATACGAGCCGAACGGGCTTGGTTCCACCGCGTACCACGCGCTCGCCGAAGAATTCCTGGCGCGGGGCGTGGTGTCAGTGACGAATCCCGCCGCAGCGTAGCGGCGTACGACTTTAACCACGAAGGCCGAAGACGCCAAGGGTGGATCGTAATCAGAGATCCGCTCGTACATTCCTACGTCGCCAATACTGGACCTCCCAATGATCGATCTCGTCTTTCGTGCCCTTCGAGTCTCAGTCTTTTGTCTCGTATCAGCCGCATTCGCCGCGACCGAAGACGAGAAGCTGGCAGCTCTACCGCGCGGGAAGAGCGTTATCGATGCGCGTGGCATCGAGGCGTTTGAGATACTCGGCAGCGATGTGACATCGAAGATTGTCGATGTCACTGGGCAGCCGTTTACCAAAGCGGCGCGGCTGCAAAACCTCAAACGTCCGGAGCATCATTATAGCATTCAATTTCACGCAAGGACGACGGAGGCGATCAAGAAAGGCGACGTGCTAGTTGCAGTATTCAGCGCACGGAGTGTCGAGGAGCCCGGGCAATCCTCCATCGTTTTTGAACTGAACCGAGTCCCCTACACGAAGAGCGCCGACTACCCGTTCAAGGTTACCCCATCGTGGCGGCGCTTTTATGTTCCGATTTTCGCTTCGCTGGATCAATCCGCCGGAAGTGCGCATGTGACATTTCGACTGGGGTACGATCCCCAGACGATTGAGATCGGTGGCCTACAATTGCTCAACTACGGTCCCGGCCTTGCTCGCGACCGGCTTCCCTACACGCCCGCGACGTACGGCGGACGCGAGACCCATGCCGCTTGGCGAACGACTGCGGCGGAGCGCATTGAACGCTTGCGCAAAGGCAACCTCACGGTCCGCGCGGTTGACGCCAAAAACCAATCGGTGAGCGGGGCCAAGGTTCGCGTCCGCATGAAGCGTCACGCCTTTGGATGGGGCAGCGCGGTTGATGCAAAGACGTTACTCGCGGAAGGTCACGACCACGATCGATACCGTCAGCATATCCTGCAGAACTATAATCGCGTCGTCCTGGAGAACGACCTGAAATGGCCGGCATGGGAGAGCGATCCGCAAAGCGCCCTGCAGGCGGTGAAGTGGCTGCGGGAACGTGGTATCGATGTTCGCGGTCATTGCCTGGTGTGGCCCGGTAAGTCGAATCTTCCCGATTCAATTAACGCACTGCTGGGACAACCCAAGGAACTGCTTGCGGTGATGGACAAGCACATTCGCGAGGAAGTTACGGCGTTGATTGGGCAATTGATCGAGTGGGACGTCGTGAACGAACCTTTCACGAACTTCGACGTCCAGACTGCCGTAACTGGGATAATGCGGAATAGTTCGCCCGACTGGGTCGAGCGCCATGCCAGTGTGCTCACCGACTTCTTTCGAACCACACGCTCTGCCGACCCGGGTCCGAAGCTCTATCTCAACGATTATTCAATTCTCGAAACCGGTGGGGCCGACGCGCCGCACCAGGAGCACTTCGAACGTACGATCCGGCAATTGCTCGCGGACAAAGCGCCGCTCGACGGCATCGGCATCCAGGGTCACTTTAGCGAAGATCTCACCGACATTCCGCGCCTGTGGGAAATCCTCGATCGATTTGGCAAGTTCGGCCTTCCGATTCAGATTACTGAGTTCGACGTGAATACCTACGATGAGCGTTTGGCCGGGGACTACACACGAGACTTTTTCACGGCGATGTTTGCGCATGAATCAGTAGTGGGCGTGCTCACCTGGGGCTTTTGGGAGAAGCGTCATTGGATTCCGAATTCCGCTCTCTATCGCGCTGACTGGTCCCCTCGCCCCGCCGCTACCGAGTGGGAGCGTTTGGTGCGCCAAGAATGGTGGACCGATACCGAGGTCACCACGGATGCCAGCGGTGTGGCCAGGATTCGCGGATTTCTCGGAGATTACGACGTGAGTTGCGGCGAGGCGAGAAAGCCTGTATCTCTGGTCCGCACTGGCTCCGAAGTTACCGTCCAAATGCGGTAAGGTATGGTCACCGGGATCGTGAATCATCTAATCGGCCGAACGCCAAGGCCAATCAGGAGATTGGCGCTGCAGCTAACACTCGTTACTTAATTCTTAAATCATCACATGCCCTTTCGCGCACTCGGCCTCGGCGACAAAATATTTAAAGCGATCCAGGATGCGGGCTACATCGAGCCAACGCCGATTCAGTCTGCAGCCATCCCTGAAATCCTCTCGGGAAACGATCTTATCGGCATTGCCCAAACCGGCACCGGAAAGACCGCAGCATTCGTGTTGCCGATGCTCGCCCGCCTTACCAGCACGGTGAACGATGGCCGTGGCGGTACACGTGCGCTCGTGATCGCGCCCACGCGCGAACTCATTGTTCAGATCGAGGAGAACGTCCGCATCTATTCGAAGTATCTTCCGATCAGTATCGCCACAGTTTTCGGCGGAGTGGGCGAACGTCCGCAGATACAGGCTCTACGCGCTGGCACATCACTAGTCATCGCGACACCGGGGCGCTTGCTCGATCTCATGGATCGTCATTGCGCTGACTTTTCGCGCCTCGAGTTCCTCGTCCTCGACGAAGCCGATCGAATGCTGGATATGGGTTTCCTTCCCTCGATTAAAAAGGTCGTTCGCGCGTTGCCCGCCAAACGCCAGACGCTCCTTTTTTCGGCCACGCTGTCGCGCGAGATCGAGTCGCTTACCGATCAGTTTCTTCGAAATCCGAAGACTGTTCAGATTGGCCGCCGCTCCAATCCCGCGGAAACCGTGGCCCAGTTCGTCTATGAGGTAGACAAGGCACACAAGCCCGCACTTCTCGCCCATCTGCTGCGTGACCCCGCGATGGACATGGTGCTCGTGTTCTCGCGGACCAAGCACGGGGCTGATCGTATCGCGCGCCAGCTCGGTCGCGAAGGAATCACCACGGCGACTCTGCATGCCAACCGATCGCAAAACCAGCGACTCCGTGCCCTGGCTGACTTCAAGAGTGGGGCCGTTCGCGTTCTGGTAGCAACGGACATTGCCGCGCGCGGGATCGACGTCGACGGCATTTCCCACGTCGTCAATTTTGACTTTCCGATGCACGCCGAGGACTACGTCCACCGGATCGGCCGAACCGGACGGGCCCAGGCGATCGGGGATGCCATCAGCTTTGTCACGTCGGAAGATCGGGCCGCATTGCGCACCTTGGAGAAGTTTATCGGCCGTGGAATCGTTCGCAAGCATGCGGAAGGTTTCGTTCCGCGTACTCTTCCACCCCCTCCTCCGCCCCAGCCCAATCGCCCGCCCGGTCCTCGGGACAGTCGCGGAGGTCCGCCTCCACCCCGTCGTGGTTTCTCCAGTCGCCGGAGACGCCGCTAAGAACGGAACTGACACGCTTCGGGGGCGTTGACTGTCGAGAAAGGATTAATGTACGCATCACGATGCGCGCTGCACGCGTATAGACGGGCGCTGCATGCTGATAAATGAGCGCTGCATGCGTGTAGCTGCCTGCTGCATGTGGATAGAAGGATGATGCGCGTGCGGAGACGGGCGCTGCACGCGAATGAATTCTCGCTGCACGTTTATAGACGCTCGCTGCGCGTGAGTAGACTCGCGCCGCACGCGTACAGACGCTCGTTGCACGTGCATAGACGCTCGGTGCACGTGTAGAGATGCGCGCTGCACGTGTGGTGAGGCTTGCTGCACGGCTTTACGTCATTCGTGCGCTTTGATTTGGGATTAAAGCGAGCGGAAGCTCAACAGCCTTAAGTTAAACTGGAAGATCGGTGCTTTCGATCTCACGCGAAATGGATTGGATTCACGCTCTCAGCCTGGTTGACCCCTGCTATTTTTCAGACTTCTCGATCGCGTTGCGCGCCTTGAACGCTTCGGCTTGCGCGTCCAGCTTTCGATTCATTTCCGCAATCTCGGCAGCCGTCTGATACTCAACATCCACCCGAAGTTCGCCCTCGCCGCCAGGACGCATGGCTAGGCTAAGCATGTCATTCGCGCCATTTCGAAAGACGATGACTTGGTTTCGGTCGGTTTTGGTCGGGGCCTCCATGGTTGTGTGCCATCCCTCGCCCGCCAGGGCATCGCGGTAGTACTTCACGCAGTCG
>JGI10216J12902_104379034_pt1 | contig 11775 bp, 10 predicted proteins | sample KanNatreferecore_FD_12902 | JGI IMG/M metagenome (IMG submission 12902)
GGTGGGGCTCGGTGGCGACGCCACGGATCGGCCAGGAAGTGGTCGTCGACTTCCTCGAAGGGGATCCCGATCAGCCGATCATCACGGGGCGCGTGTACAACGCCGAGAGCCAGCCGCCGTTCGGATTTCCCGCCGGCGCGGTGCTGAGCGGCATCAAGTCGCAGACGCACAAGGGCGCCGGCTTCAACGAGCTGTCGATGGACGACACGGCCGGGAAGGAGCGCGTGTTCATTCACGGCCAGTACAACATGGACACCGTCATCGAGCACGACCAGACATCGACGATCCACAACAACCGGACGGATCAGATTGATGTGGACGACTCGGAAACGGTCGGGGGCAACCAGAAGCAACACGTGGTCAAGAACCAGACCGTCAATATCGATGTCGACAGGACGGAAACGGTGGGTGCGAATGAGGTCGTCACGGTGGTGGGGAATCGCAACCACTCCGTCGGAAAGAGCGAGTCGCTCACCGTGGCGATGCAGCGGACGCACACGGTGGGCGTGAACGAGACGATCACCGTCGGAGGCGCACAGGAGATCACGGTTGGCGGGATGCAGGCGATTACGGTCGGCGCGGCTCAGATGATTAGCGTGGGGGCGACGCAGACGATCAGCGCGGGCGCGAGCCAGGCACTCAACGCCGGTTCCAATCAGGCCATCAATGTCGGCGGAAACCAGACCGTCAATATCGGTAAGAACGCGACCGCAACAATTGCCGCGGACGAGAACCATACGGTCTCGGGTAAACGCCAGGCGAGCGTCGGCAAGGACGACACCTTGAATGTGGCCAAGAACCTCGCGCTCTCGGCGGGAGACTCGATCACGATCACGACCGGGGATGCGAGCATCGCGATGAAAAAGGACGGCTCCATCACAATCAAGGGCAAGAACATCACGATCGAGGGCAGCGGCAAGATCAACATCAAGGCATCGAGCGATATCGTGATGAAGGGTTCGAAGATTGTTCAAAACTGAGGATGCCAGATGAAGGACCGCCAAACTGCTCAGCTCGCCGTGGACACCTCGAATGAGCCCGCCGGCGAAGAGCTGGCGCAGTTGCTTCACGCGCCGGTAGATGCCGTCTCCGCTTCCGCCGGCCGCATCCGGATCGCTGGCGTGGTGGTTGGCACGCTGGTCGGGTTTTCAGACGCTGGCGCGATTCCGCTCGTGGCCTACCCCGGCCAGCCGGGCACGGCGGCGTTCGCGGCTCGCTCGACAATCGATTTGCAGGGAGTGCACATCGGCAGGCAGGCGGTGATGATGTTCGAGGAAGGCGACCCGTATCGGCCGATCGTCGTCGGTATCCTGCGGAGCGAGAATTCCGGAAACGTCTCGCCCGAGCGCGGCCATGTTGAAGTGGACGCTGACGGTGAGCGGTTGATCGTGTCGGCGAAGGAGCGGATCGTTCTTCGTTGTGGCAAGGCCAGCATCACGCTCACAAAAGAGGGGAAGCTAATTCTCCAGGGTGCGTACGTATCGAGTCAGTCATCCGGAGTCCTGCGCATCAAGGGCGGCTCCGTTCAGATCAATTGAACGGTCGGTCGAAGATTCGACGTCACGTGGCCGGGACGTATGGCTGACTTCGACAACGAAACCCCTTTCGCCGCACTGGCGATGCCGTCATCGGATCGCGAGGGTCTGGACCTTCTGCTGGTCGTGGTTGCAGCCCAGTTCGAGCTGCCCGAACCGGGCTATGACGATTCGCGCCTTCGGCTGTCTGCCACCCAGGAACTGCCGCCCATGACCGAAGAGTACATCGGTGAGCCCGGCAGGAGCAGCATCCGCCGTGACGGTCAGTCGGCGTTCACGAAGCCGGGCACCGATATTCATATTTGCGGTCACGCCTGCGCCCCCCACGGCCAAGCGGTTAGTCGCATGGACGTGAACATCCGCGTCGGTCCGTGCGCGGTCGATCTGCGTGTGCAGGGAGATCGGGTCTGGCTGCGCACCGCGACGCTCGGCGTGCGGCCGTCGGATCCGTCGCTGTTCGTCAGGATGCCGCTCGTGTGGGAACGCGCGTACGGCGGCGTCGCGCGGAGCTCGAACCCTCAGCGCCCCGCGTTCGAAGGCCGGAATCCGATCGGATGCGGGTTCGAGACCGATCCGGACGCTGCCATCGACAGACCGTTGCCAAATATCGAGGACCCGCGTCACCTCCTCGAGCGCGTTTCCGACCGCCCAGGGCCGATTGGCGTTGGTGCGATCGCGCGCGACTGGCATCCGCGAGTGACGTACGCGGGCACCTATGACGAGGCATGGAAGAGGAAGCGTGCACCCCTGTGGCCCGTCGATTTCGACGAGCGTTTCTTCTGCAGCGCGCCTGGCTACCTGCAGGCGTCTCCGCATTTGAGCGGAGGCGAACCAGTCGTCTTGCAGGGGTTGCATCCGGAGGGGCCGATCGGATTTCGCCTGCCGATGCTGCGTCTTGCCACCATCAGCCGCTTTGTCGATCGAACCGTGCGATCGACGCCGGTTCTCGACGGCGTGATGATTGACACGGCGGCGAACCGGTTGACGATGTACTTTCGCACCGCGGTGGCGGCGCCACGGTCACTGGTCATGCATCGCGAGACGTCTTTACACCTCTTGCGGCCAGGCGGGGGCGGAGTCCCGGCGTGAGTCCGGTCAGCATCGTCGGTTTTGCTGGATGCACATCCCTCGGATATTCGCTGGGGCCCACGCTCGTGGCGATGGGCGCTGGATTGAGCAACTTCAGCGATACCGGATTGAAGAATCAGTTCGGGACGCAGGTGCCGGCGGCATCACTGCTCGATCGAGACCTTCCGAGAGGGGAACGCCTCCGAGTGATGGCGAGCATTGCATTGCTGGAGCTTCAAGAGGTGATGTCAGCGGCCGGTACGCAGCGCGTGCCGCTGATGCTGGGCGTGCCGTCCGATCTGGACGTTGACGAACAAGCGGTGCTGCAGGAGGAGCTCCGCAAGGATGCAGCACTGTCATCAGAGACCATATGGTTTCCCTACGGGCGGGCGAGCACGTTTGCGGCGCTCGCCAGCGCCATGAGATTGATCGAGAGTGGTGCGCACCGCGTCATCGCCGTCGGCGGGATCGACAGTTTGTGTGGGCTGCCGATGGTGCGCCGGCTTGTGCAGTTCGGGCGCATTTTGGGTCCGCACACCGAAGGAACGATTCCCGGGGAAGGGGCAGTATTCGCACTACTCGCGCGCTCGGGTCATCCGGCCATCGATCCCGCAACCGCGGTACAGCTCGAGGCCGTCGCCCAGCATCGATCACCGGTACCCTTCACGAAAATGGACAGGGTTTCGGGCGACGGACTTGCGACGGTATTCGGCGCGTTCCGAGAGCGCGGGTCGATGCGCGTCGATCGCGTAATCGCGGCGCACAGCGGTGAAGGCTACTTCGGACAGAGCTTCGCATACGCGTACTTACGCGAGATCGAGGTCATGCCTGAGCCGTTGGAAGTCGACCTGATCGCCGACTGCGTGGGTGACGTCGGGGCGGCGGCCGGCACTCTCGGCCTGGCATTTGCTGCCTATCGGATGGTCACCTTGCCTCGAGCAGATCGTGGACGTGCGCTTGTATACAGCGAGTCGGATACGGGCGAATTGGGAGCAGCCATTGTCGACGGCACTCCGACCGCATGGGAGCGTCGTCCGGCAACGAAATGAGGTTCGAGCGAGGAATCAGCTATGGGTATGAACGTCGACGCGAACGGACGCAGCATCCTGCACAAAGGGCACGGGATGACACATACGGCTCCAGTTCCGGACGTGTGCAAGACCCCAAGTCCGGGCGGACCGGTGCCAATCCCTTACGTGAACGTCGCAATGGACAGCAACATTACCGACGGAGCCGAGACCGTCAAGATCGAAGGCAATCCCGTAGCGAACCTCGGTGCCAAGATTGCCACAAGTACCGGGGACGAGGCTGGTTCGGCCGGCGGTGGCATCGTGTCGAGCAAAATCAAGGGCACAGTCACGTGGAAAATGGGAAGTCTCGACGTGAAAGCGGAGGGCAAGAGCGTCGTTCGGTTCCTCGAAACGAACTTTCACAACGGCAACTCGTTCAACACAACGGGCGTCGCTCCCGGCGAGACGGGCATGGCGTACGGAGACGACTTCACCGGCAACTGTCCAGTCTGCGACAAGGGGCCAAGCGAGCATAAGATTCCGGAAACGAAGAGCAGCGCCGACCTGTGCGCACAGATTATTGAAGGACTCCACAACAAATTCGCGGAGTGCAGAGAATCGAGGACAGAATATCTCGTAGCCAAGAAGAACAAGGACTACATCACACGACAAAAAATCTGGACGGGGTATATGGTGGGGGTAATGATTTGCGCGCACGAGTCGAAACCCACATCTTTTGCGGCAATGTCAGGTGCAAAAAAACCGCCGCCCGGATTCATCGAGGTAGCGTCCAAGATCGTCGACGTCGTTCTCGGTGACGGTGAAGCTGGCGGGGACATGTGTCCTGTGGACGCGAGCGCGCTTGCTGGCGCAAGCAGCTCTCCGACCGTCGATCCAGCAAAGTTGGTCAGCGTCGTGAACCAACGATGGGAACAAACGGCGGGCCAGACAGGCGATCAGTATGCTCCCGTCATCGGCATTTGTGCTGCGCAACATCTGATCACCAAGAGCAATCACGCGCCGGCGAACATCACCGAGATGTTCTTCGCCCCCAAAGGGCAGACCTGGGCCAAGAACTATCCCTTCAAGCTGGATGGTGCCGGAGCCGATCGGGAGTTTGGACCGCATCTCAAGAAAACCCCCGCGACGCCGTGGGGGGCCAGCGTCGCGTCGTGTAAGACCTGTCAGGAGATATTGTTCCTCGCGCTTTGTCCGAAACGGGTATGCAAAGGCAAATAGACTGGTCGCGCGTCATCGACTTCATTGCGCAACGGGACGTTGCGCTTGCGTCATCGCTGGTCGGGGTCGAGCCGAGCCAGATCGAGGCGGTCCAGGCGCAGTTCGGCATCGAGCTTCCATCGGCCTACGTGAATTTCCTTCGCACGATGGGTGAGGAAACTGGAATCCTGATGCCATTCGGCGACACCCAGGTTCACGCGTTCTCCGAGCTCATTGCGGAGTTTCCGCCGGACGGCTACCCTCCCAAGCGATTCTTCAAGGTGGCATTCGAGGCCAGTCAATATCCGGTCGCGGTCCTGGACACGTACCTCGATGTGACTCGTTCCGATGGCCTGGACGCACCTCTCGTCAGGTTCGAGATTCCATTAGAGAATGAACGGACGGAACTGGTGGAAGCGCCGTTAAGTTTTGCCGAGACAGTCTTCTACCGCATGTTCTGGGAACTCGACATGATCCGACGCGATTTCGAGGCAACGCTCGTCGTGCAAGGTCTCTCTCCCGTCGATGCGCGCGCGACGAAGGACTCGGCAGTGACCTCGCTCGCCGAACTGGGCTTCACGATGGCATTGCCGGAGCTGGTTCGCGTTGCTTGTCTGAACCGTGAGTCCTCAAGCCTCTTGATCTCAATCTCCGACGTCAACCAGCTGGTTGCGTTCCGCCTGAGCGGCGACACTCGCGAGGCAATCGATATCGGAATGCGCGATGTTCTCGCGTCATGTCCAGGTGCTGTGGTGTCACGGCCTCCCTCTCGCCGGAGCGAGTCCGAAGTCTAGCGGTCGAACTCGTATGATCATCCCGGCAGTTGTTCAACAACATGCGGACGACGCGGCGCTGCTCGCATCGAATCGCCTCGCGCTCGCGCAGGCGCCCTACGCCCGGCTCGATCACATCGATGCCTTCGATCGCAGGTTGATGGCTCACCTGGATGGATTGCGGCTGGCTGGCGAAGAAGGCTGGGCCCTGTGCGAATCCGGCCTCGAATCCCCCTCGTCGGGTGTTGTCTTTGCGGTCGGCGTGCGGACGCTCGAGGATCGCGATGAAACAAAGCTCGCCAGAATCATCGCGGTCGTGCAGGCCGTACCGGAAACCGCCATCGGACTGCTGGCGGCGTTCGAATGGACCGAACGCGCACGACTGCAAGGCACCGTTGCCGGTCTGCTTCGCGATGGAGACGGTTTCCGACGCATGGTCGGTGTTGCCGCCTGTAGTGCGCACCGCGTGGATCCAGGGCTCGGATCCGGCGGATTCCTGCGCGATGCCGATCCCAGGGTCCGTGCGTGCTCGTTCAGGGCAGCCGGCGAGCTCGGTGTGTCGGAGGCCGGCCCCTCGTGTGTCGCGGCTCTCACTGATACGGACGACGAATGCCGTTTCTGGGCTGCGTGGTCAGCCACGTTGCTCGGTGATCGCAATCGGGCGCTCGACGCACTCCGCGAGCATGGACTATCAGTCGGCCGGCATCGCGCGCGCGCGTTTCGGCTTGCACTGCAGGCGATGGGTCCAGAGGACTCGCACGGGGTCTTGCAGAAGCTCGCAGGGTCGAAGCGTGTGAGAGGGGTCATTGAAGGCAGCGGCATCGCCGGCGATCCTGCATACGTGCCGTGGCTGGTGAAGCAGATGAAGGAACTCGGCACAGCGCGATTGGCCGGTGAGGCGTTCGCGACTATAACCGGCATCAACCTCGGGCAGGCGGCCCTCGATCGGCCGGCGCCCGAAAACTTTGAATCCGGTCCCAACGACGATCCCGACGATCCAAATGTCGACATGGATCCAGACGAAGGGCTCCCATGGCCGGACGCGGACAAGATCGAAAAATGGTGGGAAGCTAACGGTTCCAGATTCCAAAAAGGGACGCGATATTTCGTCGGAACACCGGTGACGCGAGAACACTGCATCGACGTGCTGAAGAACGGCTACCAGCGTCACCGAATCCTCGCGGCCCACTACCTGTGTTTGCTCCAACCAGGCACGCCCTTGTTCAACACGAGCGCCCCTGCGTGGCGCCAGCAACGACGTGTGATGCGGATGATGTGAAACGCCATGGCCGCGAAATACATCCTGTCCGTACTCGCGGCGGCGTTTCTGATTGCCGCACTCCTGCGCCTCTCGCGGGGCGGCGGTTCGATCGCTCATCCTCAAACAAAAACCTGGCTCCTCATCAGCGGCATCTTCGCCGCGGTCAGCGCCTGGCTGTTCTCGCAGGGGTAACCGATGGGAAACGGTAGCGATCTGATCGACGATGGCACGCTCGCGCGGATCGGATCCCCGGAACCCGGTCCGATCGGGCTCGATTCGAAAGGCGGCACCGCGAAGCAGAATCGCGCCAGCATGGCCGACCGCATCGTCGGCTATGCGAGCCGGAAACGCGGCGAGCGGGACGGCGACGGCGAATGCTACACGCTGGTCAATCGCGCGCTGCGTGCCGCAGGGGCCAGGGTGGCCGCAGATTACGGCTCGGTCACGCCCGACGCGGATTATGTGTGGGGAGGCTCGGTCACGTTGGGCGAGCTGCAGGCGGGAGACGTGATTCAGTTCCGCGACTACACGTTCAGGCGCGTAGACGTCACCGACGATGACAGCGGCACGACGACGGACGAGCTGGAGGGAGAACGCCCCCACCATACGGCCATCGTTCTGAGTGTCGACGGTGGCGGCGCCGTCACGGTATGGGAACAGAACGCGCCAGAAGGATCACCGGTCAGGCGCACGCAGTTGTTCTTCACGTCCGGAACAACGACGAGCGGCAATCGCACGACCAGGATTACCGTGGGCGGGACGTTCTGGTTCTATCGCCCGGAAGCGCGGTGAGCTACACCAGCTCGGGCGTCTGCTGACGCACGACCTCGAGCAGGCGCTTCTTCAGCGGATCGTCGAGGTTCTTGAGGTCCTCGATGTTTACGACCTCTTCGAACGCGTCCATTCCGGTCAGCTCGGCACTCTCGATAATGACCGCGTCCGAAGGGCGCGACGTGCTGATTCCGATTCCGATACGGGTGATCGGCAGTTCCCCGAACTGTGGGGATTTGCTGGTCGTCAGCGGAAAGTGCAGCGCTTCGAACACCTTCATCAGCCCGGGCTCGCTCGTCGTGGCCACGTGCATCACCAGATAATTCAGCACGAACCGCTGCAGCTCCTCGACCGATCGCGCCTTGCTGTCGATCAGCTCCTGGAGGCGCGTGGGCGGATAGTCCGTGTATGTCAGCACCCACGTCAGCGGGCATCGAACCTTGATCTTCCGCGTGTCATTGCCCGAGGTGGCCACGTGGACGTAATCGAGCGGCGTGATCTCGAGCCCGACGCTCGAGAGGCTCAGCGGGTGGGTCAGCTCCCGCGGAAGGTTGTAAGGGCGTGCCGTCGCGACCGAGTCGTACAGCGCCTGCAGCTCCCCGAACGCCTTGTCAGACTTGCGGCTTGGCTCTTTCGGACCTCCCTGAACGTAGTCCCCGAGCAGCGCCTTGGGCCTCAGAAGCGGGGTCAGCACCTTCAGGTAGTCCGTCATCTGCACCCGGACGATGTCCGTGATGGCCCGCGTGAGTTTCCTGAGCGCCAGGAGCGACTGAACGCCGTCGCGTTCGTTCATGTGGCGTAACTCCGTTTCTGCCCTGCGATTAGGGGGTGACCCCGAAGAGACCGGGCTCAGATTAGCGGGCGGTGCTGGGCTTGTCAACGAAAGGAGGCCGTTGGAGAAGGCTCCCGTGTTGTCAGGAGCTGTTCGGAAGGGAGACTAATTACCGTTTATTCGGTTGAATAGGAGTCCCGACGCACATGAAGATTCAGCTTTCAGGCAGCTTCGACAGGCGCTAGGATGGCAACGTTTGTGAACGGCGGCCTGATGTCCCCCATGACCGTATCCCGAATCGGCCGGTACGAGATCAAGAGCCTCATTGGGGCGGGTGGTATGGCCACGTGCTATCTCGCCCGCGATAGCAACCCCAAGATCAGCCGGCTCGTGGCGATCAAGGTCTTGAACGCCAGCCTCGATTCCCCGGACTTGCGCGAGCGTTTCGCCCGCGAGTCCCGGGCGCTTGCGGCCCTGAATCACTCCAATATCGTCAACATCTACGACTCCGGCGAGTTCCAGGGCCAGCCCTACATCGTCATGGAGTACATCCGGGGCGAGACCGTCGCCGAGAAGATCAAGCGGCGTGCGCCGCTGACGATCGGCGAAAAGCTGAAGATGATGACGGAATTGTGCGCGGGGCTCGCGCACGCCCACGAGGCGGGCATCGTCCACCGCGACATCAAGCCGGCCAATCTGATGGTCGATCAGCGCAGGTGCCTGAAGATTCTCGACTTCGGCATTGCGCGCGTCGCCGAGGGCAGCATGACACGGGCCGCGGTGCAGGTCACGCAGTTCAACATGCGGATCGGTACGCCCGGGTACATGTCCCCGGAGCAGATCGAGGGCGACGAGATCGATCGCCGAAGCGACATCTTCGCAGTCGGCGCCGTGCTCTATGAGCTGTTGTCTTACCGCGAAGCGTTTTCCGGCAACAGCACCCGCCAGATCGAGAACAAGGTGCTGCAGGCGGCCCCGACGCCGCTCGTGTCGTTGATCCCCGACCTCGATCCCGAGGTTGCCGCGATCGTCGCGAAAGCGCTGGAACGGGATCCCAACAAGCGCTTTCAGGACGCGGAGTCGCTCGAACAGGCCCTGGAACATCAACGATGGCGGCTCGGACCCGGTACGCACACACCGCCGCCGGTCAGATCCACGCCTCCTCCGACGCCGACGCCCGGCTGGGGTCAGCAGGATTCGCGCGCCGAGGTCGTTTATCAGCGGTCGATCGCGGTGTACCAGGACGGGGCAGTGGATGCCGCGCGCCGATTTGCCATCGAGGCGCTGGCGGAAGATCCCAATCACCTGGGTGCACGTGCGTTGCTGGAGAAGATCGACCCCAGCTCGTGGCGCGCCACGTCTGCGTTTCTCGATGCGACTTCTGTAAGCGTCGACTCGACCGCGATCAGTTCGGAGACTTCCTACGACGAGCCCACGGTCGTCCGGACGGGCGCCAGGCCGGGCACGGGGAAGCGTCAGTCATTCTTGGGGAAGCTGTACGAACAGCGCCACCAATGGCGCGACCAGCGCTTCTTCTGGCCGGCGGCGGCAGCTGCTGGACTCGTCATCATCGGCCTTCTGGGCGTCGTGATCTTTCAACTGGTCAGCGGGCCGTCAGGCTATGCGTTGACCATCACCAGGCCGACGGGCGGTTCGATCCTGAGCAGAGGTGTGAGCTGCGGCACGCTGGGATCGGACTGCACCGTCATCCGGCCCGACGGCGAGGCTGTCGAGTTGCAGGCGCAGCCTGATGAGGGATTCGTGTTCGCGGGCTATACGGGCGACTGCGCGTCGGGCGGCAGGACAATCATGTCCGAAGCCCGAACCTGCGGGGCGCGATTCGATCCCATTCCCGAGGTTCCCAAAGCCGCGCAGCTGGCGCTGACGATCATGCCACCCAAGGGGGGCACGATCGTGACCATGGGGATTACGTGCGGCACGCAACACGCCGAGTGCTCTGCGGCGTTTGCACAAGGCGCCGAAGTGAAGCTCGACGTGATGGCGGATCCCGGCTACGAGTTCGTTCGCTACACCGGCGCCTGCGCACCCGATGGGGCGACGGTCATGACAGAACCGCGCTCGTGCAGTGCGTTGTTCACGCGGAGGGGTGCGGCGGTCGCTTCATCATCAGCGCCCAAGCCTCCGGCCGCGACAAGTTCGACGAGAGATCCGATTCCGACTCGACCGTCCGAGCCTCAGGTTCCCATCAGCGCTGGCAACAGTGTGAGGGGACCCGACAATGTTTCCGGAGAGGGACCGAGCAGCACGCTCAAGGGAGGGCCACATTCCGGCGCGTCGCCGCTGGATATCGCGAAGGGGGCCGTCCTGAAAACCCTGCATGCATACCGGGAGGGTTACAACGTCATGAGCGAAGCTGACGTCCGCCGGGTGTATCCGGGCGTGCCGCAGCAGGCTCTCGTGCAACAGTTTCGGCAGTTGAAGTCCGTCGACTTCAAGTTCACCGGTGAGCCGGAGTACGAAGTCAACACGCGCAGTGGCCATGCCACCGTCGTCATTGGCGTCAAGAGAGAGTTCGACGCAAAGGTGGGCGGCAAGCAGAAACCTGAAGAAGGCCGCGCGACGTTCAAGCTCCACCGGCTGGCGCCCGACTCGGACGAGTGGACCATCGACGACGTCCGGTATCACAAGTGATGGGGCGCGCACGACGCCTTGCCGACACGCTCAGACGGTCTGCACATCTCGGCGCGGCGCTCCTGCAATCAACTGCTGTACGTCCAGGCGCGCCGCTGAAGCTGAATTTCTGCCTCACCTACTGGTGCCAGTATCGATGCAAGACGTGCAACATCTGGCAGCGGAAACCCACCGACGAGCTCACCACCGATGAAGTGATCACCTTCATCAGGCAGAACCCGCACATCACATGGGTGGACCTGACCGGAGGCGAGATCTTTCTGCGGCCGGACATCGACGAGATTCTCGAGGCGGTCGTCACGGGCTGGCGCCGCCTGGCGCTGCTGCATTTTCCAACGAACGGATTTCTTACCGACCGCATCGTCGCATCGGCTCAGCGGATAGCCGGGCGAGGACCGGGGCAGACGGTCATCACGGTCAGCGTCGACGGCGATGAAGCGTTGAACGACGAGATCCGCGGAATCAAGGGCGGGTTCAGCCGGCAGGTTGCGACGTTCAACGGCCTCCGCCGCATTCCCGGCATCACGGCGGTCTTCGGTATCACGTTGTCGAAGCACAATCTCGGCCGCTTCACCGAGACGTTCGATGCGCTTGCGCGCGAGTGTCCGGGCCTCACCATCGGCGACGTCCATATGAACGTCGCCCAGGTGTCGGCGCACTATTACGATAACGATCGTGGCGAAGGGGACGCGCCGGATCCGGCGAGCCTGCGAGA
>JGI10216J12902_102498644_pt1 | contig 11774 bp, 10 predicted proteins | sample KanNatreferecore_FD_12902 | JGI IMG/M metagenome (IMG submission 12902)
GAGCCACTCGAACCGCGGCTCCGGCTCGCCCAGCGCGCGCTGCTTCCATACCTCGCCGGCGCGGTGGTCCTCGTCGCTCCACAGCACCAGGGTGCGCTCCGTCAGCGGCGGCGCGCCGGGCGCCCCGAAGCTCCGGAACTGCTCCCGGTACGCCAGAACGAACTTCCCGCTCGGCGACCACCGGGCCGCGCCCACCACCCCTGAGGCCACGCTCTCCGGCGGCAGCAGAAGCACGGCGTCCTTCTCCGCAAGTGCGCAGCGGTCCATGGGGTTGGACGGAACCGCGCCCGCCGGCCGCGCGGCAAGAGAGGCCAACAGGCCCACGGTGACAACCGCTTTGGGTGACATCGCTCGCTCCTCATCGGACATCGTCGTCGAAAGGACGGCACCCGCGAGCCACCGGTTACTTGCGAGACGACAGGAAGGCAAATCGCCCGGTCGCGTAGCATAGCCCCTCGTGGGCGTCGTGTCTCGCGCCGCCTCCGTGCGAACCATTCCGGCATCACTCGCACGACCTTGAACACAAGCGGTGGTGGACGATGCTCCGGATCCTGTTCCCCCTCCTCTGCGCCCTCTCCATCGTCGGCGGTCAGGCCCGCGCCGGCATGAAACCGAATATCGTCGTTATCATGGCAGACGACCTCGGCTGGAGGGACCTCGCCTGTTACGGCAGCCACGTCTTTCAGACCCCAAACCTGGACCGCCTGGCCGCCGGGGGCATCCGCTTCACCAATGCCTACTCCGCCAGCAGCGTTTGTTCGCCCACCCGCGCCAGTCTCATGACCGGCAAGTATCCCGCGCGGGTGGGCCTCACCATCTGGCTTGGCGGCAAGGGCGGCGCCCCATCGCGGGACCACCTCCCGCTGGAAGAGACCACCCTCGCCGAAGCCCTGCGCGGCGCGGGCTACGCCACCGCCATGGTCGGAAAGTGGCACCTCGGCGACCGCCCGTACTGGCCCAAGCAGCACGGTTTCGACACCGCCGTCGGTGAGCCGCACGGCGGCAGCCCCGCCGGAGGCTATTACCTGCCCAACCGGATGAACCTTCCCGGAGCGAAGCCGGGCGAGTACCTGACCGACCGCCTGACGGATGAGGCGGTCAAGGTCATCGAGACCAACCGCAGCCGCCCGTTCTTCCTCTACCAGGCCTACCACGCCGTCCACACGCCTATCCAGGGCCGACCGGACCTGGTGGAAAAGCACCGCGAGCGTGCGGCGCGCGAGGGAAAGTCGTTCAATCCCAGTTACGCCGCGATGATCGAGAGCCTGGACACCGGCGTCGGCCGCCTCATGGACGCCCTCCGCGCCAACGGCATCCTCGAGCGGACGGTAGTCTTCTTCCTCTCCGACAACGGCGGCTTTGCCTATTCGGCCGGTAAGAAGAACGACGTCACGGACAACACCCCGCTCCGGATGGGAAAGGGCTACTGCTACGAGGGCGGCCACCGCATCCCGGCCCTCGTCCACTACCCGCCCGTGGTCCGCGCCGGCACGGTCAGCAACGAGCCGATCGTCACGACGGACGTCTACCCCACCGTCCTCAAGCTGGCCGGCGTGGCGCCGATGCCGAAGCAGCACGTCGACGGCGTGGACCTCAACCCGCTCCTGCGCGACCCCAGGGGCAAGCTCGGACGCGAGGCGATCTACTGGCATTACCCGCATCCCAGCCCCCAGGGCGGCACGCCCTCCGGCGCGGTCCGCATGGGCGACTGGAAGCTGATCGAGTTCTTCGACGACGGCCGCGTGGAGCTCTATGACGTGGCGAAGGACCCGGGTGAGGCGAACGACCTTGCTGCCGTTAGCCCCGGGATGACCGCGAAGCTCCGTGCCTCGCTGAAGGCATGGCGCCAGTCGGTGGGTGCGAAGCTCCCAGATCGCGCGGCGCCGCACTGAGCCCGACTGGCGGGAGCGGTCAGGCGGCGGCTTCTTTCAGATACCTTGCGAAGTGCGCCTTCACCCGCCCGAACATCTCGTCGCTCAGCACGTGTCCGGACCCCGGTTCGATGTAGTAGGTGAAGCGGTCCTCGGCCTTCTTCGCGCGGTAGGCGCGGCGGATGATCTCCACTCCGGTTCTCACTTCCTCGATGGGGCTGCCGTTGTCCGTCTCCCCGAAGTTGAGGTGGAGCGCCCGCGGGGCGATCATTCCGGCGATGTCGGGGATGTCGCCGTGCTGGCGCCAGCCGGGGATGTAGTTGGGGAAGCAGTGGATCAGGTCGGTCCGCTCCATCGCGGCGTAGGTAGGCATGCAGCAGTTACCCACCAATGCCTTCAGGCGCGGCTCCCACGGGCCCACGAGCCAGGTGTGCGTGGAGCCCATCGAGTGGCCGTAGCAGCCCAGGCGCCCGGCGTCGACCTCCGGCCGGCTCGCCAGGAGGTCCACAGCGCGCCGCATGTCCAGGATGTTCTTCCACGCAAGGCACCGGCCCTGGACCACGTACATCGAGAACAGGTAGTGCTCCAGGTTGCGCCCGTTCAGCTTCCCGCGCTTGTTCCGCTCGCCGAAACCGGCCGCGTCCGGGCACAGGACCGCGTAACCCTCGCGGGCGAGCGCGACGCCGGTGTGGTGCATCGGTCCCATCTTGAGGCCCGCCGGCTCGACCTTGCCCACGTCATAGGCGCCGTTGTGCTGGTGCCAGATACAGACGCCCGGTACCGGCTTACTGCGGGATGCGCCGTCCGGCAGCAGGAGATAGGCGGCCACCCGCTCGTGCGGCTCCACCAGGTAGCTGATCCGCTCCAGGCGGTAGCCGTCCTTCTGCTCAGTTGACTCCGCGACGGGCTCCAGCGGCCCGCCCTGCGGCCAATCACCGCCGAGACACGCCAGCAGCTTCTTCTTGTAAGTCTCGCCCCGCACCGGGCGGGCAGCATCCGGCTCCGCAGCGAACCCTTCAGTCATGGCAGTCATCGCTCCCAACGCCGCCAGGATGCCCCGCCGCGACACCCGAGATCTTTCGGTCATCACCAATCTCCCCCGACGCCCAACGCCTAACCTCCAACCCCATCGTTCGCACGGATCGGTCATACTCCCTATGGAAAGGCTTCCCTTATCATACGGGAGTAGGGTCGGATGAGCCGCGGAAGACTTGTCCTGCTTATCGCCGTGAGCGTGCTTCTAGGGCTGCTCGCCGTGGGTACTCAGCTCCTCTTCCTTCTTCGCGCCTCGGCACGGCCCACGTTCACTTTTGCCGGACCGGAAGGGCTGCCGCGCGCTCCCTCTCCCGACGAGCTCCTGGCCCTGGAGAGCTCGTTCCACCCCGGCGACCGCAGGCTGGCGGCGGAGATCCGTCACGGCCCAAAGGCTCTTCAGGAGCAGCTGGACGCGGCCGCACGCGAAGGTCTCCTGACACGTCCGGAGCAGCTTCAGGCCCCGCTTCCCCCGCCCGGGCAGAACGCCGCGGTGGATTGGAGAGCCCTGCACGCCCTTCTCCAGAGGAAACCGCTACCGGCAGACCGGGTGAAGCTCATCTCGGGGCTCCGCCCCGGGCGCGACGTCCCGGCCGGAGACCTCGCGGCGATCCGCGCCCTGGTGGCGGACCGGCGGGATGTGATGGCGATCATCGCGCGGGCCGGCGGTAAGGAGCGGTGCGTGTTTACCCGAGAGTGGTCGAAAGGCCCGGACCTCCAGTTTCCCGAGTACGCCACGATGCGGAATGCCTGCCGTCTCGTGCGCGCGGAAACGTACCTGTTGGCGCGCGACGGAAAGTACCGGGAGGCGATCGCCTCACAGGCGAGGAGCTTTCGCATCGCCGAGCAGGGCGCCTCCGATCCCTACGTGATCTCGATGCTCGTCGGGATCGCCTGCGACTCGCTCACGCTCAGCGGTTACGAGACGATCCTCAACCTCTCCGGGGGCCGGCCGGATGTCGCGGAGCAGGTCTACCGGACCGTTTCGGCGCGCCGGCCGCGGTTCGACCCTCGCCGCGCGATGGGCGGGGAAGTGGCCCTGATCAGCGTCACGTTCGACATAATGCGCCGGGGCGGACCCGCGGCCGCGGCGCAGCTTGGCGCCGAAGAGAACGAGACGACCACTGACCCGCAGAAGCCGGCCCCGACCGTAACGCCCATGACGCCGGAACAGCGCCGGGTCTTTCAAGGACTTCCTGGACGCCTCCGAGGCCCGGTACATCGGCGCCATGCGGCGCCTCATCGCCGCGCTGGGACAGCCGGCGGACCGGCAGAAGAAGCTCCATCAGGATCTCGACCGCGAAATGAAGTATCCGCCCGTCGATCCCTTGAACCTCTTTGCCGCGATCCTGATCCCCGTGACCGCAGAGACGTCGGAGGCGGAGCGGCGCTCCCTGGGAAAGCAAGAAGCATTGCTGGCCGCCACCCAGGTGCTCCTCTACCGTTCGAGGAAGGGCGCTTTCCCCTTACAGCTTTCCGATGCGCTCGCCCGTACGCCGACCGATCCCATGACCGGCGACCGGTTCGAGTATCGCCGGGAAGGCAAGGGGTTCGTGATCTTCAGCCGCGGCGCGGACGGCACCTTCGACGGTGGTCTGCCCGGTACGGCCATCCCCACGAAGCAGGTGGGATTCCGTTTCCCCGCCGGCAAATCCCCGCCGGCGCGAGAAAGCGCCCGATAGCGGCCTTCATCCCGAATCACTCATCCTTCGTCCCTTGCGCCGGTGTAACCTGGTCTTGCGTCCGCGCGTCTGAACCGCGTCGGCATTCCATGTCTGGAGCACTCCTATGAAGCGTGGACCCTGGCTCATCCTCCTCGTCGCCCCGGTGGCGGCGGCGGGCCTCCTGCGGAGCACCTGCGCCGGGCCGGAGCGGGGAGCGGTGGACGCACTGGACCACTCGTTCCAGTACCGGTTCGCCACCATCGACGGCCGGCTCTTCGGGATCAGCCGGATCCCGCGGGTGCCGGAGCACCAGGAACTGGCACGCCTGAAGGCCGAGACCGCCGACGAGAAGGCCGCGGTGGCGGACCTGCAGCGCGGCGGGTGGGACGGCGCCTTCTGGGTCGCGGGTCAGCGCGCGTCCATCCTGGCCAAGTCCTACGAAACGAAAAAGGACCAGCCTCTCAACGAGCGCTGGACGGAGCGCGTCATCAGCAAACCCATCGTCCTTACCGGCGCGCCCCCTCGCGCCGCGCTTCCCTCCGCCGCCGCGCTTCTCCCGTACGTCGGCCGCTCGTTCGCGGCATTCGAGAAAGCCGACTCCTACGAGTTCACCACGGGAGCGTGGCAGGTATCGGCGAGGCCGCTCCGCGCCAGCACCGCGGCCTGCCTAAAGTGCCACCAGCAAGATGAGTCGGGACGAAAGCTGCAGCTCGGAGACGTGATCGGCGTGGCGATGTACGGGTTGACCCGCGGCGCCGCGGGGGATCAGCCCTAGGCAGCGAAGATTTTCAAGAAGGGGCGTCGCCAGCGGCATTCCGAACTCAGGACCTGGGACTTGAAACCTGGAACCTGAACCTATGAGGCTTTGCGCCGGCACCAGCGGCTATGCCTACAAGCCATGGAAGGGGAAATTCTACCCCGCGGACCTGCCCGACGGCGAGATGCTCCGCTATTACGGAGAGCGCTTCAGGGCGGTTGAGATCAACAATACCTTCTACCGGATGCCGACGCCGGTGGTGCTCGACGGCTGGGCCGGCCAGGTCCCAGAAGCCTTCCGGTTCGTGCTCAAGGCTCCGCAGCGGATCACGCACTTGCAGCGCCTCAAGGACGCCGGCGCCGCCGTGGCCCAGCTGATCAAGGTTGCCGGCACACTGAAGAGCCGCCTCGGACCGCTCCTTTTCCGGCTCCCGGAGGACTTGAGCAAAGACATCTCCGCCCTGCGGGATTTCCTCGCTCTCCTGCCCGGGGATTGCCGCGCGGTCATGGACTTCCGGCACCAGTCCTGGTTCGACGACGAGGTCTTCTCCGCACTCCGCGAGCGCGGGGCGGCGCTCTGCATCGCCGACGCGGAGAGCGGCCTGGAGGTTCCCTTCGTCCCCACCGCCGGCTGGGGCTACCTCCGCCTTCGCCGTCCGGACTACGACGACGCGGCGCTGGCCGCCTGGATAAAACGGATACGGGAGCAGGCGTGGGACGACGCCTTCGTCTTCTTCAGACACGAAGACGAGGCCAGAGGCCCGCGGTTGGCGGCGCGGTTCATGGAGCTGATGGAGCTGCCGAAAGCCGGGACGGCCTGACGCGGAACGCCGGCGGTGGCTTCATAGGTAAATGAAATTAGGTGCAGGACAGTATGTGCAGGAACATCAAGACCCTCTTCAACTTCGCCCCGCCCGCCACGGATGAGGAGATCCGTGCCGCCTCCGTTCAGTTCGTCCGCAAGCTCAGCGGCTCCACCCGCCCCTCGAAGGCGAATGAAGCGGCGTTCGAGCGGGCCGTAGACCAGGTGGCCGTGGCCGCCCGGGAGCTGATCGACTCCCTGGTCACCACCTCCCCGCCTCGCGACCGGGAGACCGAGGCCGTCGCCGCCCGGGCGCGATCGGCCAAGCGGTTCGGACCGCGTCCGCAGGCGCGTGCCCGTCGTCAGCGCGAGACCAAGCCGCGGCCGATGTGAGGCCCCCCCGGCCGGCACCTTCATCCCTCATCCCTCATCCCTCATCCCTCATCCTTCCGATTAAGGCCAGTTCCGCTCTTTCAGGAAGTCCTGGATCGCCGACGCCACCGCCTCATGTCCGTGCGGGGTCCAGTGAGGGTCCAGGCGGAACATCACCGGGCCAGTGCGCGCGGCCTCCTCGTGGGCGCCGCTCAGGTCCAGTAGGGCGAGCCCGTTCTCCTGGCAGAATGCCCTCACGCGCGGAGCCCACGCAAGGTGCTCCGCCGTCTCATCAGGGATGTAAACCAGCGCCAGGCGCACGCCGCGCTTCCGGCAGAACGCCTGCACTCCTTCGAGGTAGGCCGCCTCCGCCCCCCAGAGGGCGTCTGTGTCGAGCTCCGGGGCCTGGCCTCGACCGATGATCCGCCCCAGCTCCGCTTTTCCACGCGCCAGGAGCGTATACGTCGCAAAATGCCGGGTGACCCAACGCTTCACCCGCCCCGCGGTGCCCTCGGGTGCCTCCGGCGCCGCGACCTGACCGTCTACGAACTTGATCTGCCGCCCGTTGTCCTCCGGGTCGTTCGTACAGAAGAACAGCAGCACCACGTCCGGCTGATAGCGGATGCCCTCGTCCTGCAGGAACCGCAGGTGATGTCGAGTCCCCCACCCCGGACAGCCCGCGTTGATCACCTCGACGCCGCTCAGCCGCCGCTCCAGCACCTCCGTGGCGGCCTGCTCCGCTTCGACGCCCCAGCCGTAGACCATCGAGTCGCCTAGCGCCAGGAGCCGCTTCGTCCCCGCCGGCTTCTCGTAAGGGTATTCCCGGTCCCGCAGCCCCTTGCTGTTGATGCGGATCCCGGTCCGGAACTCGCCCGTCTTGAAGGTCCCCGCATAACCCGGCCGGTTCACGTACTGCAGGTCCGGATGCGGCTCCACCGCCCCCCGCTGCAGAGGCGTCTCGTACATCGCAAAGTAGATGAAAGGCACCCGGAAAACCCGCAGCCCGATCTCTAGCACCAGCAGCGCCGGCACAAGGGCAAGCGCGAGGGCCGCCAGGCGTACGGAAAGGCTCCGGCGCTTCCCGGCCGTGCGTTCGGCGTCCGGAGAGCCCGATTGCAAAACCTGCCCACCCTGCCGTTCAAAGTCGCCGACTCCCGTCGGCGCCGGCCTCCCGCCCTCGCGGAACGCCTCAGGGTTTGGAGATCCCGGCTCCGGAGGCAGATGATCGCCGGCGCCAGCGTCGGACCCGGAAGTCGACATCGAATCCGTCAGACCGCAAGAACCGTCAGTTCGCGCCCCGGCGCTCCGACCGCCTCGCCGAAAAAGCCCCACTGCGCGCCGCGTGCAGCAGTCACCTCGACAGTGCGTCCGATCAGCCCCGGGTGGCCGGGGAAGTGGCAGGTCTTGTTCTCCCGCGTGTAGCCGGTGAACAGGCCGTCTCCCTGCTCGCTCGGACCTTCGACGAGCACCTCGAACGTACGGCCCACGAGCGCCTCGTTCTTCTCCAGGCTGATCCGGTTCTGCAGCGCGATCAGCCGGTTGAGGCGCTCGATCTTCTCGTCGTGGGGCACCTCTTTCTCCCACCCGAAGGCGGGCGTGCCCGGCCGCGGGCTGTAGGCGAACATGTAGGCGCCGTCGAAGCGCACTTCTTCCACCAGCGACAGGGTCTCCAGGAAGTCGGCCTCCGTCTCGCCCGGGAAGCCGACGATCACGTCCGTGGTGATAGCGCAGCCGGGCATCGCCTGCCGGATGCGCTGCACCCGCTCCAGGTACCGGGCCCGGTTGTAGCGGCGCGCCATCCGCTTCAGCATCGGGTCGCTGCCGCTCTGGACCGGCAGGTGGATCCACTCGCACGCCTTCGGGCACTCCGCCACCGCGTCGATCAGCTCGTCGTGCATCAACATTGGGTGGGGGCTGGTGAAGCGGATGCGTTCGATGCCGTCCACGTCGTTGATCAGCCAGATCAGGTCCGCCAGCGTGTAGACCCGGCTCCCCTCCGCATCGTCTGCGTGGTAGTAGGACTTGTAGGCGTCGACCGTCTGACCCAGCAGCATCACTTCTTTCGTGCCGGTCTGCGCCAGCGCCCGGACCTCGCCCAACACGTCCGCCGCGGGCCGGCTGCGCTCTGGTCCGCGCGTCGTTGGCACGATGCAGTAGCTGCAGGCGAAGTCGCAGCCCAGGATCACCGGCACGAACGCCTTCAGCTTGCCCTGCGCCGGCGCGCCTTCCGGCACCAGGTCCACCAGGTCCGTCGTCATGTGCGGGTCCGGCGACATCCACGAAGGGGTCCCGCGCCTCGGCATCTCCAGGGCCACCAGCCGCTGACCCGTGCGCCGCACCTCCGCCACCAGGTCCGCCACCCGGTCGATGTTCGCCGTGCCGAAGACGAGGTCCACGTAGGGCGCCTGCTTCAGGATCGCCTCGCCCTCACGCTGCGCCTGGCACCCGCACACGCCCAGCACCAGGTCCGGGTTGCCGCGCTTCAGCTTCCGCAGCTCGCCCAGCCGGCTGTATACCTTCAACTCCGGCTTCTCCCGCACGGAGCAGGTGTTCAGCAGCACCAGGTCGGCCTCGTCCGGACGCGCCACCGCCTTCCCCCCGGAGCGCTCCAGCAGCGCCGTCATCCGGTCGGTATCCGCCACGTTCATCTGGCAGCCGTAGGTCTGGATGTAGAACTTTGTCATGGCACGTTACAGGCGTGCTGATTATAGGGCCTGCCGCGGGCCTTGGGAAGTCCGGACCTGTGACGTAAACCACAAGACACCGCTCGAAAGGGGTGGTATCACCTCGAAGGTGACCGCGCGACTGTTCGTGGGGTCACCCCAAAGAAGTCCCTCCGAACCGCTCGGATCGAACACCGGCGCGCTCGCTCTGCACTTTCCAGTTGCCCGGCATCGGGCCATAGGAGTCCCCAGTGAACCAGCGCGTATCTCGCAGAACTGCCCTCGGCGCCGCGTTGTGCGCCCCAATTGCCGCCCTTCCCGCCGCGGCAGCCGCCGGCGGTCCCCACGTAAACCCGGCTTCGACCGGCTTCTTCACCGTTCCGACGCACGGGGTGCTCATCGGAATGCTGCTGCCGGCCGTCCAGAAGGTCCGCGAAGCGGCGCGCCTCCAGCTCCTGGACGGTGTGGGAAACTCCCTTGCCGTGATCCCGCTTCGGCCCGGCGTCTCCTTCTTCGACGTGTTCTGGGACCTCTCGAGCGAAGCCCGTCAGCCGATGCTCGCCATCAAGGAGCGCGGCGGTGACCGCGAATGGCACGTCCCCTCGCCGGACGGGATCCTGATCGGGTTGCTGCTGCCTGCCGTGCTGCCCAACGGCCGGCAGGTCGGGATGCTTGCCGGCTCCGTGCAAGTGATGGATGAGGAAGGCCAGGTCTCGCACATCCTCCCGTACATCGAGCAGGACAACCTCACCGGGGACCGCGCCGGCACCGGCGGGCCCTCCTTCATCGGACCCTTCACCTGCCCGAGCGATCCGAGCAGCCCCGCCGGGCTCGAGGGGGTGCTGATCGGAATGCTGCTCCCGGCCGTCCAGAAGGTCCGCGCGCCGCACCGGTTCCTGCTCTGGAACAGCACCGGGAAGCTCATCGGCGACATCCGGATGATCCCGCCCGACGACGCCAACCGCTGGTTCGGCGTCCATTTCGACATCGTTATGGGAGACGGCTCCGTGCGGGTGATGCAGCGCGGCGGAGGGCTCGTCGCCGAAGGCTCCAGCCCGGACGGCATCCTCATCGGCTTGCTGTTGCCGGCAGTGCTGCAGGGAAACCAGGCCGTCGGGATGCTCGGCGGCTCGCTGCAGAGCCCCAAGGAGACGGTAGCCTTCCAGGAGATCAGCACCGACTGGATCGGCTGAGAGCCGCATGAGTAGTGAGTAACGAGTGGTTAGGTCTTCGGCACCCACTCACCCACTCACCCACTCACCACTCACCACTCACCGGGGAGGGCTTGCTCCCGACGTGCACGCAGACCATCCCGCCCGATAGATCGTGGTAGTGGACCTCTTCCAGGCCCGCGAGGCGCATTGATTCACACAGCTCCTCGCGGGTTCTGAAGAGCTTCAGCGAGTTCGGCAGGTACTGGTACGCCTGCGCGTCGCCGCCGAGCAGCCGGGCGACCCACGGCGACAAGTGGTAGAAGTAGAGGAAGAAGAACGGCCGCAGCAGCGCGCTGCGCGGCTTGGCGATCTCCAGCGCCACCACCTTCCCGCCCGGCTTCACCGCCCGCGCCATCTCCGCGAACGTGCGGTCGATGTCCGTCACGTTCCTCAGGGCGAAGCCGATCGTCGCGCAGTCGAAGTGGTCGCTCGGGACCGGCAGCGCCTCGGCCTCCGCTACGACGAGCTTCACCCGCCCCTCCAGCCCCAGCCGCTCCAGTTTCGGCAGCGCCTCCCGCAGCATCGGCTCGCAGACGTCCACGCCCACCGCCGTCCCGGATTTGCCGATGGTCTCGATCGCGAAGTCCGCCGTCCCCACCGCCACGTCCAGCGCCCGCCCGCCGGGCGGAAAGCGGCACTCCCGCACCGCGAACCGCCGCCAGCCGTGGTGCAGCCCCATGCTCAGCACGCTGTTCAGCCGGTCATACCCCTTCGCCACGCGCGCGAACATGGCGCGGACGCGGTCCCGTTTGCTCTCGCTCAAGTGCTCCACTCCCGGCCAATTCTATCTTTCCGTCCGGCGCCGGTTTTGCCCTCAGCGATACACCTCGATCGCGGTCGATTTCACCGCCGCAACCACCGGCGCCCCCTCCCGCAGGTGCAGCGCCTCCGCGGCGGACCGGACCACGTCCGCCATCAGTGGTACCCCCGCGTCCAGGTAAATCCGCAGCCGGTCCGGAAGTGGCACGATCTCCCGGATGACCGCCGGGAACTGGTTGCGTGCCGAGATCTCCGTCGCGTGTGCCAGCAGCGACACTTCCTGCGGCCCGAACGCCAGGAAGACCGGCCCCTCGAGTAGGTCCAGCGCGCCGGCCGCGTGGAAGACCAGCGGCCCCGCCCGCACCTCCCGCACGTCCGCGCCCGGCTGCACGGGGAGAGCGATCCCTTCGAGGACGTTGTGCCCCGTCAGCGCTGCCAGAAAAGGAGTCCGCGGCTGGTGGAGCACTTCATCGCGGGAGCCGACCTGCGTGAGCCGCCCCTCTTCCAGCACCGCGATGCGGTCGCCCAGGGTCAGCGCGTCCAGGTAGTCGTGGCTAACCAGGAGTGTCGCCCGGCCGGCGCCCGGCCCCTCGCGCGCCCGCGCCAGAAAGCGCCTCAGCTCGCCTCGTACGGTCCGGCGC
>JGI10216J12902_102022206_pt1 | contig 11773 bp, 9 predicted proteins | sample KanNatreferecore_FD_12902 | JGI IMG/M metagenome (IMG submission 12902)
CAGCAGAAGTTCGTCGATACCGCCGGGCGCGTGGACAAATTCCAGCAGCGCATGGTCAAGACCCAGGCCGCGCAAGCCGCCCAGGCCGAAGCTGCCGGCAGAAAGAAAAAGAAGTAGCAAACGAGTTTCGCATCCGCCCGCCGTGCGTTCGCGCATCGCGGGCGGATTTATTTTTGATGTGTCTCGCGAACGCAGCGAAGAAGACGAAGGAAGTGAACTTGCGCTGCCGCAAGTTTGCTTCAGATCCTTCGCATCCTTCGCGAGACTAGATTTTCGGAAATGGACCTGAAGCCGCACATCGAAAAATTCCGCCAGCGCTTTGCCGAAGTGGAAGCTTTGCTCAGCGATCCGAAGACTTTTGCCAACAATCAGAAGTTCCAGGAGCTCTCGCGGGAATATGCGCGGCTGAAAGAACTCGTCGCCGGAGGAGATGCTTATCTGAAAGTCGAACGCGACCTCGCGGACAATCGCGCGCTGCTTGCCAGTGAAGGAGAAGGTTCAGAGCTCGCGCAGATGGCGCGCGAGGAAGTAGCGCGGCTTGAACCGGAAGAAAAGCGTCTCGCGCTCGCAGTGCAGGTGGGAATTCTTCCGCCTGATCCAACTGATTCACGCAATACGATCATTGAGATTCGCGCCGGAGCGGGTGGTTCTGAGTCCGCGCTTTTTGCCGCCGATCTTTACCGCATGTACATGCGGTATGCTGAAGGCCGCGGGTGGAAAGTCGAGTCGATGGATTCCAATCCGTCCGACCTCGGCGGTTTCAAGGAAGTGATTTTCAACGTGACGGGCACGGACGTTTACAAACGGCTCAAATACGAGAGCGGTGTGCATCGCGTCCAGCGCGTCCCGGCCACTGAAGCGCAGGGCCGGATCCACACCAGCACTTGCACCGTGGCGGTGCTGCCGGAGGCGCAGGAGGTGGACATCGAAGTTAAGCCGGAAGATTTGGAAGTGACCGTTTGCCGCGCGTCCGGCAAAGGCGGCCAGGGGGTGAATACAACGGACTCAGCGGTGCAGATTCATCACAAGCCGAGCGGATTGATTGTCCGCATCGCCGACGAACGTTCGCAAATCAAGAACCGCGCCAAGGCCATGACGGTGCTGCGGTCACGTCTCCTCGAGCGCAAGATTGCAGAGGAGAACGCGAAATATGCGGCGCAGCGCAAGGACCAGGTCGGCACCGGCGAACGCAGCGAAAAGATTCGCACCTACAATTTTCCGCAGAACCGCGTGACCGATCACCGCATCGAACTCACGCTCTACAACCTGGCCAACGTCATTGAGGGCGACATCGATCCGCTTGTTGATCCATTGATGGCCCATGACATTGAGGAAAAGCTGAAGGCGCTCACAATCTGAAAGAAATAAGCGAATGGAAATCAAGGGACTCATTTTTGACTGCGACGGAACACTTGCGGATTCGATGCCACTGCACTGGCGTGCGTGGAACGCCGTGATGCTCCGCCACAAGCTGCACTTTCCCGAAGAACGCTTCTACGCGATGGGGGGCGTACCGTCGCGCGACATTCTGAAGCTATTGCGCGAGGAACAGGGAATCGACATCGACCCACTCTCCGTCTCACGCGAGAAGGAAGAGGAATATCTGCGCATCATGCACGAGTGCACGCCGATTCATGAAGTGGTGGAAATCGCGCGGGCGCATCACGGCAAGATTCCAATGGCGGTTGCCTCGGGCGGCATGCAGCACATCATTTGCAGCGTGCTGGAGAAACTCGAAATCCGTCACTTCTTCAATGCCGTGGTGACGAGCGAGATGGTGAAGAACCAAAAGCCGGCGCCGGACATTTTTCTGGAAGCGGCGCGCCGCATTGGCGTGGAGCCGCGCTTCTGCCGCGCTTACGAAGATACCGACCTGGGCATGACCGCCATTCGCGCCGCCGGAATGGAAGCCGTGGACGTGCGCACGATGCGGTGTCACACCAAGCTTTCGCCCGCGGCGTTGTCGCGCTAGTCAGCGCAGCAATCCTTCCACACCCGCCCGGTCATCGGTCAGCACCGGGGAGCGGGAGGCGCTCGGCGGCGGTGTGTTCACGAATGACTGCAATCTTCGCGTAAACGTTGGCAGCGTCACCGTTTTGTTGCGCGCGAGCGCGAGGCCATCTTTCTGCACGCGCGTGGCATCGAAACGTTCCGGCGACTTCGTGGCGAGGAGCACGACATTCTGGCTTTCCGTCGCAGGAAAAAGATAAACCTGCGGGAAGACTTCTCTCATCGTGCGGAAAAGTCCGCCCACGAAGTCCGCATTCCAGTCCCTCACGGTGCCGATGATGTTGTAAGCCATCACTCCATTCGTGCTGAGATGGTTGCGCGCGATCGTGAAAAATTCCTTCGTCGTCAGATGCGGTGGAATGGATGAGCCGTAGCGCGTCGTCGAATACGCGTCCATAAGGATGACGTCGTAAACGTTCGTCGTGCGGCGCAGAAAAATGCGGCCGTCCTGAATGTGGATCCGGTGCGCCGGCGTTTCAGTCACGTGGAAATAAGTCTTCGCAACGTTCACCACCGCCGGGTCGAGTTCCACCGAGTCCACAGTCACATTCGTGTAGTAATGCTGGTAGGAGCGTTGCGTGCTGCCGCCGCCGAGGCCGATCATCAGCACGCGCTTGATGTTCGTGTTCCACAGCCACGGCATGTGGAAGTACTCGGTGTATTCGAAATGGCCCTGCAACGGATTTTCCCGGTGCATCCGGGTCTCGCGCGAGCCGTTGAAACTGAGCGTGCGCACGCCGCCTTCATCGACCACTTCGATGTAGTGATACGCGGAGTACGTGCTGAAGACGACGATGGCGCGCGCCGCCAGGGCGCTGCACAGCAACAGCAACGAAGCGAGAATCATCAGGTGTTTTAAAAAGGAACTGCTCATTGGTGTTTCGCTTTCATGCTCATCTTCCTTTGAATGATTGATCCATCACCAGACTTAACGCAGCGAGCGCCAGCGTCAAAACTCCCGTCGCGCGAAAAATGTCCGGCACGTTGCAATCGATCAGAACGTAGCCGGAAACAAAGACGCCCGCGATGCTGCCGACCGTGCTCGCCGCGTAAATAAAGCCGCTGATGGTGCCGACGTGTTCCAATTGCCGCGACGCGACACGAATCATGTAAGGCGGCAAACTCGCGAGGACAAAGCACGGTAGAAAGAAAACAAGCGTGCTGCCGAGAACTGGATCGAGTTTTTGCCACACGAGTGGAATTCCCTGTTCGACAGGATGGCGTGACACAATCGCGTCCAGGAGCGGCGGCGTGAAATTGGGAATGAGCAGCGTGACCAGTCCAGCTACTCCCAACGGCAAAGCAAGAAACGCCGCGCGACGAAACCGATCCGCCAGCGCGCCACCAACGGCGTAACCAAGCGCCAATGCGATGAGAATGACGCCGATCTGGCTGATCCAAACGTAGAACGAGCCGCCAAAATCCTTGGCGAGATAACGCGCGCCGATGATCTCCAGCACCATCACGGCGAACCCGCCGAGAAAAACGAAGATCGCTGCGGCCAATTTGGGCATGGCGAAGTTTAGCCGTGGAAACCTGATTTTGAACAGGCGTTCTGTCGCGGCTTGTTTTCTCTACTGTTCCCGGAAATGAATCAGCCATGCGAAACCGATGGAGTGCTCTTCTTCCAGTCCTGATTGGCTTGTTGTCCTGTTCGGGCGCGGATGCAACAAAACCCAACATCGTCTTTATCCTCGCTGACGATCTTGGCATCAACGACCTCCGTTGCTATGGGCGGGCGGAGCACAACACGCCGAACCTCGATAAGCTTGCGAGTGAAGGAATACGGTTCACGTCCTCGTATTGCGCGCAGCCGATTTGCTCGCCGTCGCGCGCGGCGATTCTTACGGGCAAGGCACCCGCGCGGTTGCATCTCACAACGTATCTGCCGGGGCGACCGGATTGTGCGTCGCAGAAGTTGTTGCACCCGAAAATCAATCAACAGTTGCCGCTTGAAGAAACGACGTTGGCCGAAGCGTTAAAGAAAGAGGGTTACGCGACTGCTTGCATCGGGAAGTGGCATCTCGGCGGGAAAGGTTTTCTGCCCACCGACCAGGGCTTCGACGTGTATCACCCCGGCCAGGCGGTGACGAAACCGAACGATTCGGAGGGCGGCAAAGGCGAATATGATCTCACGCGCGCGGCGGCGCAGTTCATTGAAACGAACCGGGCGCGGCCGTTCTTCCTCTATCTCGCGCACAACTCGCCGCACATCCCTTACGCAGCGAAAACGAGCCTGATGGAGAAAAATGCCAAAGCCTTCGAACCGGTCTATGCCGCGGTCATTGAAGCGCTCGACGACACAGTCGGCTTGCTGTTGGGCAAACTCGATGCACTTGGATTGCGCACGAATACCATCGTCATCTTCACCAGCGACAACGGCGGCTTGCACGTCCCGGAAGGCGGACACCGGAGGATCACGGACAATTCGCCGTTCCGCGCCGGCAAAGGATTTCTCTATGAAGGCGGGTTGCGCGTGCCGCTCATCGTGCGCTGGCCGGGGCGTTTGCCGGTGGGCCGCGTGGTGGAAACGCCAGTGATAAACACAAGTTGGTTTGCAACACTGTTTGAACTCGCGGGCTTGGATGCGCCTCGAAATCCAGATGCGCCGAGTTTTGCGCCGCTGCTCATCGGAGGGACGGCGAAAGCGCAGCCGATGTTCTGGCACTTCCCGCATTACAATAATCAAGGTGGCCGGCCCGGTGGCGCGATGCGCGACGGTGACTGGAAGTTCATCGAACATTACGACACTGCCACGCCGGAACTGTACAATCTCGCCGATGATCCAGGCGAGCTGACGAATCTCGCAGCTCGCGAACCGCAGCGGGCCGGCGACATGCGACGCAAACTGTTGGCGTGGATTGAATCCGTGAAGGCGCAGACCAATGCGCCGAACCCGAATTTCCAACTGGCGCTCTATCGCGAGCTTTACGAAAATATGGATGTGTCCCGTTACGTTCCGAAGGAGGCAGACTCCGCAATGCGTGCTAGAATCCTTGAGTGGCGGCGGCAGATGAACGCCGCCGTGGTCAAGGAGCGGAACAATGAAACCAGCAGACCAAGGCCCGTTCAATGAGACGGAGCACCGTGCGCATGTCGAATCCCTGAACCGATTTCGGCGACCCGTTTGTAGTCCACGCTTTAGCGTGTCTGTGCGCCCGGCACACCCTGAAGGATGCACTACTAACAGAAGGTGCGTCGCATACATTTCGTCCGTCGTTCTGTTCCTCTGCTGCACGCTCGGCATATCGAGGGTCACATGTGGCGCCGACAACGATTCGACAAATCCTCCTATCGCCATTCGTTTCAAACTCGACCAGCCAGGATTCGTCACGCTCGTCATCGATGACGCGAGCGGCAAGCGCGTGCGCAACCTCATCAGCGAGACGCCCTTCCCGGCGGGTGAAAACGTTGTTGCCTGGGATGGACTCGACGATCTCGGTCGCGATACGAAGGCAGCGGAGGCGGCGATTTATCACGTGCCGGGCAAAGTGGTTGCGCCGGGGCGTTACACGGTGCGCGGGTTGTATCGGCCTGAGTTGAAGTTGCGGTATGAATTCAACGCTTACTCGAATGGGAAGCCGCCGTGGAAATCCAAGGACCGCTCCAGCGAATGGCTCGCGGACCACACCGCGCCGAGCACGGTGCTTTTCGTTCCCGAGGGCATCATTCCGAAGCGCGGCAAGCCATCGCCCGGCGGACAAATCGTCGTGGGCAATTTCGTGAGCGAAGGCGGCAGTGGCGTGGCGTGGCTCGATTTGAACGGTGACAAACTTCATGGGCAGGTTTGGATTGGCGGCGTCTGGACAGGCGCGACACAACTCACGCGCGACGGCGGCAGCAACGCGGTTCCCGGCGTTTACGCCTACAGTGGTTCAGCATGGGAAGGGGAACTGCGGCTTTATGAATTGCTCGATGAGAAGACTCGCGTGCGCGGCCCGGCGGATTCGCGCTTTGGCACGGGCGAAGATCGCCCGGTCATTCAGCCAGTTTGGAAATTTCCCGCGAGCGACAAACCAACGGACGATGACAAACGTCTGCGGCTAAGCGGGCTCGCCGTTCACAACGGGCTGCTCGTCGCGAGCTTGCCGACGCTGAATCAACTGCTGTTCATCGACGCCAAAGCGCGCAAGGAACTTGGCAGCGCTACGTTCAGCAACCCGCGCGGCCTGGCCTTCGATAAAGAAGGACGATTGCTGGCGCTGACCAGCAACCAATTGCTGCGTTTCACGTTGGACAAACAATTGGTGGCTGGTGGAACTCGTCCCTACAACATTGTCCTGCCGAAACCCGACGTGCTCATCGGCTCGTCCCTGACTGACGCGCAGCAACTCGCGTTCGACACCAGCGGTAATATCTTCATTTCCGATCACGGCGATTCGCATCAGGTGAAAATTTTTTCGCCCGCCGGGAAATTCCTGCGGGCCATCGGTGTCGCAGGCAAGCCGAGGCTCGGGCCTTACGACCCGAAGAAGATGCACCATCCCAATGGCATCACGATCAGCAGCGATGGAAACCTGTGGGTCGCGGAGAATGACAAGACGCCCAAGCGCATCAGTGTGTGGAAGACGAGTGGCGAATTCGTGCGCGCACTCTACGGCCCAGCCCAGTACGGCGGCGGCGGCATTCTCGACAGCGAGGACAAGTCGCGTTTCTTCTACGCGGACGAGGGCGGCACCGAATTCAAAATCGATTGGCAACGGGGCACAACGCAACCGGTCGCGGTTTACTTCCGGCCTGAACTCGATCCGCTGGGATTGAAAACGGCTTTCAATCCGGCATGCCCGCCGCAAATGCCAATTCATCGCGACGGGCGCACTTACCTCACGGACGCGCACAACAATAATCCAACAGCGGGCTGGGGCGCAGCGGCGATTTGGATTTTGGAAAAGGGAATCGCGCGGCCGGTTGCGGCGCTCGGTCAGCCGGATGATTGGAAAGTTTTTTTCGAAGGCGCGAACTCGAATGCGTTTCTCGCGCGGCTGCCTGCGTCCGCTGGGAACAACATCAAGAGCGGAAACCTGATGTTCATCTGGTCGGATACGAACGATGACGGCAAGCCACAGCCGGACGAGGTAACGGTCAGTGCGAAGGCGGTGGATAGCGTGAACGTGATGAATGACCTGTCGTTCGTGACAGGCAGCGGACTGCATTTGAAACCGCAACGATTCACCAAAGGAGGCGCGCCGATTTACGATGCAAAGAGCGCCGTGAAGCTCGTGGCGCAGACGCAAAACCCGGCGTCGTCCGGTTGCGGCCAAGCGCTTGTCGCGAGTGATGGCTGGGCCGTGTTCACGACTGCGCCGAAACCGTTCTCGCCCTACGGCCTCGGCGGCGTGCGCAACGGCGAGCCGCTGTGGACTTATCCAAGCATGTGGCCGGGCCTGCACGCTTCGCATCATTCCGCCGTGCCGGATTTTCCGGGCGAGTTGATTGGGACGACGCGGTTGCTGGGATCGACAATTAAAGCCGGGCTGTTTGAAATGTTCGCCCTCAATGGCAATAAGGGAACGATTTATCTCTTCACTACGGACGGGCTGTTCGTTGCCACGCTTTTTCATGACAGCCGGCAGGCAGCATGGGATTTTCCCAAAGCTGAACGCGGAATGCTCGTGAACAGGGCGGCCCTGCGCGAGGAAGGTTTCTGGCCCACTATCACCCAGACGCGTGACGGCGAAGTGTGGCTGCAAGTGCTCGATAGCTGCCTGGTGCGTGTGGATGGACTCGAACAAACGCGGCGTTTGCCGGAACAGAAGATCGAAGTCACTGCTCCGCAACTCGTGGCCGCGCACGAGTGGTCGATCCAATCCGAAGCCACGCGCCAGCAGACGAACACGAGCACGATGACGATTGGATTGCTCGTAAAAGCGCCGAGCGTCGATGGCAAAGCGGATGAGTGGCCGACCAACCAATTTGTGACCATCGATACGCGGCGATTGCAAATCGGCGATTGGGGATCGAAGCGCGTGAAAACGGAAGCGGCGCTGGCGGTGGCCGGAGATCGTCTTTACGCGTGCTTCAAGACGGCTGAACCCGACCTGCTTGACAATTCCGGCAACTCCTGGCCCATGCATTTCAAAACGGGCGGCGCGTTTGACCTGATGCTCGGTACTGACCCACGGGCAAATCCGAATCGCTCGGCCGCCGGAGCCGGCGACGTGCGATTGCTCGTAACGCTGGTGAAGAAGAAACCCGTTGCAGTGCTATATCGACCGGTCGCGCCCGGCGGTGGAGGCGAGCCGTTCCCGTTCAGTTCGCCGCTGCGCACGATCAAGTTCGACCGCATCGACGATGTGAGCCGCGAGCTGGACTTCAACACCGCAGTCGTTCGCAACGAGAAGGACAAGACACAAAACGCGGTTTACGAATTCTCCATTCCGCTCGCCACGCTCGGATTGAAGCCAGCCGCCGGAGAGACCATTCGTGGCGACATTGGCGCGTTGCGCGGCAACGGCACGACGACATTTCAGCGCAGTTACTGGCGCAACAAATCCAGCGCCCTCACGAGCGACGTACCGAGCGAGGCCGAACTACTGCCGAACCTGTGGGGAAAAATGGAATTTCGGGCGCTTCCGTGATTTTGGAACTGCCTGGGCCTCCGCTCTCCAATCCCCTTGTCCTCACAGCGCGCAATGGTAGGCTTGCGATGTGAGCGCCGCTGAAAACCCGGAGCGCAAGCCACTTAAAATGGTGGAGTGCGGCGGGTGCAGAGCAAAAATTTTTATTCCCGCGGACTTGCAGCCGTTCGAGAGCGTCCCTTGCACGCGCTGCGGGCATCCGGTCTTCATGCCCATGAAGTTCCGGCAGTTCGAACTGCGCTCCATCATCGCGTCCGGCGGCATGGGCACGGTCTATCGCGCGTTCGATCTCATGCTGCAACGCGAAGTCGCGGTGAAGATGTTGAAGCGCGAGATGGCCAGTGACGAAGAGGTTCTGGCGAGCTTTTATCGCGAAGCCCGCGCCAGCGCCTCACTCAACCACACGAACATCATTCACATCTACACCTTCGATGAAGCAGACGGGCAGCCTTACCTCGTCATGGAACTGGCCGACTTCGACAGCCTCGACAAAATGATCGAGCGCGATGTTCGCGTGGAAGAACTCAAGGTTCTCGATGTGGCCATTAAGATTGCATCAGCACTCGACACCGCTCTGAAGCGCAACCTGCTGCACCGCGACATCAAACCGGGAAACATCCTCTTCAACACGGACTACGAACCTAAGCTGGTGGACTTTGGTCTCGCGCGCGAAGCGGAAGACGAGTCTGCGGACCAGTCGGTCATCTGGGGCACGCCTTACTATGTGGCGCCGGAGAAGATCCGCCGCGAGCGCGAGAATTTTCATTCGGACATGTATTCGCTTGGCGGCACGCTTTACCACGCCATCACTGGTCATGTGCCGTTCGAAGCGCCGACGGTGGAGGAAGTAATCTCTGCGCATGTGAACACGCCGTTGACGCCACCCAACCACGTTCTGCCAGAAATCACGCAGCCGACGAGTGATGCGCTCATGGTCGCGATGGCGAAGAATCCGAAGGAGCGGTTCACGAACTACGACGAGTTCATCATGGCTTTCACGGCGGCACGCAGCCAATTGCTCGTGCAGCAATACGCGCAGCAGGACCCGGAGGACCTGATGACGGACGCGGAGGCGCAACATGCGCAGGGCAAGGGGTGGTGGAAGAGATGAGCGCTGCGCATTTCACTTACTGATCCGGCGAACAAGAGCCCAGTGGCTCCACTCTTGAATCGTACCTGTAAACGTCTCATCCACATCGGTCTCCCACTCCGGATGTGCCAGAACCTCTCTCTTCAAATCATCGTAATCAAACTGAGACAGTTCGAATGGTCGCCAGCGAAACATTTGGTTTCTGGCATTCACAATTTCGCCCTGACGTAGCGTATCGTTCAGCACGTCGAGACGTGGAAGAACATTGAAGAAACACCGCATCTCTCGAAAAAGCACGTCGCCAAGGGGTAAGTTCCTTTCCAGTGACTCGGGACCAATGCTATCTTCGCTCAGTTGCGTGACCGTGAACGTCATCGTCATGGCTGACTTGCTATCTCACCAGTTCGAACGCAAAACCCTTCAAATACTCCGTCTCCGGAATCGACGGGATGATCGGATGGTCCGGTGATTGGCTATAAGTGGCGACGCGGCGAAGGATTTTTCGCGCGTCGTAGGCAGCGGAGAGAATCACGTCCTGAAACAAGTTGGCGTCCACGTGATGCGAGCAGCAGAAGGTTGCGAGTGTGCCGCCACGCTTGAGCAACTTGAGCGCGCGCAGGTGAATTTCCTTGTAGCCGCGCAACGCGTCCTGCACCGCGGCGCGCGTACGGGTGAATGATGGTGGGTCGAGAATGATCATGTCGTAGCGTGGGATTAGTTTCTCATGCGGCCCCACCGTGGTCTGCGCTTTCAGCCAATCGAAGACATTGGCGGTTTCGAACGAGCATTCGCCCGCGAGGCCGTTCTTCTCCGCATTTCGTTGCGCGGCGGCCACAACCTCTGCGCTTTGATCGATGCCGTAGACGTGCGCGGCGCCGGCACGAGCGGCGTGCAGCGCGAAGCCGCCAAGGAATGTGAAGCAATCGAGAACATTTGCATTAGCGCAAAACTCGGCCACGCGCGCGTAGTTCACTTGCTGGTCCAGGTAGAGGCCCGTCTTGTGGCCAGAGAGCAGATCGGTCGCAAAGGCGAGGCCGTTCAGCTTCACTTCGATTTCACGCGAAAGCTCGCCGGCCAGGACACCGCGCGCTTCCTCCAGTCCTTCGAACTTACGCGAGCCAACGTCGCTGCGCTCAATAATGGCGCGCGGAGAGAAAATCTTTTGCAACGCGGTCACGATCTCCGTTTTGCGCTGGTCCATGCCGAGCGAGGAGATTTGCAGCGCCAAAACGTCCTCGTATTTGTCCACGATGAGGCCGCTCAGGAAGTCGCTCTCGGCGTTCACAATGCGGAACGACGTGGCGTGGGGAAGATGCTTCTGTCGAACGGCGAGCGCGTCGCGGATGCGTTGCTCGAAGAAGTCCTGATTGATTTCCACACGCTCCGGCGAAAGCACGCGCACGCGAATTTTCGATTTGGAATTCCAGAAGCCGACGCCGAGGAAGCGTTGGCGATGGTCCTTCACTTGCACTGTATCGCCATCCTTTGGCTCAGCGGTCGTGCGCAGCACCGCGCCTTCATAAATCCAAGGATGGCCCGCGACCACGCGGTCGGCTTCTCCCGGTTTGAGCAAAACAGTCGGCAACGAGTTCATTGTAAACAGCGCGCGAAGCGCGAACGGCAGAACGTCAAGGAGGAGCGTTCGAGTGCCAAGCGAAAACTGAGAAAGTGAGCAGGTGGGCAGGTGAGAAAGTGGGAAAGGCCGGGCGCCACTTTCTCACTTTCTCACTTTCTCGGCAGCTTCCTTGCCTTCGCCATTGTCGAGCACCTTGTTCAGCGCAGCGTTCAATTCCATCGGGCCAAAAGGCTTGATGATGTGCGCCGCGTAGCCCGCCGCCTTGCTCTTGTCCAAATCGGCGCGCATGCCGTAGCCACTCATGGCGATGGCTTTCAAGTTCGGGATTTTATCGCGCAGCTTCCTCATCAGTTCCCATCCGTCCCCGTCTGGCAATCCGATGTCGCTAATCAGAACATCGAACTCCGTCCTGGGTGCGAGCTTGAGCGCGGACTTCATGTCGGGCGCGGCCTCGACTGAATGGCCCTGTGCTTCGAGGAACATTTTGATCGCGTCGAGCGTGTCCTGATGGTTCTCGAC
>JGI10216J12902_101690287_pt1 | contig 11772 bp, 9 predicted proteins | sample KanNatreferecore_FD_12902 | JGI IMG/M metagenome (IMG submission 12902)
GGTTGCCCCGCCTGACACCGGAACAACGGTGCAGCCGAGCCGCTCCGCCCCATAGTGCGCGCCGAGGCCGCCGGTGAACAAGCCATAACCGTAGGCATTGTGGACGATGTCGCCGGGCACAGCGCCGGCGCAGGCAAGGGATCGCGCCATCAGATTCGACCAGAGATCGAGGTCGCCCTTGCTATACCCCACCACCGTCGGCTTGCCCGTCGTCCCAGACGAGGCATGCAGGCGAAGCAGATTATCGCGCGGCACCGCGAACATCCCGAAGGGATAATTGTCGCGCAGGTCCGATTTCAGTGTGAACGGGAAACGGGTGATATCGGCTATGCTTTCGAAATCGTCCGGACGAACCCCCGTTGCTTCGAACTTCCGCCGATAGCATCCCACATTGGCATAGGCGTTCTTGAGCGTTTGCTTGAGGCGCGCGGTCTGCAGAGCCGTGATCGATTGGCGCGACATCCGCTCGACATCGGGATCGAACATGAAAACGTCGGAGCTTCGGACTGCCGTCTGGATACTCATGGCTCGACCTCCGTCTCGATGGTCACCAGCCCGGCTTGATCGCCGGCCCGGCGATGCCGGATCCGCGCACCGGCGTATGGACCAACGCAAAACCCTGATTGTATCCGGCACGCGTCACCAAAACGAATTTGAGTGCGGCTCCGGCACCCGCAATGCAAAGTCCGGCAATCGGGAAGAGCGCAGTGGCGAGATTGGGAATAATAAAAGCAAGGATGATCAAGCCCGTCGGCACTACCAAGCCGAGAGCGAAGAGCCAGGGCTTGAACCGGTCAAGGACTGCGAGTGCGCGTTTCGGCGCTCGCCCCATTCGCAGACCGGTGAGATAGCTGCCCCACGTCCAGGCTCGCATTGCAGCCGCCATTACGGCGGCGGCGGCGGCGACGTCGGCCATCGAAGCGAGCGAGGGCAGTGTCGTCGTCGCAACGAGAAACAGGCCGCCCCCCTCGGCCAACCCAGTCGTGACGATCAGCGGCACGACCAATGGCGAGCGCCAAGCTGGAATACCTTTCGCCTCTCGTAGGATCATCGCCTGGCTGAACAGGAACAGCAGACCCAATACAACCGCGGCAGTCAGCAGCACCGGGTTGCTGAGCCATGCCGCAAGCGCCCCGACCGGAAATAGCCCCACCGCGACCCAGGCTTCCCGCGTCATCCACGACCGTCCGGGCTGGCGTAGAACGAATATGAATCGCAACGGCCGGCCGATCTTGAGCAGCACCAGAAACAGCCCGAGCGCAACCAAGGCTAGCGCTAACCACTCCAGCCCGAGCGGCGAGCCGAGCCGAAGGCTCGCGATGGCAGCAAACGCGAGCAGACCAGTCCCCATGCCGCCACAAATGAAGTTGCCGGCCGCCTTCCAATCCCAGTGTTGCTGATGCCACGGCTCGGCGCCGCGCCCGCGGAGCGTTCCTGCCTCGCGCGGCGCGTGCGAAGCCGGATTGCTCGCCGACTCTCGCGCCCTGCGCACTTCGCCATAGAGATAGTAGAACCCTGGTTGAGTGGCGATCTCCTCATGCATGCGAAAGTGCTGTTGTTCGCGAAGGAGGCGAGACACATTGCTGTCGGGATCGTCGATATCGCCGAAGTGCAGCGCATCGGCAATGCAGGCATTGACGCAAGCCGGCGTCGCACGCGGATCAAGGCCGGGCACGAGGCCGTTTGCGAGCCCAAAGTCGATGCGATCCGAGCAGAAGGTACATTTCTGCGCGACCCCGGATCGGCGCAGGTCGACGCGCTCGATCTCGTTCTGCATCGCCGCCGACCCATAGGCGAAGCGGGGGCCATCGACTTTGAAGCGCGCCTGATAGGGACAGGCGACATCGCAATAGGCACAGCCGATGCAGATGTCGTAATCGATAGTAACGATGCCGTCGGCGCGCTGGCGCGTGGCGGTGGTCGGACAAACGTGCATGCAGGGCGGATCGTTGCAATGTTGACAACCGACGGGCACAAAGGTGCGGCTGACGTTCGGATAGGTTCCCGCCTCGACGTCGAGAACTTTGCGCCACTGCACCGCCGGCGAGGTGGCGTTGGCGTGCCGGCATGCTGCCGTGCAAGTCTGGCAGCCGACACAACGCTCGAGATCGGCGAGCATCACCCATCTGGTCATCGCCGTGCTCCCAATCGCGTGACCGTGACCTTGACCAGATCCGCGCTCGACCCAGTGGCATCGGTAAGGTCGAGCAGCATCGGCATCAGCGCGTTCATGCTCGGGGCGGCAAATTCCTTAGCGAACGGCGTCGCCCAGTGATCGAACTGGCCGATCATCAGCAACGTGTCGGGTCGGATGCCCTCGCACAGCATGACGCGGCCTTCGGTTCGATTGAGCGGAGAGCGAACTTCCACGCGGTCGCCGTCGTCGATGCCGAGCTTTTCGGCGGCAGCGTGGTTCATCACCACGCTGCCGTGGCCAGCGACATTGTCCGCCACCTCTTTGATCAGCTGGATGCCGACGTTTCCGCCCCAGGAATATTGCATACTGCGCGCGGTGAGCAGCCAGAACGGATAATCCTCGATGCGCACGTCGAAATGCCGCTCGAGCGCACCCTCCCATAGGCTCGCGAGATCACGCCAATGCGGCAGCGGCTCGTATTCCTCGAGTTGCCGGTCCCACCAGGTGATGCCCTGCTCGTGCAGCCGCCGAGCAAGCTCCTTGCCGATGCGGGACAGCCGCTCCTGGAACGGCTGCTCAAAACGCAGCCCCGCGCTCACGAGCTTGGGATAGAGGTACCATTGCAGTCGCGAAAACGGCTTTACCCGGAAGCCATGCAGGCGGAACCAGTCGATCCCCTGGGACTCGGCGCCGCCGGTAAGCTCGGCGCTCGCCGCGCGACACGCGGCGTCCCAGATCGTCTCGACATCGTGGACGTTGGCGACATCAAGTGAGAAATCGTAGTTGGCACCTGCAAGCTTCACTCCGGCGGCGCCGCGGTTGATGGCACCATTGTAGGCTTCCAGTAGCCCCGTGCGCCTGGCGAGCTCGGTGGCGATCCAGGTGAAATCCTTGGCCTCGCCCTGCGGCGGTGCGGCAGGGTCGCGCAGCGCAAAGCCTTGGGTATCCCAAAACTGCTCGACATATTTGGTGCCACCGATGCGGAGGAGCTGCAGACCCTCCAGATCGGTGCAGTCGGGCAGCAACACGTCGGCGAAATGGTTGGTCTCGTCGCGGGTGTAGGCGAAGCAAACGGTGAATGGGAACTGCGCCATGGCAGCGCCGACGGCTTCGGTATCCCAAAATGAAATGGCGGGATTGGTGCGGTAGACGAACCACACGTCGGGCGGCGCAGCTGGCGGAAGCTTGGGGAAGTTCTCCGTCTGCATCATCCATGCAAGGTGGGTCGGGCCTAGCGCCGGGCTCCATGGCGAATTGGCAACCAGCGGCACCAGTGTGCGATAGGCGCTGCGCGCCCGCGAGCGGGACACCCACTCGTTCTTTCCCGTTGGATTCATGGGATACTCCATAAATCCATCGGGGCCCGGCTTGACGCTCGACCAGCGGTTATCAGCGGGGCGGTTCAATCGCACGGTCGTGCCAAGCGTCCCGCCGGGGACCTCGAGGGCGCCGACCAGGCACGCCAGCAGCGTGCGCGCCCAACAACATTCGTAGCCGCCCCAACCGTTGTTCACCGTCTTGCCGAGCGAGATCGCGACCGGTCGAAGCGGCAGGGTCTCGCCCTCGATCTCGATCGTCTCGCCGATGCGGGCGTGTTCCAGAAACTCGTTGGCGACGCGGCGGATTGTCTCCGCCTCGACGTCGCAGATCGTAGCCGCCCACTCCGGCGAGTAATCGTTCACATGCTCGACGAGATGGGCGAACGACGGTCTCGCCACGACGGCGTGGTGGATGGCCAGGTCGTGATCGGGGCCGACCTCGACGCCGTCGACGGTGAAAGTCCCCATGAGCGCTGGGTCGATGCCTGCGGTATCGAAGGGCAGCGCGCGACTGGACGCCGCGTCCATGACCAGCGGCTTACGCGTCTGTGCATCACGCAGGAAGAATCCGTTCGGTCCTACTAAATAGGGCGACGAGGTGTGATGCTTCAGAAAAGGCACGTCTAGCCGATCCTGCCGATGTTCGTGCAGCAACACGTGGATCATCGCGAATAGGAACGCGGCATCGGTCTTCGGCTTGATCGGAATCCACTCCGCCGAGCAGGCGCCGGTTACTGACAGGTGCGGCTCGACCTGAACGCGCTTCATTCCGCGTTTGCGCGCGTCGGCATGACGCTTGACCCCGCAGACCCCGCCAGAGGCTTCCACATTGGCGCCGAACGAAACTAAGTATTCGCACAGCGGAGTGTCGGGCGAGACGGTGAACGCGCGATGCCAGAACTCGCCATAAAGGTGCTCCGAGTGATAGCACTTCACGCCCTGGCCGCTGCCGAAGCTCATGTCGATCGGACCCCAAGCCGCCAGTAATGCGGGTAGGGTTCCCATATAGGCGGTCGGAGTCCCGCCACCGCCGAAGCTGGCCGCAAGACGCGGATAGCCGGAATCGTCGATGAGGCCGCGCCCGCGCAGGGCGTTGAGCTTCTGTGCCACCAGATCGAGCGCCTCGTCCCAGGAAATCGGGACGAAACCGGGATCCTCCGTTCGCCCCTTCCTAGGGTTAGTGCGCTTCATCGGGTGGAGAACCCGATTGGGATTGTAGAGCTTCTGCACTAGGCCGAAAGCCTTCACACAGATTTTGCCGCCGGCCGGGTGGATCTCGGCGGCATCGAAATTCGGAGCCACCTCGGTGGCGACGCCATCCTCGACGCGCACCTTCAGAAGGTCCGGACCCGCGACGCATTGGTAACAATACGTGGAGACGCTGCGGTCGCGGACGGGGCTGCTGGCCGGCATGACGACACGCTTATCCAGTAGGAACGGCAGCGCGCTTGGCCGCCTTCGCCTTCAGCCGCTCGTAGGTCTTCGCAACGTCGACGATGAAACGGGTATGAGTGCCGCCCCCGATCGGTTCGAGTTCGTCCTTGGCAGATACGTTGAAACTGATCTTGCGTCCTTCGACGGCGGCAACCGTCACGCTGATCTCGACCTCCATCCCCGGCAGAGTGGGCGCCGTGTGCCTTAGAGCGATCTCAATGCCGACCGAATCCTCGCCCGGCTGCGCGTAATCGAGCAGGAGATCGCGGCAAGCATGCTCGATGTCGCGGCCAAGCTCCGGAGTGCCGTAGACTCGGCCTTCCTCGCCCATGAAACTGATGGTTCGGTCGCGGTCGACCACGATGCGTTTAACCTTGGAGAGTCCGGGGTGGAGGCTCTCTTTCATCGTTCTTCGCCCAGTCGGCATGGCACCCTGGAATGCTAGAACAGGCGGCACCCACGGACTTGATCTGAATCAAGCAGGATTGAATTGTTAGATGCCGAGATAGGCCTCCCGTACCCGTGGGTCGAAACGGATTTCGGCGGCAGTCCCGCTCAGAGTGATCCTGCCGGTTTCGAGCACGTAGGCGCGGTCGGCGATGGCTAGCGCCGCGCGAGCATTCTGTTCGACCAGCAGTATCGTCAAACCCTCGGACTTGAGTTCTCGAATGGTTTCGAGAGTCTGATCGACCAGGATCGGGGCCAAGCCCATCGATGGCTCATCGAGCAGAAGGAGCCGCGGCTTGGCCATCAGCGCGCGCGCTATGGCCAGCATCTGCTGCTGGCCACCGGAAAGCGCGCCCGCCTGCGTTTTGCGCATCTCCGCCAGCACCGGAAACAGCGCGTAGGCACGCGCGAGGTCCGGCGTCAGGTCCGCCGCCCGGCGCGACCATGCGCCGAGCTTGAGATTGTCCTCGACGGACAATGGCGCGAACAACTGCCGGCCCTCTGGGACCTGGGTAATTCCGAGCGCAACCCTGGCGTGGCTCGGCACTTTCTCGATCGGCTTACCCTCGAACCGGATGCAGCCGGCCGTCGTTGGCTGGACGCCAGAAATGGCGCGCAGCAGCGTGGTTTTGCCTGCACCATTGGCACCAACCAGCGCGGCAATTTCAGCGGCGCGGACCTCGATCGAGACACGGTGCAGCACCTCGATGCGGCCATACGCGCTCGTGAGGCTCTCAACCAAAAGCATGAGCGGCCTCTTGCGAACCATGAATGCCGAGATAGGCCTCCACCACCGCCGGGTTCGAGCGCACCTCGGCGGCAGTGCCTTCGGCGAGCGTCCGGCCATTGGCAAGCACATGGATATGATCGGAAACATTCATGACGAGCCGCATGTCGTGTTCCACCAGTACGACCGTCACCGCTTCCTTGACGATCGAGCGGATGACGGCATCGAGCTCTTTGGTCTCGACAGGATTACAACCCGCGGCTGGTTCGTCGAGCAGCAAAACCTTCGGTTCGCTCGCGAGCCCTCGCGCGATCTCCAGACGCTTGAGCGCGCCGTAGGGCAGCGCGCTCGCTGGTCGGTCGGCTTCGCCTTGCAGGCCGACCCGCGCAAGGGCGGCGCGAGCGGCCTCGCGCGTGCGCCGATTCTGCCGGCGCACAGAGGGGAGGTGCAGAAGATCTGGCAAGATGCCAGTGGCTTCATGGCGATGACGCCCGACCATGACGTTCTCCAACGCCGTCATGCGAAAAAAGATCTGCAGGTTCTGGAAGGTGCGCGAAAGGCCGCGGCGCGCGAGCCGATCGGGCGAAAGCCCGGTCACGTCCTCTCCCGCCAACCGCACGCGCCCGTCCAGAGGGATATAAAGACCGGAAAACAGATTAAGCAGGGTCGTCTTGCCGGCGCCGTTCGGGCCGATGATCGAGAACACCACGCCAGGCTGGACCGCGAGACTGACCTCGTTGATGGCGCGCACGCCGCCGAACGCGATTGACAGCCGCTCGGCTTCGAGAATCGTCACGTCCGCCGCCCTGCGAGCACTGCGGCCAAGCTCGGCACGATGCCCTGCCGCAGAAAGATCATAAAGCCCATCAAGATCAAACCCAGCACCATGTGCTCATAATCGTGGAGCACGGTGAGAATCTGCGGCAGCACCACGAGCACGGCTGCGCCCACGAGCGAGCCGGCAACCGAGCCCATGCCCCCGAGCACGACCATCGCCACCAGCTCGATCGAGCGAACAAATCCGGAAACGTCGGGCGTGATGTGGCCGTTGAACAGCGCGAGATAGGAGCCGGCAACCGATACATAGATGGCCGACAGGACGAAGATCGCGAGCTTCTGCCGCGCCACGTCGACTCCGAGCATGGATGATGCCACTTCGCTGTCGTGGATCGCCTTGAGCGCGCGGCCAGTAGGACTGTCGATCAAATTTAACGCGAGCACTGCACCAAAGAGGAAGGTCGCGGCCGCGATCCAATACCAGGCATCCGATTCGCGCACGCGCCATTCGAACAGCGTGAGCCGCGGCACCATCATGCCATCAGGACCGCCGGTCCAAACCGCCTCGTTGGTGAGCACGATCGCGACGAGCACGCCAAATCCGAGCGTGGCCACGGCCAGATAATGTCCTTTGAGCCGGAGGATCGGCCGCCCCACCAGAAAGGCGACCAATCCGGAAAGAGCGGCACCGCCCAGAATACAGAGCCACGAGGGCATCCCGAAATAGATCGGCGCGATGGCGACGGTATAGCCTCCGATGCCGAGAAAGCCGGCATGGCCGAGGCTCACCTGACCGGCGAAGCCCATCAGCAGATTGAGGCCCATCGCGGCCAGCGCGAAGATGAAAACGAGGGCTCCGACCCGATAGTAATAAGCAGAGGGGAAGAACGGCGGCAGCAGGATGGTGATAGCCGCGATCATCGCGAGACCGGCCAGCCGATGCGACACCAACGCACGCACGCTCATACCCGCTCGACTTTGCCGCGGCCGAGCACCCCTTGCGGCATCGCAAACAAAACAGCGAGGATGACCAGGAAGGCGACCGCATCTTTGTATTGCGAAGAGATGTAGCCGGCGCTGAACGCCTCGAACATGCCGAGCAGAAGGCCGCCGATCACCGCGCCGAGTGCGCTGCCAATTCCCCCGAGCATCGCCGCCGCGAAGCCTTTAAGCGCCAGCAGCGTGCCGACATCGTAGCTGGTCAGCGTGATGGGGGTCACGAGGATGCCGGCCACGGCGCCGATCGCCGCTGATATAACAAACGACAGGCCAACGATGCGTCGCGTGTCGATGCCGACAAGCCGCGCGGCTAGGCGATTGGCGGCGGTTGCGATTATGGCCTTGCCGAGCATCGTGCGATCGACGAACTGCCATAACAGCATCACGATGATTCCAGCGCCAGCGAACACGACCAGGCTCTGCGGCAGGACGGCGGCCCCCCCGAAACGAAACGGCTCGGCTCCAAGGACCGGCGGCAGACTGTGGAAGCGCTTGTCAAAAACGATTTGCGCCACACCCCGCAGGAAGATCGAGGCGCCGATGGTGATCATGATCAACGCGACGGGGCTCGCGCCCCGGGCAGGCTCGATGGCGAAGCGATGGAGCGCAAGCCCGACGGCGGCCGTCACAATAACGGCGATGAGCGCGGCGAACGGGACCGGCACGCCGGCCAATGCCAGGAACACGGTGGACATGCCGCCCAGCATTACGAACTCGCCTTGGGCGAAGTTTATGACATCGGATGCGTTGTAGATGAGGGTGAAGCCGAGCGCGACGAGCGCATACACAGTGCCGACAGTCAGGCCGGAAAAGAAAAATTGCAGAAATTCGGCCATCGGGTCGAACGCCTCATGCGGTTCCCAACGTGGTCATCGGACGGGCTCGCGCGAGCCCGTCCGACCATCTTTTCACGACTTGGCATCGGAGCCCAGCGTCCAATCGCCGTTCTTGATCTCAAGCATGCGAAATGCGGAGAGATCGAGTCCCATGTGATCGGCTGGCGACATGTTCACAATCCCGCCGGTGCCGACATAGCCCTTAGTTTTTTCGATCTCGTCGCGAACCTTGATCCTGTCGGCGCTCTTGGCCCGCTGCATTGCCTGTACAAAGATCATCAAGCCGTCATACGCATGGCCTCCGAAAGTCGAAACTGCCTGGCCCGTCTTATTCTGGTACGTCCGCGAGTAGTTCACTACGACCGCCTTCTGCGGATCGTTGTCCGCAAGCTTGTCGGCCACTAGCAATGCGGCGGCGGGGAGGCGAACGCCCTCGGCCGCCGGACCGGCCAATTCGATGAATTGCTTCGATGCGACACCATGGCTCTGATACAGCGGCGCGGTGATCCCGAGTTGGCGGTAATTGCGCGTGACAATGGCGGGGCCTTGCCCGAAGCCGGGATTGACCACAGCCTGCACCCCTGCCCTGTTGCGGATGTTGGTGAGCTGCGGGGTCATGTCGCTGTCGCGCGGTCCGTAGCTCTCCTCATATGCGATGGTAATGCCCGATCTGGGAGCCGCCGCGACGCACTGGTCGCGCATCGACTTGCCGAATGCGTCGGTGCCGGAGATAAGCGCGATCGTCGTTAGATTGCGACCCCTGAGGTCGGCGAAAATCTTTTCGCACGCCATCTTGTCCGTATGCGGCGTCTTGAAAACCCACTTGCGGACCGGCTCGATGATCTGGATAGCACCCGCGAGCGAGATGAAGGGAATTTGTGCATCCTCGAACACCGGGATCATTGCCAGCGTCGAGCCCGTTGTGGTGCCGCCGATCATTGCAACGATCTTGTCTTCCTCGACTAAACGAGTGGCGAATGTCCGAGCATTGTTAGCGTCGCCACCGTCATCGTAGACGATGAGCCGAAGTTTCTCTCCGTTGACTCCGCCTTTCGCGTTGATCTCATCGACGTACATTTCCAGCGTCTTTTTTTCCGGATCCCCTAGGAAGGAAGCCGGACCCGTAACCGACAGCACAGAGCCGATCTTGATCTGCGCCGACGCCTGGAATCCGCTGGCCAGCAGGACCGCGAGGCCGCAGGCGATGTTCCAACCCGCGCGACTAAATGTGATCATCGTCATCTCCCTAAGTAAAGCCGCGAGCTTCCGATGTCTTGGCTTTGGTTGCCGATACCAGAACTGACAAAGCTGCTATTTGATTAAGGTCAAGGCGGCAAGCCGTCGGCCGATGAATTTTTGCACGCTGCAATTCATCGCAATAATCGGGACCTCGCTAACTAGGCGGCGATTGATTGCGAGGCATCGGTCGGTCGCTATTGGAGGATAGCGGACATAGATGGACGTGTCGCCTCGGCCAACTGGGTTTAGTTTGACCCACTGCGGTCGCAGGCCGGATCAAAATCCCGGTACCTTCGTTGCGCAACGTCGCCATGACCGGCCCCTATTTCCACGACGGCTCGGTCGACTCGCTGCCGGATGCAGTCCGGGCCATCGCGCGTCTTCAGCTCGGGGTGACGGCAGGCGATAAGGACGTTGGCAATATCGTGGCGTTTCTCGGAAGCCTCACTGGAACGCTGCCCAACAACTTCGCAACTGCCGCCAGTGCTACCGGCAGAGCGCTGATCCCACCCGCCGGTAAACCATCCGTGGACGCATTGTGTATCCATCCTCACTTGCGGGTCTCCCCGTTGCGGGGACGGCGGCCGGTGAAGCTCCGCTGGATAGACTCGGACTGCAGAATATGTCGATGACCGCTCTTGGCACCTCGCGTGGTTCCGCTGCGCCGCACCATCATCGTAGCACTCGGGATAGACCGGACATGGGACACTGCCTTGGCCCGATTTGCCTTCGACCTGAATGGACCCACATCAAGTAGGCAACACCTCCGAGCCCCAGGGATAGAGCCGGGGAACAATAATTGTTAGCAGCGTCGCAACCACAACTGCCGCAATCGAGCCGGCGAAAAACAACAGCCAAGTCACCGGCTGCATTGCCCCAAGCGCGATAATGAGAAACAGCAGCGGTAGGTCAAGGAAATGCGTAAACGTCGGCACAAGTTCGCCCCGCGCACGCTGAAGTTCGGGGGTCATCTCGCCAGCATCGAGTGCAGATCGCGTTACGCGGCGTAGCCGCATGAAATAGAGCCGCGTGATCGTATTCCCCTCAATAAACTCGAAGGCGAATAGGCCGACCATTCCTGCAAGCCAGGGCACCTGTAGGAATGCCCACCCGCCGTAGAATTTTACGATCATCCAGATGCCGGAAATCAGCAGCAACAGCGCGCCGGGGACGACAAGTCCGTCGTAGAAAACCGCGATATTGCGGACCGCCTCTGAGAATGATTTCAGTTCGCGCAATTGACGTGAGCGTAGGTCGGCCATCCACACGCCGATAAGCCCACCTCCGATGATAACGGCACCGAGGATATGGAAGAATTTCAACAAACTGTACTCCATGATGGTCAACGTCTCTCCAATTGTGGCGCAGTTCGCTGAGACGACCCGTTCGCCAAGCCCCCGACTCATTGCTGCTTGGTCAATATGGAGCGGAACCGCTTCGTCGTGACCGCAAATTTTGTTCGCCGGATGACAGCTCCCGCGCAGTGCAGCATCGCACTGAATTTACGACCGCTTTTGACTTGCCCTAGGACGGTGAAGATAGCGAAAGGAGAAAACCGGCATGAGCGCGATTCGCGGGAGTACATGGGTCATCTCAAGTCGAGGTTTGGTCGCGTATATGTTGCCCGGCGAATCCAATTCGTGAGCGGTCGAATGCGATCGAAGACCCAGCTTTGTCGGCGAATGCGGCGAAGACCAAAAATCAGTTCAATGGGTTACTTCAGGTCAACGATCGCAGCCGCTGCGGTTCTAGCCGCCCATCCGGCCGCGGCGGAGGATCATCGCTTCGAGGCCGATCCTGTCGCGATCGTGCACGAGAATTTCGTCGCCTGTGAAGTGCTCTCGCAATTGCAACGCG
>JGI10216J12902_100768394_pt1 | contig 11764 bp, 5 predicted proteins | sample KanNatreferecore_FD_12902 | JGI IMG/M metagenome (IMG submission 12902)
CTCGTCGAGTACGGCGCCGGGCCCCCGCCGCAGCCGCCCATCGCGTTCAGCACCGCCGGCGTCTACAGCGTTCCTTCGCCGCAGTCCATCGCCACCGCCGACATCGACGGTGATACATTCCTCGACCTCGCGGTGACCAGCACGAGCACTCTGAACGTGTACGTGTTCTATGGCCACGGCGACGGCACGTTCGATGGCGCGGTCCCGTATCTCGTGGGCGCCGGCGTGGCGGGCCCGCACGCGCCCGGGCTGCAGTGCGCGGACTTCAACGCGGACGGAAGGGCCGACCTGGCGGTGGCCCGCGGGAAGGGGGTATCCATCCGCCTGACCACGGGAGCCCGGACCTTCGCCGCCGACAACTACTACCAGACCAACCCCAACGGATCGGCCGGGGGTCTCAGGGTGTGCGACTTCAACGGTGATTCGAAGCCGGACCTGGTTGTTGCCAATCCTCAGGACGGCGTCGGCGATCCTCCCCAGCGGTCGCTGACCTACCTCCGCAACACCGGCACCGGAGGGTTCGGAGCATTCAGTCTCACGAATTGCTTCACGTGCGACCCTGTCCCGAACTATCTCGCCGTGGCGGACTTGAACGGGGACTCCAAACAGGACATGGCGGTCACGACAAGCGACGACACGTTGCTGCTGCGGGGAGACGGGAACGGCGGTTTCAGCGGACTAGCACAGTTCGAACCCAAAAGCAGCCAGCTCATCGAGGCTGGGGACCTGAACTCGGACAACAGGCCCGATCTGGCGATCGTGAATGCCGGAAACACGATGCAGGTGCTGCTGTCCCCCGGCTTCAGCGCCGCGTTCTACTTCATCGGCGGTTTCCCGTCCTCGATGACCACGGCGGACCTGGATCTCGACGGAGACGCCGACATCGTGGCAACGACCGGCGGAAGCGACACGTTCACGATGATCCGCAGCGAAAACGGCGCGCTCGCGGATCCCGTGCCGTTCCCCACCGGCTCGAACGGCGCCAGTCATATCGTATCTGGCGACTTCAACCGGGACGGCCTGCCGGACGTCGCCACCAGTAATGGGAGCAGCAGCGACGTTTCGGTCGTGCTCAACACGACGCCGGTCGCCGTGCCGCTTCCGCCGATCAACTTGAGCGGTATCGCCCGACCCGGCGGACGCGTGGATCTCACGTGGACGGATGTGTCCAAGACCGAGGCCGCTTACGAAGTCTGGCGCTCGCCGCTGGCGCCGCTGGCGTTTACGAAGATCGCGACTATCCTCCGGAACCGCACGACCTATTCGGATACTGGGCTGCCCCCGCTCACGACGTTCCGCTACACGGTGCGGTGCATCAACCTCGTGGGCCCTTCCAACTTCTCCCCCGAGACGCAGGTGACCACCCTGCCGCTTCCGCCCACGTCTCCGACCGGGTTGTCCGCAGCCCCGGTCTCATACCAGCAGATCAACCTCACGTGGACGGACAACTCGGGGAACGAGGATTCGTTCGAGATCGAGCGGCGGTCGACGGGCAACTTCGTGCCGGTGGCCAGCGTGCCGGGCGGCTCCACCGCCTACTCCGACATCGGGCTGCTCCCCAGCACCCTCTATACGTACCGCGTCCGCGCGGCGAACCCCGGCGGGCCTTCCGGCTATTCGAACGAGGCCAGCGCGATGACGGACGTAGCGCCGCCGTCGCTCCCGATCGCGCCCACCAACCTGCAGACCGCCGTCACGGCGACCCAGGTGACCCTTACCTGGACCGACAACGCGGACAACGAGAGCGGCTTCAAGATCGAGCGGAGGCTCAATTCCGGTCCGTGGGGCGACCTGGCGCAGACCGGCGCGAACGTGACCACGTACAACGACACGAGCGTCTCCGCGGGGAATACCTACACCTACCGCGTGCGCGCGTTCAACGTGTCGGGCGACTCCGGTTACTCGAATGAAGCGGTCGGCGCCCTTGTCGGGCTTCCGGACGCGCCGCCCGGCCTCATCGCCGACGGCATTTCCCCCTCGGAGGTGTCGCTGATCTGGGTCGACGTCAGCACCGAGACGCTCTACGAGATCGAGCGGAAGCTTGGAAACGGAAACTTCGAGCCGATCGCGGCCGTCGCGGGGGACGATAACAACTACATCGACGGCGGCCTAGCCTCTTCGACGACCTACACCTACCGGGTGCGGGCGAAGAACAACGCGGGCGCGTCGGCGTATTCGAACGAGGCGAACGCGACCACGAAACAGCCGGCGCCTTCCGCGCCAAGCGCCCTGAGCGCTACGCCGATCAGTGCCACTCAGGTGGACCTCGCCTGGAACGACAATAGCAACAACGAGCGAGGCTTCCTGATCGAGCGGAAGACCAACTCCGGGTCCTTCGGCGAGATCGCGCAGACGAACCCTAATACGACCGCTTACATCGACACGACGGTCTCCATCAACAACACCTACACCTACCGGGTCCGCTCGTACAACAACTCGGGCACCTCCGCGTACTCCAACCTCGCGATCGCGGTGATCCCAGTGCTGCCGAACGCTCCCTCCAACCTGGTGCTCAACGTCATCTCCGCCATCGAGATCGGCCTCTCGTGGACGGATAACAGCAACAACGAGAGCAAGTTCAAAATCTACCGGAAGACGGGACTGCCGGACGGCGGCCCGTTCACCCACATCGCAACGGTCGGCATCAGCCAGACGGCGTATCAGGACCTGGGGCTGATGCCGAACACGACCTACACCTACCGCGTCACCGCGGGGAACGTGTCCGGGGAATCGACGCCCATCGAGGGGAGCGCCACCACGCCCATCGCGCCGCCCGCGGCGCCGATCAACCTGACGGCGGCGGCGGTCTCCAGCAGCCGCGTAGACCTGGCGTGGACGGACCGCAGCGGCAACGAGAACGGCTTCAAGATCGAGCGGCGAACGACGGGCGGGATGTTCGGACAGATCGCCACCGTCAACGCCGACGTTGTGACCTACAGCGACACCACCGTCGCCTCCAACACCGCCTACACCTACCGCGTGCGGGCCTACGGGGCGGGCGGGGACTCCGCCTATACCAACGACGCCAGCGTCACCACGCCACCGCCGCCGCCCACGGCCCCGACGCTGCTGACGGTGACGGTGGTGTCCACCACGTCGCTCCGGCTGAACTGGTCGCACACCGGTACGACGGAGACCGGCTTCCGGATCGAGCGGAAGTCCGGCGCGGGCGTATTCGGTGCGGTCACCACGGTGGGCGCGAACACGCTGACCTACCTCAACGGCAACCTCACGCCCGGAACGACCTACACCTACCGCGTTTTCGCCTTCAATACCGGCGGCGATTCGCTTCCCTCCAATGAGGCCTCCGCGAGCACGCCGGGCCTCGGTCCAACGGCGCCTTCGGACCTTTCGGCTGTGCCCATCGCGCGACGGATCGACCTGGTGTGGACCGACAAGAGCATTGACGAGAGCGGTTTCCGGATCGAGCGGCGGACCAGCCCGACCGGCGACTTCGGCGAGATCGCAACCGTGGACTCCGGCGTGAGCACCTTCCAGGACACTGCGGTGAATCCTGGACTCACTTACATCTACCGGGTGAGGGCGTTCAACGGGGGCGGAAACTCCGGCTACACCAACGAGGCCAACGCCACGGCGCTGCCGGGGCCGCCGGCGAGCCTCACGGCCACGGTGATGACCGAAACGCGGATCGACCTCGCCTGGACCGGCGGCGGGGGTCACGAGGGCTTCCGCGTGGAGCGGAGAACCGGCGCCGGCGGCAGCTTCACCGAGATCGCTACCGCGACGGGCACGACGTATTCGGACACCACGGTCGCCGCGAGCACGAGCTACACCTATAAGGTGCGGGCGTACAACGGAGGCGGCCGGTCGGACTACTCCAACGAGGCGAGCGCCACCACCGGCGCCGCGCCGCGCGGGATCCTCTCCGTGCCGCGCACCGTGAGCTTCGGAAACGTCCGCTTGAACACCACGAAGACCAAGGCGCTGGCGATCAGCAACAAGAGCCGCACGGAGAGCCTGCGCGTCACCCTGGGCGAGCTTGCGGCGCCATTCGGGATCAGCGGCGCCACGCGGACGTTCCTGATCGGCCCGCGAGGCAAGCAGAGCGTGACGCTGACGTTCAACCCCACTATCAAAGGAGCCAAGGCTGCGAACCTGACGATCACTAGCACCGATCCGGCGAAACCGACGGCCGTGGTTGCCGTGAAGGGGTCGGGGCGTTAAGTTTCAGGTCCCAGGTTTCAAGTTTCAGGTCCGCGTAGGAGGCGTTGTGGAGAGAAGATCCGTGCTGCTCGGCGCTCTCGCGGCGGCGGCTGGGGGCGTTGCCGGCTCGGCGTCGGCAGCGCCCGAGCGACCGATGGGGAAGCGGTTGTTTGCCCGGGAGAACCTGATTGCCTGGTGCATCGTTCCGTTCGACGCGAAGAAGCGCGGGCCGGAAGAGCGCGCGGCGATGATGAAGGCCCTCGGCATCACCCGCTTCGCCTACGACTGGCGGGATGAGCACCTGCCGACGCTCGACCGGGAGCTGGACGCCCTCCAGAAGAACGGCATTACGCTGGACGCGTTCTGGTTTCCGCTCGGCCTGGAGCCGGAGAAGCAGCCGCACGTCCGCACGATCCTGGAGTTCCTCACCCGGCGCAAGGTGAAGACGCAACTCTGGCTCTCGTTGGGCCTACCGGACCGGGGCACGCAGGAAGAGCGCGTCGCTGTCGCGGCAAAGCCGGTCCGCTGGGCCGCGGAGGCGGCGGAGCCCATCGGATGCAGCGTGGCCCTCTACAACCACGGCGGCTGGTTCGGCGAGGCGGAAAACCAGATCGAGATCATCCAGGCCGTGGGAAAGCGGAACGTCGGCATCGCCTACAACTTCCACCACGGCCACCGCCGGATGGACGACTTTCCGGGCATGTTCCGGCTGATGAAGCCGCACCTGCTGGCGCTGAACATCAACGGTATGCGCAAGGAAGGCCCGCAGATCCTCGGCCTCGGCAAGGGCGATCGGGAGCTCGCGATGCTGCGAGTGGTGGCCGAGAGCGACTACCGCGGCCCCGTCGGCATCCTCGGCCACCGCGCGGAGCTGGACGCCGAAGTCGCGCTCCGAGAGAACCTGGAAGGGCTCGAGCGGATCGTCGAACGGCTCGGGTAATGCCACCGGAGCAGCGCGATGAACTTCGTAGCATAGCCCCTTGTGGGCGTCGTGTTTAGCCACGGCCACCACGTCCATTCATCGGAACTTGCCCTCCACCCGTCACCACGCACCGTTGAACCCAGCCTTGGCGAGACTCGACGCCCACAAGGGGCTATGCTACAGGATTTGGGTTGAGGCCTATCGTTGTCACTGATCGAGGACTCCCGCCCAAGCCCAGTCTGCGGCGTCCTCGACAAGGCCTGCACGAACCGGGTTGGCGAGGATGTAGTCGTACACTTCATCCATGCGTTCCGCGATCCGGATCACGTGGTCGTGGCCTCGCTTCTGCCAGAGTTTTCCACTCCAGCCATGGCGCCAGCTTGCGTTGGTGCTCTTTCCCGTAAACCGCGCCACGAACGTGAGCACGGAGACGCCCTCATCCGACGGGCCGGCCACGAAGTGAAGGTGGTCGGGCATGAGGCAATAGGCGCCGACCCAGCAGCCGTACTCTCTGCGCATTTCGGTCAGCAGACCGACGACGCAGTCGCAGAGCCCGCGGTTTTCATGAAACGGCTTGCCGGCGTAAGCCCGGAGCGTGAACAGAACGGCGGTCCCGGCCTGTTCGTAGACCTCCGCCGGCAATCGCTGGTTGCGGGGCGGTGCGTAGTGGTCAAGTTTTCGAATGACCTTGGGCATCGGAGCCTTGTTGAACCCCGTAGCATAGCCCCTTGTGGGCGTTGAGTCTCGGACAAGCGCGGGTTCGATCGGTGCTGCGGGCGTCACCTGCCCGTTCCTCTCGAAACCGCGGCTAAAACACGACGCCCACAAGGGGCTATGCTACAGGATGGTTAGGGATACCTACGAGGAGACACACGGCGACGAGAGCGACTTAGCGGCGTCGAGCGCCTGGGATAACCGGCTACTTCGTTGCTGCGGCATTGAGGACGTATCCCGTGCGCAGGTCCATCGCGGAGATCCGGTGAGGCTTTTCCCGGTCGCCCTCTGCTCGAAGTTTCAGGAAGATGACGCCGGAGCCGTGCGGCCCCCAGAGGATGTCCATCTTCCCGTTCTTGGGCGGGAAACCCGGCACGTCGAGCCTCACCTCCTCGTCGAACGGTAAGTAGTCCATCCGCAGCACCTGCGTGGGCGGGGTCTTCCGCTTACTGGCGAGCAGCCGCCCGTCGGGAAGCTCTTCGAGAGGCGGACCTCTATCCTCGCCCTCCCACAGCAGCCGGCCGCCGCCTCCGGGAACTACCACACCGGGATGCTTGCGATCCAAGCGAAGGGCGCGTTTGACCCCCGCGATCCACGTACGCTCCAGGTCAAACAGCTTCGCCGTCCAGGCGAGCTTGCCGTCGGGAGCCGAGCCTTTCTCGCGCAGGAGCTGCCAGACCCGCTCGTTGTGCCCGGCGACCATCTGTCGGGTGCGATGATCGACCCCCAGGCGGGGAAGCACTTCAAGAGGGAGGGCGTCTTTGAGGTCGATCTGCCGGGGCAGCACTCTCCCCCGGGAGGGCGCCAGGTAAAGCAGCGGCCGCGCCCTCCGCCATTCCTCCTCCGCGCGCTGCCGCCCCTCTTCGCGCGCCACGGGGTCATAGCGGCGCAGGCCCCACCGCACGAGTGGCACGCTGACACCCTCGGGCCGCCCGGTTTTCCAGACGCGCTCGAAGGCGGCCAACGTAGCGCGGAAGCGGGAGTCATCCAGCCCCAGCGCCGTCAGTTCCGGCTGGAACTCGCCAGCCAGGCGGGACAACGCGTTCTGGCTGCCCCGCCATTTTCGCGCGTGGGCCTGCAACCCCGGAGCGCCGATACCGGCTTCGATCTCCGCCTGACCCACGAAGTCGGCAACGAACCCCGCGAACTGACGCCGCGTGTAGCTCGGTCGGCCTGATTCCCAGGAGACCTCCGTGTCGTAGCCCTGCTGAAGGAACCAGTTGACGGCATCGTAGGCCCAGTGCGTGAGCGGGACCCGCTCATTGAGCCGCGGCCCCTGCGCCGCCGGAGACCCGGCGAATGCGGACGGCCACCACAGCAGCGCCACCGCGAGGACAGGAGCCACGGCGGCACGCGCCGTAACTGCAATCCGAGGAGACATACATGCGCTTTCCGTGGTGGCCCGCCCTTTCCCTTGCTTTGCCGGCGATCCTCGTGGCATCGTCGCTGCCGGCGCGGAGTGGCTCGCCCGAACGGGAGTGGCGGGTGTTCGGCGGGGACAAGGGCGCCACCCGTTATTCCACGCTGCGGCAGATCGACCGGTCGAACGTCGGCAAGCTGAAGGTCGCGTGGACCTTCCATACCGGCGACCGTAGGGACGGGCCGCCGCCCTCGAACATGCAGTGCACCCCCATCGTGGTGGATGGGGTGATGTACGTGACGTCCGCCTCCGTCAGGGTGTTTGCGTTGGACGCGGCGACCGGGGCGAAGCGCTGGGAGTTCGATCCGGGGCCGGCGAACCAGCGGGCGCACCGGGGGGTCACTTACTGGCAGAACGGGAAGGACCGCCGCATCCTGTTCACGGCCGCGAACTTCCTCCACGCGCTGGATGCCGCCACCGGACGGCCGATCCCATCGTTCGGGGAGAATGGGCGCGTGGACCTGCGGCTGGGTCTGGACCGCGACCTCTCCGGCGAGCGGATGATGGCGACCACACCGGGGATCGTCTACAGGGACCTGATCATCCTCGGCAGCAGCCTGGGGGAGGGACCGGGCGCGACGGCGCCGGGGCATGTGCGCGCGTACGACGTGCGGACCGGGAAGCAGGCATGGATCTTCCACACCATCCCGCACCCGGGGGAGGCCGGCTACGAGACGTGGAGCGCGGACTCGTGGAAGACGAACGGTGCCGCCAACTGCTGGGGGGGGATGTCGCTGGATGAGCGCCGAGGGATCGTGTACCTGGCGACGGGGTCGCCCTCCTATGACTTCTTCGGCTCGGACCGGAGAGGCGACAACCTGTACGCCAACAGCGTGGTCGCCCTGCGTGCGGGCACGGGAAAGCACGTGTGGCACTTCCAGACAGTTCACCACGACATCTGGGACTACGACCTCCCGTGCCCGCCGGTGCTCGTGCGGGTGCGCCAGAACGGCAGGGCGCGGGACGGTGTGGCACAGGTGACGAAGATGGGCTTCGTCTTCGTGCTGGACCGCGAGATGGGCAAGCCCCTGCTCCCGGTGGAAGAGCGCCCGGTGCCGGCGTCCACGCTGCCGGGTGAGGCGGCCTCGCCGACGCAGCCGTACCCCGTGAAGCCGCCTCCGCTGGTCCGCCAGCAGTTCACGGAGGCGGACGTGACCGACCTTTCCCCCGAATCGCGAGAGGCGGTGCTCAAAGAGTTCCGGCAGGCGCGGGCGGGCCGGCTCTACGACCCACCGGGCACGCAGACGAGCGTGATGCTGCCGGGCTACCACGGCGGCTGCAACTGGAGCGGCGCGGCGTTTGACCCGGAGACGGGGCGGCTGTTCGCCAATGCCAGCGAGGTCCCGTTCCTGCAGACGATGGCGCCCGGCCCGGCGGGCTCCCGGTACGGCTACACCTCGACGGGCTACTTCCGGTTCACCGATCCGGAGGGGTTCCCGGCCGTCAAGCCGCCGTGGGGGACGCTGACCGCGGTGGACCTGAACCGCGGCGACTTCGCGTGGCGAGTCCCGCTGGGCGATTACCCGGAGCTGGTGAAGCGCGGGAGGCGCGGCTTTGGGACGGAGAGCTTCGGCGGGTGCATCGTCACGGCCGGCGGGCTGGTGTTCATCGGCGCGAGCAAGGACGCCATGTTCCGCGGCTTCGACAAGGATACGGGCAAGGTGCTGTGGGAGGCGCAGCTCGAGTCCGGCGGGAACGCGACCCCATGCACCTACGAGGCGGGGGGCAAGCAGTTCGTGGTCATCGCCGCGGGAGGCGGGGCCGGGATCCGGGTGGGGGAACGCTTCGATACCAGGCCCGGAGATGCGTTCGTGGCGTTTACTCTGCGGTAGCCGGAAGCGCGAAGGGCTGGTGGGCGCTATGGGCGCTTGGAGCCGGACGCGGCCCGGAGCGGGTGGACAGGTCTGAGCGCGGCCCGCGGGTGGACAGGTTTGAGCGCGGTCCAACTGGAACCCGTACGCTTCCGCGGACACAGCAGCGCCCTGGACGCCGTGCTCAGTCTGCCAGGATTGACGCGCCGCATCCCCCCTTAAAATCCTGCTTCCGGTCAGCGTACAGCTCAAGGAGACAAAGATCTGCCTTCAAGCCAAATTGAGTCCCAAGCCGGAACTCCAGTGAAATGAGAGATGTCATGCAGTCGGGTGACCGGCAGCCAATCTAACTGCCAGCATATCTAGGATCACGACGCAAGGAAGGACGCCCATGTACCCCGCCAGAACCTCGCCCCCGGTTCTCCCGCTGCTGCTCGCCGCGGCCGTGCTCTTTGCCGCGCCGTACGCTTCCCGTGCCCAGGACCCGGGCGAAGGGTACGGGTCGGAACGGGTCCGTCTGTATCACGTCCGCCAGGCGGTGGCTCTCGCCGAGCTACTGCGGGACCTGATGGGCCACAACCCGGCGGGCTCCCTCAAGGGGCTGCAGGTCACCGTTCCGGCCTACGTAGCGCCTTCAGGCAAGGCGGTGAAAGTCGGCGCTCCCGCTGCGAAACCCGCAGAAGGCGGGGGCGACGAAGAGAAGGACAAGCCCGCCGAGCCCGTCACCGCGCCGGGCGGGAACAACGATGAACTGATTCTCTCGGGCCCCTTCGCGGCACGGCGCGCGGCCAAACAGATCATGGCCTCGCTCGACCTGCCGCAGCCCGGCGTCACGATGGAGATGTGGGCCATCCAGATCTCCAGCTCGCAACCGGACAAGATGGCCAGAGTCCTCCAGGGCTCCCAGGCGGATATCGTCAATGCGCGGGCCGGAGTGCAGGGCGCGCTCAAGCAGATGCAGAGTCTGGCCGCCAGCCTCAACCATGACTCGAAGTTCGACGAGGTCTTCTCCGCCCTGGGATACGAGTCGGCGCTGGAAAAAACCCGCACCTTCTCCCTCACGGACATTCTGCTGCGGCTGGCCGCAGCGGAAGGCGTGGAGGGCAAAACGGAGAGCAACCCGGTCGCTAGGTTCGCCAACGAGCTTACTGCCTGGCTGCACGGCAACTATCCGGAGTTCGCGAACGCGCTGGCCTCCGCTCCCGGCAGCAGGGTTCGGCGCCCGTTCGAATCGCTGTTCGCTTCGCGAGGACTGACCTACGACAAGGGCAAGTGGGTCCCCGACGGGCGCAAAGTGGAGGGGACGGCCTATGCGGCGCGCGCGGCGGTGCTGCGCTTCGCCTACCACTACGGGGACATGCTCCACCGGCCGGAGCGCTTCAGCGCCTACTACGTGCAGCAGACCGCCGGGTCAGTCAACGACCGGCTTCAGCTGGCCGTGCACGCGCTCAACCACGACATCTACGAGCTGTTCATCGCGCCTACTCTGGAGAAGATCCGCCGCCGCACGAAGGGGTTCTCCGGCGTGGAGTACGCGCAGGTGGGGCGCACCAGTGTCGCGACACTGAGCGGCACGAAGACCGTGGTAAGCGGGAAGGCCACCAGCCCGTTCGATGAGACGCAGCCGATGCGGCTTTCCGAGCTGCTCACCAAGGCCTCCGCGCTCGAGACGCAGATCGGAAGCTTCATCCCGAACATTCCGGTCACGCCCGCGAAGCCGAAGAAGAAGAAGCCGGCCGACATGGGCGGAATGCCGCCCGCCACGCCCCCCGCAGGAACGACGCCTCCGGCCGCGCCGCCCGCGGAGGAACCGGAGGAGAAACCCGATGCGCCCACGAGCGTGGCGCCAACCATCGGGGGGATCTATCCGTACACGAAGCTCATCGGCCTGATCGCGGCGTTCGGTGAAGACCGGACGATGTGGCGCGAGCTCAACTCGGGCGTGTCGCTCGACATCACGCCGATCGTGCTCCGGAACGCGGCCTCCGCGGAGCTCAACATCGACCTGACCATCGGAGACCCTCTGGTGACCAGCGCGGAGAAGAGCGCGGAGGGAGCGAAAGCGGAGCAGAAGATCCCGCCGCTCGCGCGCATCACCGAGCACAAGGTCAAGAGCCGCATCGAGATCAACTCGCTCGACCTGTTCGACCTCTCCACCTTCTCCAGCCAGGTGACGCGGGGCGGCGGACGGGGCTACGTGCCGCTCCTCGGCGGGGTGTGGCGCGGCATCTTCGGAGACGTGCCGGTGCTCGGCGACCTGTTCAGTTGGCCCAAGCCGCCGCGTTCCGTGTACCACCAGAGCATCCTCCTGGTCGGCTCCGTGATCACGCCCACGGCGATGTCCGTGGCGGTACTGCTGCCGACGGATCTCACCGCCGCGGCGACCGTGACGTACCTCAAGGACCCGGATCTGACCACCCTAAACACTCGCATCGGGGAGCTTGAGCAGGATCCCAAGTCACTAGCGCCGGGCGAGCCCAGCCTCGGCGACCAGTATCGCAAGTACTTCGCGAGAGCGATGCCGCTGCTCCGGCCCAAGGTGGACGAATACATCAAGGGCCTGAACGACAAACTAGCCAGGTAAGCGCGCCACGACGAAGGAGATCCCGATGCCGAACTTTGCCGCCGCCGCACGCAAGGCCGACGAGAGCGGATTGCCCGTTGTCGAGGCGTTCGCCATTCAACCAGGAGCGCGCGCGAACATCCGGGAGGTAAGCCGCCGGTCAGTGGAAG